>Ga0315268_10002800_pt1 | contig 19479 bp, 16 predicted proteins | sample C1_top_MG_FD_204535 | JGI IMG/M metagenome (GOLD analysis project Ga0315268, IMG submission 204535) | Sediment microbial communities from Yellowstone Lake, YNP, Wyoming, USA - C1_top | ecosystem: Environmental > Aquatic > Freshwater > Lake > Sediment | place: USA: Wyoming | collected 2017-08-01
CTGGAAAGGTCCTGGGCCACTTCCTGCATGATCGCCCCCCGCTCCAGGTCCCAGAGGTCCTCGGCATCGAGCACATCGCGCATGCGCACGGCCTCCACCTCAAGCGCGACATCCAGCAGATCGGCCTGCACGCTGAAATAATACTGGGTCACGGTCTGCTGCGTTTCAGCGTTGAATTCGCCGCCCATCAGCGCCATGACGTGGGCGAGCTGCGCCGAGGACAGTCCGGGGCTGCCGCGGAACAGCATATGCTCCTGCGCGTGGGCCATGCCCGGGAACCCCTCCGGCGCATCGTTCGACCCCACGAGGTAGTTGACCACGATCGAGACCACCGGCGCCAGGTCGTTCCTTACGATCACGACGCGCAGCCCGTTCTGGAGTGTCGCGCGCAGGACGTCCGGGTCTGCCCCGGATCGCGCCGAGATCGGCAAAACCATGAGGAGCATGCTGAGGAGGATCGTACGGAGGATACGCGCGTGCATTATCGCCGCGGTCGGATATTGTTTAAGAGTATTATTCATAACGCAAGGATAGTACAGATAAGTTCCGAAATCAAGTGCTGACGGAAAGGTGAAGGTTTTTTCGATCCGGACTCAAACCGCGGTTTTCCGGGAGGCTTGAGAACGCGTGAAACAACGGGAGTGGTTCTCGAAAAGGAGCCGCATTCCGGTCAGATTAATTTCATCTTCAGTTCATAAAGGATGCGCAGCAATAATCGTCCATCAAGGCGTTGCTATCTTTCCGATCGAAGGCCGACCGCTCTGCACTGCGACCTCCTGTATCTCCAATCGGCCCTTTCCTTCCGCGCATTGTTCCCGCGTCAGGCTCATCGCAAATAAACTCAGCAACAGGACCGCATACATGACAACGATGAGAAAGAGCGCTGATGTGCTTCCCTGCAACACCAGTGCGATCCCCCCGCATATCGCGGTCACGGTCCAGAGCGTGAGCACCGCGTTCACGGGTGAATATTTTTTCTGAACCATCAAATGGTGCAAATGAAGATTATCCGCATGAAAAGGGTTCTTCCCCCGCAAAAGCCTGACGATGATCACCCGTATCGCGTCAAAGATCGGCAGGATCAGCACCAGCAAGGGAAACATCGGTTCCCTGGGCGATGCGGCATCCTGCGTCAGGAGCACGGCCACGACAGAGAGGGAAAAACCCAGGAACAGGCTTCCCGTGTCGCCCATGAAGATCCTCGCATCAGGAAAGTTGAACCTGAGGAAAGCTCCCAGCGCGCCCACGAACGTGAAGCAGATCAGGGCCACCTGAACATTGTCCGCGATCACGGCCGCAAAGCCCATAAAGAGAAATCCCAGGAGCGATATGCCGCCCGCGAGCCCGTTGAGACCGTCAAGAAGATTGATCGCGTTCGTTACACCGATGATGGCGATCAGCGTAAAAGGAATGCCGTACCACCCGAGGTCCACACTTCCCAGAATACCGAAGGTGCCGATGTGCCGCACTACGACGTTCCCGCCGAATATGACCACCGCAGAGGCCACCGCCATGCACGCGAACTTGACCTTCCAACCCAATGCAATGCGGTCGTCAATGATACCGATGCCGACCAGGATACCTGCCGCAATAATGAACCACGGCATTGCCATACCCGAATCGGCAAACAGCAGTATTGGCAGCACCCCGATAAAGAACGCTGCACCGCCCCAACGGGGCGTTATCTTCGTATGGATCCGCCGTTCGCCCGGGATATCCAGGCAGTTGCACGCTTTCGCAAACCGGATGACCTGCGGCATAAGGACCGTCGTGAGCAGAAATGCCGCCAAACAGGGAAGGAGGAATGTCAAAATGTGTACCATGAGTATGTCCTTTCAAAATCTATAGGTGATCGTTCCGTTGACCGAGTGGCTTCGCTGCTCCGCTCCTGAAACGTTCTCTGCGTTATCTATCCATCCGTAGCCGTAAGCAACGCTCAGATCCACGGCATCAGATGCCTTTAGTGCGGTTCGGATCGCTATCTCGTGCTCCAATTCATGGATGTCGGACGACATATTGTGCTCAGTGCGGTCAAAGGAGAGCGATACGCGCGCTTTCTGTTCGGGAAATCTGCAGGTAAGCTCGGTGAACACATCCCGCGAATCGGTGCCCATATGGTGACCGATGATCGTTCCGTTATACGTATATCCCGACTGATAGACGTGGTGCGTATACCAGGCGCTCGGTCTGGTGCTGACAGGGTCATACGACTGTGCCCATTCGAACCTGAACTCCAACCGCTCAACAGACAATACCCGGGGGAGGTAGAGGCCCGCCAGATACGCCCATTGGCTGGGCAGGATGTGATATCCGTCTTCTCCATCTGCTTCCATATAGATCTGGATCGGCTGAACCTCAAACGGCAGCGTCAGCTTCAGATCGAATCCCGCCCGCTGGTCTCCGGGCTCGGATAGGTCGTAGCCGCTTGCATTCGTAACATGATCGCCTCGTCCGGTAAAACTGTTCAGCCAGGTGTTCCGGTCTGTGGGCCTGCCCTGACCACCGAGAAGCGCAGTGCGTTCGAGCCCGATCTCAAGGCTCTGATGGGGTTTGAAGTCATAGCGCATGCCCCACAAATACGGTTCCGCTACGTCTGTCCGGTCTTTTTCGAGCGTCGTGACAAAGAAGGTGAACCGGTACGGCCCCAGATATTTCAGAAAACCCGGGAGAACGCCCTGAGTCGGGTTCGTGAGCTCGAGCATGGTGAACGGTTCCGCATTGTTCGTAAGCAGTATCCCTCCGTGATATCCTGGGCCCCACCACTGGGACGCCTTTCCCGCGATCAGGTCCCATCCGATGTCGAATATTGCATACCCTTCCTTGAGGACCATCTCGGAACTTCCTGATGATGCGGTCCTCAATTCCGGATTGAGCATGAATGAAACCATGCCCAGGTCCTCCATCCGCGCATTGATCCCCAGGCGCTCATTGCTTCCCCTGCTATACAGGTCTCCGTTGTTGTTATAGTTCATCGCCTGTTCCTTTTCCTTGGTGCCGTACGGCGAGTACGTCAGGGTTCGAACAGAGGAAATAGTATTTATATAGTTCGCGTACATGGCAGTAATGATCTTTGGTCTTTCTTCCCTGGTTCCGTTCGGCTCCAGCCTCTGCCGGAGGTCCTGGACCAGGCTTTTAATGAATGCCGTGCTTCCTGCAGAATTTTGCTCCGCCTCCCGGAGCAGCCTTATCGCCTCGGTCCGGCTGAGCGGCCTGGTGTTAAGCAGTCCGGAACGGACCACGCCTTCGGCTTCCAGCCGCGACAACAACGTATACGCCTCATCGCCTATCTCAAGATAGGTAGATGCGTCCGCGGTAACCGCGGCAAACATCAGGATCGTCAGGAGGGATACGATCCCCGGTATAGATACGTTGCTAAACCTGATGTTGATGTGCATGCATATTCACAGGGGAACGGCCCTTGCTGTGGTTCCGTATGATTAAATTGCTCATTGTATTTATTGCGGCATCACTTCAGTAATAGCAAGACTGATACCATGTTTTCGTTGTTATTTTATAAAGGCATTTCAAAGGATTATTACCAGGGCCATGGCCGACAAGCGAAGTCAGCCCATTTTAGACAGGCTATATTAGTCAGAAAAGATATTTTGATCAGTTAGAATAAAGAAATGCGGATAACGGGGGATCACTACGCTGAAGCAATAGGGATGGTGTGCGCTATTTGAGGACCGTACTGCGGGAAGAAACCGTGATGTTCTTCATTTCCAACTCCGGTCTGTGTATAACCGTGCTCATTGAGATCGCCATGTTTTTACCCGCATTCCGCGTCAAACGCAGCCCGCGCTGGTAGGATCGTTCACGCTCTGTTGCATGCAGCAGCCGGGAATACGAGTCCGCGATGCTGTTCCAGCCGTATTTCCTGCGGACCCGCTCCCGGGCCGCTGTCTTCAGGAGATCAAGCTGCTTCGCAGACGAGGATTCGATGGTTTGCATGATCTTCGGGATGCTGCTCCCGCTATTAAAGAAGAACGCCGCGCTGCCGGCCACCTCGTGATTGTAAATATTGCTCTTCGCAATGACCACATTGCCGCATCCCAGGGCCTCCAGAAGCGAAGGATTTGTCCCTCCGACAGTGTGGCCGTGAAAATACCCGAGCGAATGCCAGCGCAGGGCTGTCAGCACGTCCTTTTCGTAAACAGAACCCACGAATCGGACACGTCCGTCGTTCATGCGCAGAAGCTCCGACACGTAACCCGTCGGAGGGTCGATGCCGCCGACCACTACGAGCGGAAGGCGGGTTTCCGATTGAAGATACCAGCTGACCATCTCTCGGACGGTGTTCTCGGGTTCGAGCCTGCATACGATCAGATAGTATTTCCCGGGCTCCAGCTGCCATCGGTCGAGAAACCGCACGTCAGGCGCGGTTTCCACGACCGGAGCGCCGTAGGCGATGACGTCTGCCGCGGGCATGCGCATATGACGCGATCTAAGATGCGTGAGAATGCCCTGGGCATCGGCAATGACGCGGTCGGGAGTCCGCATTGCCGCGGCCTCCATCATCCTGAACCAGAGCTTGGCGACACCGTTCCACTTGGAACGCGCCCACTCGACGCCGTCCATGTTGATCCATACCTCGCTGCCCCAGAGCCTGGGCAGGAAGCAGAATGCGCCGGCGCCGTACCCGAGCATATACACGACGTCGTAGTCCTTTCGCGCATGCCACAAGCAGGCGAGATCGAACAGGATCGTGGTCAGCGGCCCGAGCCGATGAACAGGGAGATAGACCAGGTTGATGCCCCGGTACCGGGCCGGCCGTTCTCCTCCGTGGTCCTCGCAGTACACAGTTACGTCGTAGCCGCGCTCGACCAGCCGTGCGGACAGTTCCTCTGCAAAGGTCTCGAACCCTCCGTATCGAGCGGGAATGCCCCGCGTACCCAATATGGCGATCTTCATGTTTTCTCCGTACAGTGGTTTACGGTCAACACGTTGCCTGCGCTGCGGGCCAGGAGCATGGAGACGTAAAGCACTTGCTCCAGTGATGAGCAAGTATGATGCCAGCGCAGTGATCGGAATAGACTATCGGCATATCAACAGGTTACCGGAGTGGATACTGCGGAAGAACACTGGAGGCTCTTTTTGAATACTTCATTTTATCCGAGGCAGTCGTTTTATATATGCAATTATTGCTCTTGTTCGCAGGACCCCTGAAGGAGGGAGAATGGGAATAATGGTGAGGCAACCGTGTTCAGGGTGCGGCAGGAATGCCGGGAGTCATGGCAGGGCGATGAAAGACCTTGTGTATAGTTTCAAGATAGGTCATTCCCCATTTCTTCGTGGGTTCGATGTACGATCCTTCACCGAATTCGTTCCATGCCTCTATCATGAGGATCTTCGGCGCACGCTTCTCTTGGTCCATTGCCTGTTTAGCCCCACGAAGCACGTTTTCGAATTGTTCGGGCGTCGGATTATGCCGTACAATAGCCCTCTCACCAAGCCAGGGCCGTTCATCGTACCCCGGACTTGCGGAAAAGATATAGGGCAGTTTTTTTGTCGTTTTGAGTGCGGCAGTATAAGCGCCCAGATAGCCTTGCACCATAACAGCGTAGTCGTCGATCCGATAGCCCTTCGTAAGGGCATAATTCCATCCCGTATATGCGCTGAACCCTTGTTCAAGCAGCTTGGTTTCCAGAGAGTCATCGGGCAGGTCGTTCGTGGTTACAACGAAGTAGATCCCGTTCAACCCCCTGCCCCGTGCCGCCGCATCGGCTCGTTTTAACAAGGATCTGACGGACTCGCCGAACTTCCGGGCATTTACTTCCAGCTGAACATTCGAGAAAATAAAAACCAGCGGTTTATTGTCCACGGTGTAGTAGGACGGCTGAACAAAATAGTTGTTTATCCAATACGACACCATGGCATCAAACTCCCCCATGGTGCCGGGTATCGGAAAATGGTTCGCCCAGAGGAGGCAGTATTTGACGTTGTTGCCGTCGTGTGTTTTGAGAAAATTGACGAGCGCGTGATCATATTCCGGTCTCTTGCCGTCCCAGTACCAGTCATAGGCGAAAAACGTGATCCCGTATTTGTCGGCCCATTCGATATGCTTCTTCGCTACCCATGGTTCTTCCTCAGGATAGTAGCCCAGCAGCGGTTCCCGTTCCGGCCACGGTTTTCCCGGAGATCTCGACCCCTGAAGTCCCTTGAGGTCCTTCCAGTTGATATAGTCGCTCCTCCATCCCGGATAGTAGTAAACCCCGATGGCGTAGTCGCTTGCGCATCCGGCGCTTGACCAGATCGCGGCAATGCATACGATCAGAATGAACAGCAGTCTCTGTGTCGGCTTCTCTGTCTTCATCATTCTGTCCGTGCCTGATAACAATGGACCATGACCGGTCTGGGAATGTTATCGAATGAGACGATGCCCTTCACCCGGATCGTATACCCCAGAGAAAGGCCTTTGATAAAATCCACGATCCTGTTCGCATTTTCGGGCGCATGGTACACAGCTATGGCAAGGGCAGGCCTGAACCTCCTGATTGTTTTTTCCGCGCCTTTCACCAGACCGACCTCGCTCCCCTCAACGTCCGCTTTGACGAAATCGAGTTTGTCCATGGAAAACCGTCCGCAGAATTCATCGATCGTCGTCATTTCTACTTCCGTTGACGACAGGTGTCCGGTACCCTCCAGCGCGGCATGACCAGCACGGCCGATTGTCGGATCACCGGGATGTTGATAGAAAACGGTCCTTTCCGTCCTCTCCCCCAGCAAACAGGAATGGATGGATACCCGGTCCCCGGCAATCTCCTTTTTAAAGGTCTTCCGCAGGCATCGTGCGATCTCGTCTCCCGGCTCTATGCAATAGACCCTCGCTGCTCCGGTTTCCAGCGCCTTTAACGTAAAGTACCCTTCGCATGCACCGCAGTCCATGACGGCATCGCCGGGTCGAACGCTCATTTCCGGGATGTCAAAGTAATGGTTATTGCCTTCGTGAAACACTTCAAAGTACATGTCAACGAGTCTTGAAACATCCGCGTGAGCCGGCCAATAGATGGAACGTCCCTCGATTTCCACCTGCGCTGCTTCAGCGGTCCGCGTGATGCGCATATTCGCCGCGAGCCCGGACTTGGATCGTCCATAGTATTTACACACTTCGTGAGCAACGTCTTTCCATTGAGAATACTTAAGGTATTCTTCGTTTGTCAGCTTTGATTTGACGATCTGTAATCGCCGCAGGATCGATGCGATCATACCGGACTGCCTTTCAGGGGAGCCCCCTTCGGGACGCCGAGGCGCGGGATTCCCAACGCCAGCGCATACCCTTCCAGGGTCTTTTCAGCGGTTCGTTCCCAGGTAAAGTTCGACTGGATATGATGCTGGAGCGCCGGACGCGCTGGAGCCTCATAGGCTTTCTGCAAAGCCGATCGGATAGAGCCGACCGAAGCAGGGTCGCAGTAGAACGCGTGATCGCCGAAATAATCCCGCGTATCGCCCTTATCCGTGATAACGAGATTACATCCCATAGCTCCGGCTTCCAGCGAAGAGAGGCCCGTTGTCTCCATCCAGCTGACCAATGCGTGCACTTTCGCGGCCTGGTAATACTGAGGCAGCAGTGCATGATCTACTGCACCGACGATATGCACGTTCGATCCGGCTTCCTTTTTTATCTGATCGAAATATGCATGATGGTTCGGCGCGGGCTTGCCGATCAGAACCAGGGGCCAGGGAAGCTGTTTCATTGCCCGGACGAGATTCAGCTGGCACTTTAACCCCTCTATTCTGGCCACACTCAATATGCAGTCCTTGTAGGCATCGTTCTCTTGAAGGACCGCGGCCTTCCCGGGATCAAACACCTGTCGATCGACCGCATTCGGCACGATGACGTGTTGTTTGTTACCGGCATTTCTGAAGTCCTGCGACACACGCTTCATCTCGGACATTGAGTTCGGCAAAAGCACATCGACCATTTCCAGGATGCGCTCCTGCAGCGGCCTGAACCCCAGTACCATACAGCGCAGTGTGCCTTTGTTCATTTCCTGGTTTTTTACGGCTCGCGCCATGACCTTGAGATATTCTATCTGGCTCGGACTGAGGACCTTGGCCAGAACACCGATTATATCGTTCCTTGCGTATCTATCGTACTCGGAATAGGATGCGTAGATCGTGGAGAGCGCCACTTTTTTGTTCTGCTTTTTTGCGTTCACTGTCTGCAGATAGATCTCCTGAGGGCGCGTCAGGTTGAAAACGTGGATCAGATCGTACGGTGTGACGTCCGGTTCCAGTTCGACGGAGATGTCGGCATGAACACCCCGCTTTTCCAGATACTCCCTGGTCTTGAGAAGCTGAATGGTGTCTCCCCCGGGCACGGAATACAAAGTCGTTCGTGATTGCAATAGGATCTTCATAGAACGCCCGTTAGTAACCCTTCGATCTGAGCAGCCCTTTTCTCCCAGCTGTTCTCGTAGGCAAATGCTGTCCGCTCCTGTTGAATCGGATCATTTTCCCGTTCAGCGAGGACCGCGGGTACGAGGTTCTCCAGCTCGCTGCAATCGTTGTACAGATAGACATACTTGCCGTACTTCTTCATTTCACTCGTATTCAACCCGATTATCGGTTTGCCGAATATGAGATATTCGTTCAGTTTGGCGGGATTGACCGTGTCTATCCTTCCTCCGGCCTTATAGGGGATAAGACATACATCAAAGGAGCGAATATACGCCGGAACGTGTTGATAGGGCCTCGGTCCGAGGTAGACAATGTTTTTACATTGATCAGTCAGCTGTTTCAGCTCAACGACCCTGTCTGAATAGCCGACCAGGACGATGGTCCCTTTTGTAATCAGTTTGGACAAGGTCCGGACAACCTCAAGATCGATATGCTCGTAAATCGACCCCATGAACCCGAAGATCGGGCGTTCGTACTGCTCCATGTCCGGAGGTGCCGGCATGCTTTTCTCCAGAAAGTAGTCCGGATCGACTGCATTGGGCGCGAGATAGGTCGATGGATTCAACTGGCGCAGTTTCGTGTAAAGAAGATCGGACGTCGCCAGACACAAGTCGGCCGCCCCGGCCACTTGCCGCTCGAACCGCTCCATGTTCTTCAGTATCCGGTCATTCCGCGAATGAACCCTGCAATCATCGCAACAATCATACAGTAATAGTGCGTCGGGAAATTGGTCTCGATCCAGGATATTTTCCCACCAGTACGGGAGATTCATCATTAAAATCGTTCGATCTCTCAGCTGATATTTGGCCCGTATCCATTGGAACCAGAGCTTGAACACGTATTTATCGACATATCGCGTCATGCCGGACCTGAAGGTGGAAAATGAAAAGAGCGGTTTTAAAATGACGACGTTATCCGCAACAGGCTGCGCGGTTTGCGCGATTTTGCCGTGGTAGAGATCAGAGAAGATGCTTCCGATTGACAGCATCGGCTCGACGTAAAATACCCTGCGCCCCCGTCTCGCGAACTCGCGAACAAGCGATTGCGGCCTTTGGAACAGGTCCCACTCAACACAGCCAAAATAGAGCATGTCGTGATCGTAGAGGTTGTTACTTGGCAGCGTATTTTTGTCCATATCCGTCCCGATAGGATTTTGCAAGATCGATCATTTCTCTGTAGGCGGTTCTCGCGATCGCATCAACGAAAAGTCCGTACATCCGGTATTTCATTTCGTTCAACCGGCTATAAAGATGAAACAGCAGTTTGTTGTTCGCATGTTTTTGTAAATAGTATAACGAGCTCTCGAACATCAGTTTGCGTCTACGCAAAGGCTCTTTAAAACTCTTCCCTTCGAAATGATATATCCCTGCGGAAGGGACGATCGCCGCACGGTATCCTGCCCGCGTAGCGCGCAACGCCAGATCGGTCTCTTCATAATAGGCAAAATAGTTCTCGTCAAAAGCCCCTATGCTCTCCAACAGGTCTCTCCGTATGAAAAGATCGGCGCCGCTGACGAAATCGACGATAAAGGCGTCACGCTTCTTGTCAGGCACCATGCCTTCTCCACGCCTGAGCAGCCTGGTGAACGGCAAACTGTACAGGAGCAGCGACCAGACGCTCGGGAATTTGCCGAATGAGAGTGCCGGCCGGTTCTCCCGGTCATGGAGCTTGCCGCCGCACATCGCTATGTTGTTCTGTTCATTATGTTCCATGAAGTCATACAGCATATGCAGCGCGTTGTTCATCAAGCACGTATCCGGATTGAGCAGGAAACAATATTTGCCGGTCGCGTAGGTAATGCCGATATTATTCCCTTTGCCGAAACCGTTATTTGTTTCATTGGCGATCAGCCTTATGTTCGGGAATGCTTCTCTGATCAACGGTACGGACCCGTCTCCTGAAGCGTTATCGACCACAATGATCTCATACTCCACCCCGGAGGTCTTTTCCTGTATGGACCGGATGCAGTCCATGACCAGGTCCCCGGTCTTATAATTGACAATGATGATCGATATATCCATAAAACTAATCAGCGCTCCTGTTTCTGGTGACGATACCAAGCATGAAATACGTGAAAGCACTCCCGATCGGGAGCATATAATACATGCGGAACGTGCCGAGCAGCGATAACAGCACCAGGATCACATACGATGCCTTTTCCGGCGTCCTTCGGTAGCAGAGATAAAGAAAAAGCGCGACAAACAATAGACCGGCAACCCCTTCTTCCGCCAGGATGAACGGCAATGGTACGTCGCTGGGGAAAATGGTGACATCGAAATCAAACCCGTAAAAATTATGAATGATATCCGCGGGGATGATGCCTCCGAATAGATTGGAGGGAATAGGATAACCGAACAGCGGGTACGAGATGAACTTTTCCTGCGCAAATTCCAACGCCAGCGCCCTACGCCACACGGAAAAATAGGTGTCCTGGGGGACATTGGTAACGAGCAGATAGAGGCCGGACACGATAACCGCAGCAGCCATGATAAAAGATACGGTAAAGACAACCTTCCTTTTGCTCAGATAGGGTTGGTATCTCTTTACGATCAGGAACAATGAGACGATGATGATGGCCACCAATGTCTGCTTCGACTGCGAGATGAAAATGGACAGGAGGATAAGCGCCACGCCGGTCAGATATCTGGGCATGGTTAATTCGTTTTTGATCATGCCGATGCTTAATAACAGATAGGCGTAGACCGTTATGAATTCATCGATCCCGATCCTGTACCGTACAAACGGGATCCGCGATACGAGTTGAAAGTTTTCGTTGGGACCGGAACCAAGAAAAGAGCTGACCACTTCGAATGCACCGCTGACGAGAATGGTTGCAAAGAGCCCCTTGAGCATAAGCTTCTGCACCGCGTCCTCCGACAGTTCGAGGGACTGGCCGATAATGAACAGATTGAGCAGCAAGACCCAGTTTTTGATCGGGAACAGATACCCCGGCAGAGTATACCCGTGCTGCATAGCGAACGCGCCGACTGCCACGATCCGTATGACGATATAGGCGATGAGGACCAGCGTAATGTTGGTCAAGACCACCTTTCTGTTCAGCAGTAAATAAAGGACCGCAAGCGAGCTTATGAACAGGAGGGCCTTGTCGACATAGAGAAGGTATGCTGTTCCGGCGCCGAATGCGCTGAAGATAAAGCTGATCAAACCGGCTGAGAGAAGAACATAGAGGAAAAGATAATTCATCAAGACACCCGTCGATCGTTTCCGGCCCTCTGTCCGGAAACCTCGCCATTTGCTTTCCCTGCAACAATGTAATACTGCTCCACCAGTAAGTCGTGAAAGAGCCTGAATGTCAGCCGGTCGATTATCCTCTTCCGCCCCGTTTGTACACGGTCAAGATTGGAGCCGACTGATTGCACACGCAAGCCGTTCTGCTCAAAGAGCTCGTGGATGTTCTTTTTACAGAAGAAACGGAGATGCGACCGGTCCATTATTCCGGCATCGGCATATTTGAAATCGCCATGAAGGACCAGCTCGATCAGATTTTTGATCTCGCGCACATTCGGGATGCTCGCGATGAATACGCCGCCGGGGTTAAGATAACGGGACAGCTTTTTTACGGTCCCCCAGGGATCGACCAGATGTTCCAGCACGTCCCCGCAGAGAATAACGTCAAAAGAACTCTCCTCGAAATCGAGGTCGAGCTTTTCAATATCACCGATGATGAACCGGTCCAGGGCCGGATGGGACTGATTGCCGCCGACAACAGGCATTAATTCCACACCCACGACTGTCGTTGCCAACCCCAGCTCTTTTGCCTTCAGCAGCGTGTCTCCTGATCCGGCTCCGACCTCCAGCATGCTGTTCTTCCCCAACGGGAGCAGTTCGAGCAGATCTGTTCTGCAATGGGTGAAATATCCTGTTGTTTTCTGTTCGTAGAGCCCGCTCATTGATGTTCCATCCTGTTTGGCAGCCGTGGAGTTTATCGTGTTCGGCTCAGTCATGACCGAAACCGCTCTAGTTGCCGGAGTACGCCTTTTTTCGTCAACAGCATGCGCAGATCATCAAGCTCAGCATACTTTTTCAGCTGCTCGATCCTTTGTCTGTTGTCCGGGTCCGCCGAGATCCGCTCCCGGTAGTCCAACAGCAGGACGGTCACGATGGACAGCAAGAAGCTCACCGCGCCGGCGACAACAAGCATCACTGTCCGTTTTGGCCTCTCTCGTTTTTCAGGCGGTATTGCCCTGTCTATCACCTGGATCACCGCCGCACCCCGGGCTTCATCGATCTTTGCCGCCTCATACTGTTTGGTGAGCAGCTCGTACAGGGTCTCATTGAATTTCAGATCTCTCAATCTTCTGATGTAATCGGTGCCGACCGAGGGCATGCGGCCGGTGGGCATGAGCGGATCATAGCTGGCGCCGCTCTTTGACTCGATCTTGGCCAATTCAGACTTCATCCCCGCCAGGGTCTCTTCCGCCCGTTGAAGGTCCGGATTGTGCGGTGTCGCATACGTCTTTACAACCCTCAGTTCCACTTCCTTTGCCGCTATTTCCGCGCGAAGCTGGGCCACGTTCTTAATGACCGCCTTTACCTGTTCATCCACATGGAGCGCTCCGGTCCTTTCCTGGAACGACTTCATGCTCTCTTCAACTTTTATGAGCGACTCCTTGGTATCCTTCAACTGCTCTTCAAAGAACAATCTCCTCTGCGCCGCCTCGGTGATCGAAAGACCTTTTGTCAGCTTTCTCAGTTCTTCCACAAACGCATTCGCCATGTCGGCCGCCTGCTGAGGGTCCTTGTCCTCCACCGCGAGCACGATAATATTGCTCTTGGGATCTATTTGCGCGGCGATGTGTTCCTTAAGGCTTTTTCGCGCATCTTCGAAGGTTTTGTCCTCATACCTTTTTTTCAGATCGAATCTCGTTATGATCGTGTCGAGCACCGTCCTGCTCTGCAGCATTCCGACGTAGAGATCGCTTTGATTATTCACGCCGAGCTTACCGCTGAATCCGGACAAGCCGCTGCCTACCTGACTGAGCAATTGAGCAGCGGTTCCCGCATTGCCTTCCTGAGGCGCCAGGATCCTCGTTTCGGCCCGGTATATGTTAGGAATCACCAGGCTTATGATCAGCGTGATTGCCACGCAAACCAGCGGGATCCCCACGATAAGCTTTTTCCTTTTCAGCAGAACTATTGCGTAGTCGATAAGATTGATCTCATCTTCATTCTGACGAACGTCTTCGATCCCCATCTGGCATCCCCTTTTAAAATACGACGATCAGCACTCCTGCCGTCACGGCGATCTGATACAGGATCTGCGTGATGTCCTTGAAGTTGCGCATCCAGGCGACCCGCTCGATCTGTTCCGGCACCACGATGGTGTCCCCTGAACCGAGGCGTTCGCTGAAGTCGAACATTCCCCCGTACGCGCGTATCGCGGTGCCGTTCGCGCGCAGGACGAACGTATTGTCCTTGTCTGCATTCGCCGTATATCCGCCCGCAAGCTGCACGTAGTGGTCGTATTTTTTATTCGGTTCGTACACGTACGCGCTCTGATTGTAGACCGAACCGATCACCTGGACGGTTTTCGGGTCCGAAGGCACGGTGATGATGTCGCCTTGTTCCAGCTCGATGTCATACGCCGAGCCCCGGAGCGACGCCAGGTCCGTGATGTTCATCGCGATCCGGCCTTTGGCCCGGACCGCCCTCAGCTGCGCAATGAACTGTCGTTTCTGCTCAAGCTCCATCTGGACCATTTTTGCGTCGTCCGCGCTGGAGGCCGTGGCGAGCTGGGTGGTCCCGGAACCGCTCAGTTCGCGCTCCAGCCGCTCCGTCATCTCTTCGATCTGCCGCTGCTGCTGCTCGCGGACCTTCTCCCTGATGAACATGGCTCCGTGCGGATACGCGCGCGCAGTGAACCCGCCGGCCCGCTCGATGAGAGACGACAGCCGGTCTCCCTGCTTAAAGGTATACGCTCCGGGATATTTAAACTCGCCGCCCAGCGACGCGGTCCGATACAGGTTCCATTCCGGAACAGCCCTCACCATCAGATAATCGTTGATCTGCAGAGCCACATTGTGCTGGGGATCACCCGCAGCTGCTTTTGCAAGATCGATGCGGAATATGTCTGTCTTCGGCCCCACCTGGGTAACAGTTACCCGCGTCATCTCCGCCTGATCGGACGTGTAGTACAGCAGCCCGCCTGCCAGCGAGAGGATGTCTTTGACGGTCGTCACTCCCGGTTTGACACCGTATTCTCCCGGATGCAGGACCGCGCCGCTGACGGTAACGGTATTCGCGACATTGGAAACCGTGAAGATCTTCACCAGGTCGCCGTCCTGGAGCGCAAAGTTCTTTTCCGGATTTTTTTCGATATCCAGCAGATCGCCCTCGAACAGGTTCCTCGTATGATGGTCCTCGATCCGCTGCACCTGCACGCGGCCGGTGAATGCAATACCGGTAATGCCGCCTGCCATCTCGATAAGGTCGAGCAGCCTGGTCTCGCCTTTCAGTTCATAGATCGCAGGGGTCTTGACGGTCCCCGCGATTGCGACCAGCGGACCGGCCGGAGGAATGAACAGCACATCCTCGGGCATGAGCCGAATGTCCTTTGTCTTGTCGCCTTTCAGCAGAAAATCGTACATATCAAAGGTCACCACGGTCTTGCCGTTCCTCTTGACCTGAATGTTCCGCATCGAGCCGGTCTTCGACGGTCCGCCGCCCTCGAACAGCGCATTGATGATGGTCGATAGCGAAGACAGCGTATATGCTCCGGGCCGCTGCGCATTGCCGACCACATAAACCCTGATCGTCCTGAGCGCGCCCATGGTCACGTTCATCTCGAAGCCGGTATAATACTTTGAGAACTCCTTGAACAGCGTTTCCTTGAGCTCTTTGAACGTCAGCCCCGTAACGCCCAGAACACCGAGCTTCGGCAGGATGATATTGCCGTCGTTGTCCACTGCAACGCTCCAGGTTCCGTCGATCTTACCCCATACATCGATCTTGATCGAGTCGCCCGGGCCGACCACATAGTCCGGTCCGACCGGCACCTGCTGTACGGGCGCGAATGTGGATGGCGGATGGATAAAGAGTCCGAATCCGAATTGACCGATATCGAGCGATACCGCTGCCGCGGTGCTGCCTGAGAAATATTTCTCGATCTCGGATCGGTCGCCTTTGGAAAGAGCTGTAGAACGCTCGCGTGCTTCGGACGCCTTTTCCTGAACAGGCGCGGCCTGCTGCGCGGACTCGTTCCGGGGCGTTGATGTACCCCCCACGGACGGCAGCTGAGCGGACCCGGCTGCTGCGTTTGCAGACTGCGCGGATGAAATCGGTGCCAACGCAAGAACAACCGTCAAAACACTTGCCGAGGCAAAACTTATTATTTTTCTGTTCATGCGCTCTCTTTCCTTTTTACCCGGATGCTGTTCGCTCAATATTCGCATTTCAGCAGAGTCACGGACAGCAAGAATTATCATGACAGCAATATTTGCAAGACAGATACCAAAGACATGGCACTGTGAAGTTCATTGTATTCTGAGAGTTATCCGAGGAGGAGAGAAAACAGTTTTGCCGGTGGTCCGTTCTAGGTAGCCTATTTTGATATCTACGTCCAAAACAACCATTTCAATGATGCGATCTATTCACTGACCTGCTCGCGCTGTATTTCGCGTTCTGCTGCCTTTTCTTCGGCGAGCTGGTCCATGACCTCACGAGTTGCAGAGTCCATGGTGAGATCATAGGAGTTCAGGGCGCCCTCGTTCTCCTTGATGAATCTTCGAGCGTCCTCGGGCCGGTCAAAGGCCCATTTTGCCAGACCCGTCATTACTCCCGGTTTCCTTCCGCCCACTACCCAGGATGCGGTCCTGGCATCGATGAGCTTCAGGGAATAGTAATCAGCAACCATGAGCGAGCGGACCTGCCTGGCCCTGTTCAGGTACAGTTCTTCTGCGGCGCAATGGAGGCTGCAAACACCGACACGAGTGTCATCTCCATACACGATCAGCATGCGGCTGTGCGTGAAACGCGTCCGGTCCATGTTACAGAGCTTGCAGCTCTTCGGGCCTTCCACCGTTTCCGCAACGCCTGCGATGATAAAGCTGCACAGGAGCAGCATCAGAAACAACATCCTGCTAGTATTCATGACAGCACCTATTTGCAGAGACCATCAATTCTCATACGCCCTGCCGTCGCGCATTTCGATCAGCCTGCCTCCAAGCCGGCCGATCAGGGGGTTGTGCGTCACCATGACGATCGTGAGGCCGGACCGTCTGTTCAGGTCCTGGAGGACCTCGCCGATCTCCCCGGACCGCTTCGTATCGAGATTACCGGTCGGTTCGTCCGCCAGCAGGATCTCGGGCCGGTTGACCAGGGCCCGGGCAATGGCCACCCGCTGCATTTCCCCTCCCGAGATCTGTCCCGGCAAATGGTTCATCCGGTGGTCCATGCCGAGCATCTTGAGCAGTGTTTCCACGTCTCCGTCGATCCCGGATTTTTTATAGAACGCGAGCGGCAGCGCAACGTTCTCGCGCACGGTGAGCGTGGGAATAAGATAGAAGTTCTGGAAAATGTACCCGAAGACCTCCCGCCGGATCCGGGTCAGCGCTTGTTCGCCCAGGATCGTTCCGTTCCCGAAAATACTCCTGCCACCCAGATGAAGCTTCCCTGACGAGGGATTTTCAAGGCACCCGAGCAGGTTCACCAGGGTGGTCTTGCCCGATCCCGAAGGCCCCATGAAGGAGACGAACTCTCCGCTCCGGATCGTAAGCGATACGCCGTCCAGCGCGCGGATCTTCTCGTTTCCGCGATGATAGACCCGCGTCAAGTCGTGCGCCGCAAGCGCTGTTCCCTGTTCAAACATCATCCTTCGCTCCTTATCGATTCCATCGGCCGTACTTTGCCTGCGTGCCACGCGGGATAGATGCCGCTCAGAAGCCCGACGAACACAATGACCCCCAGCGTCAGCAGCGCAAGCGTCAGATCGATGGCCACGAGCTCTCCGCCGGGCGCATACGGCAGGATCCTTCTGATAACGATATCGGAGAGCCGTGCAAAGACAACAGCCAGTCCGATCCCCGCGATCCCGCCGACGCTGCAGAGGATCAGGGTCTCTGTCCAGACCAGGCGGAAGATGTCCGCCGGCATCGCGCCCATGGTCTTGAGGATGCCGATCTCCTGTTTGCGCTCCAGGACCGACATGAGGACCGTGTTCACCACGCCGACCATGGCGATCAGAAGGGCGATGAGCGCGATGGAAAATACCATCACCCGCGCAGTGGAAATAAGCTTTATGATCGTCTGTTTTACCTGGGTCAGGCTCACCACCTGAACGTCCGGCAGCTGATACAGCACGTTTTCAAGCTTCGCGCTGTCAGCGTCCTTTTTCAGTTTGATGCCGATAGTGGTGATCTTGTCGGTCTCGGATATGTGCTGCAGCGTTTTCAGGGGAACGAAGATCGTGCCGTCGTCCTGCGTGCCCGTCCGCTCCAGGATCCCCACGACCGTAAGCTTGACGTTCTTTTCAGGGACCATGATCATGTCCCCCACGTCGCGCTGCTCGAGTTCCGCGGCTTCGTACCCCATGACCGCTTCGGAAGCCTCGGCTTCCTGGAACCAGCCCCCTTTATGAAAACGCAGGAACGGCTTCATACCGGGGTAGCTGACCGGGTCGACGCCGAAATATCCGGCAATGCCCCCGCCGTCCCCTTTGTCGGGATCGAAGAACGCCTGCATCAGGATGGGGGTGACATCGGCCACCTCGGTCTTGCACGCAATGTTGTCCACCATGGACTGTTCGATGTAGCGCAACCCGCCCCCTCCCTTGAGCATCATCGTGGCTGCTTCGTACGGACAGCCCTTTGCCATGACCATGAGCTGATATCCCATGTTGTCGATATCGCGGTTCAGGGCATGTTCATAGCCGCGGTTGAACCCGAGCAGGCTCACCAGCACCCAGGACGAGAGCATGATGCCGACCAGGGTCAACAGGGTGCGCGCTTTCTTGCGCAGAAGGTTATTGAAGGCGATCTGGAACTTGCTGATCATGAATTCATCTTTCCGCAGTGTAGAAAAACTCGTCCATCAGGATGAGGTTCTTCTTCACTGCCCTGAGCAGGCCGTAAAAATCGGTCACTGCCTCGGGGACCGGATTGCTGATACCCGCTACCTTGCCGGTCCCCTTGCAGGCGACCGTATCATAGCTCTCGAAATCCCTGAGAGACAATCCCACGAACTGCCTGCCGAACCTGGGTGAGGTGAATTTTTGCGCCCACTGGCCCGCCATCCTCTGGATATAGAACGCCTTGATCACGCCGTTCATGTCCAGGGACACGAAGACCTCGAGAACGCCGTATTGTCCCTTCTGATTCACGCCATGAATGTAGCCGACCTGATTCTTCCCTTTGTATATTTCATAGATCGTGTACGGGACATTGAGGGGCGCGTAGAGCACGGGAGCCCCCCCCAGGCGGCCTTCGACTTTTCGCAGCAGCGGTTCTCCGCCTTTTTGCGCAAAGGAGAAGTAGCCGGTCTTGAAACTGGTGGATTCCGGGAACAGCCTCGCCACGTCGCCGGCCGGATAGTTCAGATCGCAGCTGATCGCCGCCATCGCAGGTGCGGCCATGGCCGACAGTGCCAGCAGAATCGCCAGGCAGACGGACAAGCCGCAGCGCGATAGTGATACTGCTCGTTCGTTCTTCGATTCATTCTTCATCATTCACCTTTCCTCGCGCGGATACCGAACTCCGGGAGTTTGCCCAAAACACGGATCACTGGGTTGCCCAGCCGCTCAGCCAGCCGCTCCTTTTGACAAGCCCGGTCTTTCCGAGTTGAACGATGTAGCAGCCTCTCGAAGCATACCGCTGCCCGGTTCCGAAGCTGAGCCGTTCATACAACGGCACATCCTGGTCCATGATCATGCTGATCACGTCGAGCAGATGGTCGCGGTAGTAATTTCCCTTCATATCCAGCAGTGCCATGTTCATGATCACGGTGAGGATGTAGGTCTGCTGCGATATTCTGCTCAAGGCCATGGTATTTGCTTCCACGTTGTATTTTTTTATTCCCATCGATGCTCCGGCATTGATCTTATCCTGGGCCGACTGGGAGATCCCG
>Ga0315268_10002801_pt1 | contig 19470 bp, 14 predicted proteins | sample C1_top_MG_FD_204535 | JGI IMG/M metagenome (GOLD analysis project Ga0315268, IMG submission 204535) | Sediment microbial communities from Yellowstone Lake, YNP, Wyoming, USA - C1_top | ecosystem: Environmental > Aquatic > Freshwater > Lake > Sediment | place: USA: Wyoming | collected 2017-08-01
TGCGCGTGGCCTTGATGTCGAAGGTGTAGAGGTGTCTCATCGGCGCGGTGTTCTGCCAGAGCGGAACCGTCGCGCTGGCGCCTTTCTTCAGCGAGAAGCTGCCCAGGCTGTAGAGGAACAGGTCCTGCTCGCCGTTGGTGCCGCCCAGCTCGGGAGCAAGGGCGGGCGCTGCGACGCCGGCCACCAGCGGCCGCTGAAGCACGCCGGCCTCCTGCGCCGAGTTCGACCGGTTGTTCAAAAGTCCGTTAAAGTCGAAGTTGTTGCCGGTGCTCACCACGGCCGCCACCGTCGTGCGCAGGTATCGCTCAAGCGTGAGCGGCGAGATCGCATCCTTGAACCGGAAATTCGGCACGCCAACCACCAGGTCCAGCGCAGCGCCGCTGACGTCCTCGATGTCGTTGACGATTTCGGCCTGGAGGGCCAGGTCGGCCTTGTCCTTCAGCTCGCCGGAAATGCGGTAAGTGGGCACCCAGCGGACGCCGCTGGTGAAATAAAACAACTTCAGCGCGACCGGCTTGCCGGCCGACTCTGCCCCGAAATCGAAGCTCAGCCGCTTGCCGCGGGTGAAGACCTCTTCCTGGCGATTGAGTTTGGTGGCCAGATCGCGCCCGGCGATGGTCTGCACCTGCGACACGGGCAGGATCAGCCGCCCGGTTTCCGTCTCATCGATGACGACAAACTCGCCGCCGCGCGGCACAAGCTCGCGCTTGATCGAGGTGGTCCGCGGCGCGGTTTTGCCGGCGGCGGCCGCGGCGGCCAGCGCCATCTCCCTCGCCGCGATCAGTGCCTCGCCCTGCTGTCGGCCGTCGCCTTCGAAGACAAACCCCGCGCCGCCGACCGGCTGCACCGTCGCCGGCGGAAGATCGAGCATCTCCACCAACACGCCGGTCACCGCGCGTTTCTCGGGCAATCCCAGCGTCACCCGCCTGCCGACGTTGGCGCGCAGCAGCTCGGCGATCGTCACGCACGTGCTCGTCTTCTGCTGAAGCTCGCGCTTCTCATCCCACTCGCTGCGCATCCCCAGCAGCTTCTGCCCGTCACCCAGGGCCCAGAACGTGCCCAGCACGGCCGCGTCGGGCACTTCGTCGGTGTAGACGCGGCCTTCGGCGTCGGCGCGGGCCGATGCGCTCTTGGCGATCATGGCGTAGCCGTCCTTGAAGACGACAAGGCGATCCGTCTTGAGGCGTAGTTTCGACGCGTCGGCGGGGCGAGTAGCGGGCTGCGCGGCAAGCGTTGCGCTCGATGCGACCAGCAGCGCGGCCAGGGCGATCAGAATGCGGTGGTGATGCATGTGGGCTCTCCTCAAAAAAGGGCGCGAGGCGTGTTTGCGCCTGTGTTCATCCTACCTTCACAGCGGTTTGCCGATCAGGCGTTCTGCGTAACAAGCTGGTAACAAGCGCGGAAGGACGGGTATACTCCGCCGCGGAAGAAGCGGCCTATTCAGGAGATCCGCCTTGCCCTCGCGAATCGCACATTGGACGCCCCGCTACATCTACAACCGCATCCGCTGGGGCATCTACCAGCGACGCAATCCGGACAAGCCCTGGCTGGCGCCGCGGGCGATTGAATTGCTTTCGACGATGCTCGTGCCGTCGGATGTCGGGCTGGAGTGGGGCTCGGGCCGGAGCACCTGCTGGTTTGCCGGGCGGATGAAGCACCTGACGAGCATCGAGGACAACCCGCAGTGGCACCAGCGCGTGAGTCGGATGATCGCCGAACGCGGGCTGAGCAACGTCACCTATCGCCTGCTGCCGCCGCCGGGCGAGAGCCCGGCCGAGAGCCAGTATGTGCACGCGTGCGATGAGTTTTCGGATGAGACGCTGGGCTTTGCGCTGGTGGACGGCTCATCGCGCGAGCATTGCGCTCTGAACGTGATCCCCAAGATCGCGCCCGGCGGGCTGCTGGTGATCGACAACATCAACTGGTTTCTGGATCACCCGACACACTCGCCGGCCTCGCGCGCGGGGAAAGGTCCGTTGAACGCCGCGTGGGCCGAGGTTACGCACAAATTGGCGCCGTGGCGCATGATCTGGGCGACGTCGGGGGTGACGGATACGGCGATATGGATCCGGCCGGCGGGGGTGTAAATCCGAGTACAGAGACCGCGAAGACGCGAAGACGGAAAGCCGACGCGAAGCGGGCCTCGCAGTGTAGAGCCCTCATGGGCCGAGTGGTGGTAGAACAACAATAACCGCTTCGCGCCTTCGAGTCTTCGCGGTTTTGCGCCTGCGGCGAAGGCTCAGATCCCCATCGCGCTCCGCCGGATCAATTCCGCACTGTCGCACGGCCTCGCCACGCTGTAGCCCTTCAGCGGCAGAATGTGCTCGTGAATGGCATCCAGCATGTCGGACGGATACGGGAAGAACGCATCCTCGACCTCATCCGCCGGCGTGATCCAGTTCCGCGCGCCCACCACCACCGGCGGAGCGTCGAGTTCGTCGAAGGCGAGCTGGGCGATCTTCGCGGCCATCGTCTGCAGCGCGCTGCCGCGCTCGCAGGCGTCGCTGACCAGCAGGATCTTCCGCGTCTGCTTCACCGATTCGAGCACCTTCTCATAGTTGAACGGCACGATCGACCGCGCATCGATCACCTCGCATGAGAGCCCGTGCTTTTCCTCCAGCGCCTTCACCGCGTCGAGCGCTCGATACAGCGTCGCGCCGATCGTCAGAATGCTCAGGTCCTTGCCGGTCTTCTTCACATCCGGCTCGCCGATGGGAACCTCGTACATACCGGCCGGCACGCCGCCCTTCACGAACTCCTCCGGCTGGTCGTAAATGCGCTGGCTCTCGAAGAAGATCACCGGGTCGGTGCCCAGGAGGGCCGAGTACATCAGGCCCTTGGCGTCGTAGGGCGTGGCCGGGAAGACGATCTTCAATCCCGGGATATGGGCGCAAATCGAACTCCAGTCCTGGCTGTGCTGCGCGCCGTATTTCGAGCCGACCGACACGCGCACCACCACCGGCATCTTCAAGAGCCCGCCCGACATGCTCTGCCACTTGGAGAGCTGGTTGAACAGCTCATCGCCGGCCCGGCCCATGAAGTCGCAGTACATCAGCTCGGCGATGACGCGCCCGCCCTCAAGGGCGTAGCCGACGGCCGTGCCGACAATCGCGCCCTCGGAAATGGGGGTGTTGAAGAGCCGATGATACGGCAGGGCCTCGGTCAGGCCGCGATACACGGCGAAAGCCCCGCCCCAGTCGCGGTTTTCCTCGCCATAGGCAACCAGCGTCGGGTCGGCGTAGAAGCGGTCGACGATCGCCTCGAAGATCGCATCGCGGATGCCGATGCACTTGCTCTTGGGAAGCCTCGTCCCCTTCTCATCGAAGGCCGACCGCGAGAGCCCGGCCAGCTTCTTGCTGCGCGGGTCTTCTCCCCTGGGCAGAAGCGTCTCGCACTTGCGCCCGTTCTCCATCGACTCCACCTTCGTGTTGGAGAACATCGTCTTCTCCAGCAGGCAGTTGACCTTCTTCAGGTCGGCCCTGGGTGAAATCGCCAGATCGACCGCCTTCTTGTACGCCTTGAGCACCATCGCCTCGGCCGACTCGCGCAAGGCGTCGATGTCCATCTGCGTGCAGACGTTGGCCTTCACAAGCTCGGCGGCGAAGGTGGTCAGCGGGTCGATCTTCTGCCAGGCCTCGACTTCCGACTTGTCGCGATAGCTGCTGGCGTCGGAGGGCGAATGGCCGCTGAAACGGTAGGTGATGGTGTCGAGCAGCACCGGCCCATCGCCGGCTTCGAGGATCTTCTTCTTTCGCTCGATGGCATCAACCACGGCAAGGGGGTTGAAGCCATCGACGCGCTCGGCGTGCATCTGTTGCGGGTTGAGCCCCGCGCCCAGGCGAGCCAGGACGCCGAAGCCCATGGTCTCGCCCTGCGGCTGGCCGCCCATACCGTAGAAATTGTTGACGAAGTTGAAGATCAGGGGCAGCCCGCCGCGATGGGCCTCATCCCACAGCATCTTGAACTGGTCCATCGTGGCGAAGCAGATGCCCTCCCAGACCGGCCCGCAGCCCAGCGAGGCATCGCCGATGTTGGCGATGACGATGCCTTTCTTCTTGTTGACGTGCTTGAAGAGCGCCGCGCCGACGGAGATGTCGCCCGATCCGCCCACGATGGCGTTGTTGGGATAAATGCCGAACGGCGGGAAGAACGCGTGCATCGACCCGCCCATGCCCTTGTTGAACCCGGCCTCGCGCCCGAAGATCTCGGCCAGCGCACCGTAGATCAGGAAGTCCATGGCCAGGTCTTTGGTCGAGCCCTCGGCGTCCTTCTCGACCACGCGCAGGCAATCGCCGTCGAAGTAGTTCTTCATGATCGCCATCAGGCTCTTCTCGTCGAGCTTCTCGATGGCCGAGAGGCCCTTGGCGAGGATTTCGCCGTGACTGCGGTGGCTGCCGTAGATGTGATCGTCGATGCCCAGGTGATAGGCTTGGCCGACGGCGGCCGACTCCTGGCCGATGGACAGGTGGGCGGGGCCCTTGTGGTTGTACTCGATGCTCCTGTAGTGGCCGCGGAGTTTCACCTCGTTGAGCATCGACTCGAAGGCGCAGATGATCTCCATGTCGCGCTGGATGCGAAGCAGGTCCTGCTTCGAGTAGCGCACGCCGAGTTCCTCGGCCAGGGTCTTGTTGTACTGGTTGATGGGGATCGGGTCGAAGCGGATCTGGCTGCTCTTGCGCGACTCGACCGGACAGATGAACTGGCTCTTGGGCATGGCGATCACTCCTGATATTCAAGCTCTTCTCACCACAGAGGCACTGAGGCACGGAGGCCAACTCGATCACGGAACGTCGGTCGGCGAATCAGCTCTGAGTCCACCAGAGCTGATTTGCGGACAATTCCCGAACTACAGATGCGTCTCCGTGTCTCCGTGTCTCCGTGGTGAATGTTGCTCTCCCGGATAAATGACCTCGATCCCGCGACCACTCAGGAAATCCTGCCACTCCGGCGGCGGAGCTGCGTCCGTCACCAGGCGCGAGATCGGGTCCCAATCGACTATCTTGAACAGGGACGGCGCTTTGAACTTGCTCTGGTCAACCAGAAGCACCGCTTCCCTGGCATTCTGCACGGCCAGTCTGTAAAGGCTGGCGCTTTCGCTGTCGGCGGCGGCCGGGCCCATGTCCATCTTCAGGCCATCCGCGCCGATGAAGGCCACGTATCCATAAAGCTGCTCGAGGGTCTTGGTGGTCAAGGAGCCGACGGTGTCCATGCGGTCGGCGCGATACTGGCCGCCCAGGAGGATCACGCTGAGGCCGGGGGCATCGAGCTCTAATGCCAGGCGGGCCGAGTTGACGATGATCGACAACCCGCGCCGGCGCTTGAGGAACGGGGCCATCTGGAAGCACGTCGTGCCCGAGTCGATGAAGATCTGCTCATCGTCGCCAACCAGCTCGGCCGCCAGTCTGCCGATGATGCGCTTGCCCTCGACATTGCGTATGCCCTTGGAACGGAAGGAGTAGTCGGAGGGTCGGCGAAGCGTCGCGCCGCCGTACACGAGTTCGACCTGGCCGTTGTCGGCCAGCGCCTTCAGGTCGCGGCGCACGGTGGCCTCGGAAACCTCCATATTGGCCGCCAGGTCCTTAGCGGTCACGTGGCGGCGCTGCAGCACTTCCTGGAGGATTCGCTGCTGACGTTCTTGCGTCGTGGCATTCACGATGACACAAATAAACACCAATGCGACAGAAATTTCAACATAAATCGTGCACAATTATGCTTGACTGTTTGCATTTTTTGACGAAAGTAGTGCAAGACTGCCGGAGAGGTACTTTGACCGGGTGAAGACATGCCACAGATCAAGCTGCCGCAGAGCGCGGCCAACGCCATCGTTCGGCGCTGGCTCAAGAAGCCGGGAGAAGCAATCGCCAAGGGCGATTTACTGCTTGAACTTGAATCAGAACAAGGACTTGTGCAAGTTGAATCGCCCGTAGCGGGCAAGCTCCTGGCTGCGATTGCCGCCGTTGGCAAGCCGCTTGGCGCAGATGCTGCGCTGGCGGATGTGGCGGAAGGGGCCGCGCAGGCAACTGCGCCTCTGCCTGCTCCGACCGCGGCTGGGCCCAAGCCGGCCAACGCCGCGACAGCGCCGCCGGGCGGAAAGGTCATCCCCATCCTCATGCCCAAGGCTGGCCAGAGCATGGAGGAAGGCACGATCGTCAAGTGGCATGTGCAGCCGGGTGCGCAGATTTCCAAAGGCCAGGTGATCTTCGAAGTGGAGACCGACAAGGCCACGATGGATGTGGAGGCAACCGACTCCGGACGGCTGGCGAAGATCGTGCTGCCCGAGGGAGGCGTGCTTCCGGTGCTCCAGCCGGTGGCATTCCTGGCGGATAACGATGCGGATGTGGAGGCGTTTCTGGCGGCGGGCGGTGGGGGGGCGACTTCGGCCGGAGCAACGCAGGATAGTCCTCAACAGAGGCACCGAGGCACGGAGGCGCGAAGGCACGAAGGTGAGGCACCGCCGGCCGTTGTGACGGAGGGCGGGAGAGTGAAGGCCTCGCCGGCAGCGCGGGAGATTGCGGCCGAAAAGGGCATCGACCTCGCCGCCGTCGGCGCGGGCAGCGGTCCCGGCGGACGAATCCTGTCAACCGATGTGCAGCAATACACGTCCTCAACGCGAGCCGCGAGTCCCGCATCCCGAGTCCCGCCCGCAAGCCCCGCCGCGGTCGGCGCGGTGCGGAAGAAGCTGAGCAAGATGCGCCGGGCGATCGCGGAGAACCTGCTGATTTCCAAACAGACCATCCCGCATTTCTACATCCGCACGACGATCAACGCCGAGCCGCTCTATGCCTTCTACCAGGGCGAGAAGGCCAAGTATCAATGCAGCATCAACGACGTGGTGGTGCTGGCCTGCTCGCGGCTGCTGATGGAATTTCCCGCCGTGCGCAGCCGCATCGAACGCGATGAGATCATCGAGTTTCCATCGGCCAACGTCGGCGTGGCCGTGGGCCTGGATGAAGGGCTGGCCGTGCCGGTGCTGCTCAATGTGCAGAACATGTCGTTGCAGCAGATCGGGAGCGAAACCAAGCGGATCGCCAACGCCGCCCGAAGCGGAAAGCTCGAAAACGTCGGCCAGGGCGTGTTCACGATCACCAACCTGGGCATGTTCGGCGTAGAGGAATTCGCGGCCATCGTCAATCCGCCCGAGGCGGCGATCCTGGCCGTGGGCGCCATCCGCGAGCAGGTGATCGTCAGCGGCGGCATGATGCGCCCGGGGAAAGTGATGACGATGACCTTCAGTTGCGACCACCGCATCGTCGACGGCATGCTGGCGGCGAACTTCATGAAGAGATTGAAGGAGATGCTGGAAAATCCGGCGAGCATCGCGTGATGGGCTAACCACGGAGGCACGGAGGCGCATCGGTTGACCGGGACGATCTACGAATCGTGAATTGACCAGGAGAGAATGGCTGACCAGCTCGAAGGGGTTCGCAGTCCAAGTTGGCCTCCGTGCCTCAGTGACTCCGTGGTGAGCGGTTTGTAGATGATCGGATAGAACATGAGCAAGCACTTTGACATAGCGGTCTTGGGCAGCGGGCCTGGGGGATACGTCGCGGCGCTGAAGGCGGCACAAATGGGGGCGAATATCGCCATTGTCGAGAAATCGCACCTGGGCGGAACCTGCCTTAACAACGGCTGCATTCCGTCCAAGGCGCTGCTGGCGTCGGCTGAGCTGGTGCATCACATCCAGAACGCGGCCGAGATGGGCGTGAACGTGGCCGGCGGAGTGTCGGTCAACTGGGAGAAGGCCCAGTCCCGCAAGGACAAGGTCCTGCAGACGCTGCGCAACGGCATCAAGGGCCTGCTGACCGCGCGCAAAGTGACGATCTTCCAGGGCCGGGCGGCCATCGCCGGCAGCGGCAAGATGTCGATCATCAAGGAGGACGGCGAGAAGGAGGAAATCACCGCCGGCAGGACGATCCTGGCCATGGGTTCGGTGCCGTCGGTGATTCCCGGCTGGCCGACCGATCCGAACATCGTCTGCACGAGCGATGAGGCGCTGCACTGGAAGACGCTGCCCAAGCGGCTGCTGATCGTCGGCGGCGGCGTGATCGGATGCGAGTTTGCGTGCATGATGGCGGCGCTGGGCGTGGCGGTGACTGTAGTGGAGATGCTGCCGCAGGTTTTGCCCAACCTCGACAAGCAGATCGCCGAGGCGCTGACGAAGGTCTTTACGAAGCGAGGGATCAAGGTCCACGTCGGCGTGAAAATCGAGAAGCTTGCCGCGGCAGGCGGGGGTGCGAAGGCGACGCTGGGCGATGGGCACAGCATCGAGGCCGATCGGGTGCTGGTGGCCACCGGTCGGCGCGCCGCCACGGCCGACTGCGGGCTGGAATCGATCAACCTTCCGACGGATCGCGGCTTTGTTCGCGTGAGTGATCGGATGGAGACGCCCGTGAAGGGTTACTACTGCATCGGCGACGCCAATGGCCGGTGCCTGCTGGCACACGCCGCCAGCGCACAAGGCATCGTGGCCGTCAAAAACGCGCTCGGTTACGATTCAATTTTCGATGCCCCGGTGCCCAACGCGGTTTATACGTTTCCCGAAATCGCGACGGTGGGCCTGAGCGCCGATGAGGCGAAGGCCAAGGGCCATGCGGTTGCTGTCGGGAATTTTCCGCTGTCGGCCCTGGGCAAGGCGATGGCCGTGGGCGCAACGGAAGGGTTTGTGAAGGTGGTGCGCGACCGCGAGAGCGGGGCGCTGCTGGGTGTGCACATGATGGGCCACAACGTCACCGAGTGCATCGCGGCGGCCGGCGCGCTGCTGCATGAGAAGGTGAGCGTGGCGGATGTGGCCGAGGTGGTCTTTGCGCATCCGACGATTGCGGAATCGATCAAGGAATCGGCCGAGGATGCGATGCTGGAGGCGCTGCATCTTCCGCCGCGGAAGGTGGTGCGGGTGGCGGGGATGGTGTGAGCTGAGAGCGACGGAGCCACGAAGCGACGGAGCGATGAGGGGGACCGCGAACGGCTCCTTGCCACGGCCCGCCCCCGGGTTGCCGGGGCGAGGGAAAGGAGCTTTCCACGGCCGGCGACATGGGCTACATTCTGTCGCCCTTGGCGGGGCGAGCCTTCACCATGGGCTGCGCCCCGTGGCGCGGCTCAAACCGCGGCTCAGGTTTCGCAGACGGCCAGTGTTTTGGATGAAAACATGGGCGATACTGTCGAATACGCTTTGCAGAGCTTGCGCGAACTGGGGTCGGTCTCCGACATGCGCGCGGCGGCCGGGAGGGGCGTAGCGCCGGCGCGCCGCCCGCGCGTCAACACCCACATCCACCTTCCGCCGAATTTCTCGGCGTTCGGCAGCGTGCGGCAGGCCGTGGAATTGGCGGCCGAGCAGGATGTGCGGGTGCTGGGCTGCGGCAACTACTACAACTACGACGTCTACGGCGAATTTGCCGCGCTGGCGCGCCAGCGCGGCATCTTCCCGCTCTTCGGCACCGAGATCATCGCCCTGATCGATCCGCTGGTGAAAGCGGGCGTGAAGGTGAACGATCCGGGGAATCCGGGACGGATATACGCCTGCGGCAAGGGGATCACGCGCATCGCGCCCATGAGCGCCGAGGCGCAGCGGCTCATCGGCGTCATCCGCTGCAACGACCGGCAGCGCATGGCGACGATGATTTCGAAGCTGGAGGCGATCTTCGCCGAGCGCGGTCTGCCCACGGGGCTTACCGAGGATGCGGTGATCGACATGGTGGTTCGGCGGCATGAGTGCCCGCGCGATCGCGTGTACCTCCAGGAGCGGCACGTCTGCCAGGCCTTCCAGGAGGCGGTGTCCGCGAAGGTGCCGGCGGGGCAGAGGGTGGAGAAATTGGCGAACGTGCTGGGGACCCTCACCCCGGCCCTCTCCCAGGGGGAGAGGGAGAAACCCGCTTCCGAGAGGGAGAATCCAGTTAAGATTCAGAACCAAATCCGCTCGCGCCTGATGAAGGCCGGCAAACCGGCGTTTGTGGAGGAGAAGTTCCTGAGTTTCGAGGAGGCCTGCCGGCTGATCCTCGAACTAGGCGGCATTCCCTGCTATCCGACGCTGGCCGACGGCACCAGCCCCATCTGTCCTTACGAAGACCCGGTCGACAAGCTGATCGAGAATATCAAGGGCAACGGAATCCATTGCGCCGAGTTTATCCCCATCCGCAACAGGCCGGAGGTGCTCAGCCGGTATGTCAAGGCGATGCGCGCGGCCGGGCTGGCGATCACGGCCGGCACCGAGCACAACACGCTCGACCTGCTGCCGATCGAGCCCGCGTGTGTCGGCGGCGCGCCCGTGCCCGACGACGTGAAAGAAATCTTCTGGGAAGGCGCCTGCGTCGTGGCCGCGCACAAGTTCCTCACGCTGCACGGCCAGTGCGGGTTCGTCGACTCGCAAGGCAGGCCCAATCCGGAGTACAAAGACGATGAAGCCCGCATCCGCGCCTTCGCCCAGTTCGGCGCGGCGGTGATGGAGACGTATTTTCGAACCACGAATAGGAGCCACAGATGAACACAGATGAACACGGATGATGCGATTCGTAATGCGTGATGCGTAATGGGCAAGTCGCAACGATGGTTACGCTTTACGAATTACGCATTACGAATTACGCATTACGCAATGGGGTCCTATCCGTGTTCATTCGTGTCCATTCGTGGATAACGTGCTTGAGGAGTTCGCAGCAATGCAGTGGCCCCAGTTTTCGCAGAGCGATTCGCCCCTCGACAGGCTGGCGAAGCTTTCGCAGTTCTACGGCGCTGATCCGGAATTTGTCATCGCCGGCGGCGGCAATACATCCGTCAAGATCGGCGATCGGCTGTATGTGAAAGGCTCCGGCCACGCGCTGGCGACGATCGGGCCGGATGGGTTCGTCGAGATGGACCGGCAGGCGCTTGAGAGGATTCTCAACACCGATCCGGGGTCGAATCGCGACCTGCGCGAGGAGCGGTTCAAGGCGGCCGTGCTGGCCGCGCGCACGCAGCCGGAGAAGAACCAGCGCCCGTCGGTCGAGGTGGTGCTGCACCACCTGATGCCGCGGCCGTTGGTGGTTCACACGCACTCGACGCTGGTCAACATGTTCACCTGCTGCGAGGGCGGCAAGGCGATTATCGAGAAACTCCTGGGCGACGAGGTCGTCTGGGTAGCGGATGTCGATCCGGGACTGATCCTCGCCCGCACGCTGCGCGACGCCCTGAAAGACTATGCGAAGCGAACCGGGCGCGATTGCCCGCGCGCCGTCATCATGCAGAACCACGGCCTGGTGATCTGCGGCGAAAGCCCCGAGGAAGTCCGCAAGCACACCGACTGGCTGATGGGCGCGCTCCGCGAGCACCTCAGCAAACAGCGCTCGTGCGAGCCGTTCGGGCCAGTCGCCCGGATGGAACCGGCCAAGGCCCGCCGGCTGATCAACATAATCGCCCCGGCGCTGCGCGGACTGCTGGCGACCGATGAGAATCTGAAGGTTGTCACGTTCGACGACTCAGGCGAAGTGATGGGCCTCGTTGGCGGCGCGGAAGGCAAGTCCACCGCGCTGGCCGGCCCGCTCTGCCCCGACCAGATCGTCTACTGCAAGGCCCTGCCGTTGTGGGTCGATGCGGTTGAAGGCGATGAGAAGCAAGTTGTCGAGCAGCTTCGCGCGGCCGTGCGCGAGTATTAGAGCAGGTCGCAGTATTTTCCGCAGGTCGTTCTGGTGAAGGGCCTGGGGATGTTCACGGCCGGCGACGATATCGCCGCCGCGCAGACCACGCGGCTGGTCTACACCGACGCGATCAAGGTGATGGCCGGCGCTCGACGGCTGGGGCAGGTTCGCTACATGCCGGACGCCCAGCGCGAGTGGTTTGAGCACTGGGAGGTCGAGGCCTACCGCCGCAATGTCGCCAAGGCCGGCAGGAAGCTGGGCAGAGCCGGCGGCAAGGTCGCCATCGTCACCGGCGCGGCGCAGGGATTCGGCTTGGAAATCGCAGCCGATCTGGCCGCCCAGGGCGCCCATGTGGTTCTTACCGATGTGAATGTCGAAGGCGCACGAGCGGCGGCCGGGGCGCTCAGTCAGAAGCACGGCGCTGACAAGGCGATCGGGCTGGCGATCAATGTCACCGACGGCGCGTCGGTTGAAGAGGCCCTTCACCAGGCCGTGCGCATGTACGGCGGGTTCGACCTGCTGGTCTCCAACGCCGGCGTGCTCAAGGCCGGCAGCGTCAAGACCCAGCCCCAGAAGGAATTCGAGTTCGTCACCGCCGTCAACTACACCGGCTACTTCATGTGCGTGCAGAAGGCGGCGCCCGTCATGGCCATCCAGCACCTGGCGCGGCCGGACTATTGGAGCGACATCATACAGATCAACAGCAAGTCCGGCCTGGCCGGGTCGAACCGCAACAGCGCGTACGCCGGGAGCAAATTCGGGGGGATCGGGCTGACGCAGTCGTTCGCGCTGGAGCTGGTGGAGGACGGCATCAAGGTCAACGCCATCTGCCCCGGCAACTTCTTCGAAGGCCCGCTCTGGTCGGATCCGAACACCGGCCTGTTCGTACAGTACCTGCGCAGCGGCAAGGTGCCCGGCGCGAAGACGATCGAGGATGTGAAGAAGGCGTATGAGGCGAAGGTGCCCATGGGCCGGGGCTGCCGGGCGGACGACGTGATGAAGGCGATCTATTATCTGATGGACCAGAAATACGAAACCGGCCAGGCGCTGCCCGTCACGGGCGGGCAGGTGATGCTGAGCTAGGCACAGAAGAAACACCATAGACGCACGGAGACACGGAGGCCAACTTGCGTGTCGAGACAACTCGGCAAATTGCTTCTCTCTCGATGTACCGAATGGAGAAGTTGACTGGCGGATGTGTCTGCGGACAGGATAGCGCCTCCGTGTCTCCGTGCCTCTGTGGTGAGGAATCCGCCGCGTGCAACCATGAACCTTCCCAAATCCCAATACGCCATCCAGCTCGTCGGCCCCGGCCAGCTTCGGCTTAACACCGAAAAGCCCGTGCCCCAGGTCGGCCCGCACCAGGTGCTCGCGAAAGTCGAGTGCGTGGGTTTGTGCTTTTCGGATCTCAAGCTGCTTAGGCAGTTTGACCAGCACGCCCGGAAGAGCGCCATCGTCACCGGCATATCGCCGCAGGTGCTCAGCGAGATTCCCAGCTATATGCCGGGCGATCGGCCGACCGTGCCCGGGCACGAGGTGACCTGCCGCATCGTGGCCGTCGGCGAGAAGGTGAAGCATCACCAGGTCGGCGAGCGATGTCTCGTGCAGACCGACTACCGCACGCTGCGGACCGGCAATTCAAACGCCTCGTTCGGCTACAACTTCGAGGGCGGGCTCCAGGAATATGTGCTCATGGACGAGCGCATCATTATCGACCCCGAAACCGGCGAGCGATTCCTGATCCCCGTTGACGAGGACCGGAGCGCATCGGCCATTGCGCTGGTCGAGCCCTGGGCCTGCGTCGAGGATTCGTACGTCAACGAGGAACGGCAAACGATCAAGAGCGGCGGGCGGTTGCTGGTCGTCTCCGACGAGCGGCTGCACGTTGAGGACCTCGAGCTTCCCGATTCGTCGCAGGCCCGGCCGGCGCACTACGAGTGGGTGCAGCCGGAGAATCTGGCGGCCCTGCCTGACGAGGCCTTCGACGACATCATCTACTTCGGGGCCGACAGCTCGGCCATCGAAATCCTCAACGACAAGCTCGCCGCCCGCGGGATCATGAACATCGTGCTGGGCGGGCAGCGGATCGGCCGGCCGGTGTCCGTCGGCATCGGTCGTGTGCACTACGGCATGACGCGATGGATCGGCACAACCGGCAGCAGCGCGGCCGACTCGTATCGCACAATCCCCGCCACCTGCGAACTGCGCGAGGACGAGAAGGTCGTGGTGATCGGCGCGGGCGGGCCGATGGGGCAGATGCACGTGATCCGCGCGGTGTGCAGCGGGATCAGCGACGTCTCGGTGGTCGGCACCGACGTGGATGATGCGCGGCTCGAGTCGCTGATGAAAAAGGTGCGCCCGCTGGCCGAGGCCAACCACGTGCCGGTGCGCATGGTCAACACGCAGAAGACGCCGCTGCACGAGAAGTTCAGCTATTTCGCGCTGATGGCGCCGGTGGGGGCGCTGGTGGCGGCGGCCATCCGCGACAGCATGAGTGATGCCCTGATCAACATCTTCGCCGGCATTCCCGCGCCGACAAAGCAGGAACTCGACCTCGACACCTACATCGCCAACCGCTGCTACATGTTCGGCACCAGCGGCTCGGTCATCCGCGACATGAAGATCGTCTTGAAGAAGGTGGAGAGCGGGCAGCTCGACACCAACTGCTCGGTGGATGCGATCAGCGGAATGGCCGGCGCCATCGACGGGATTGCCGCGGTTGAGAACCGGACGCTTTCAGGCAAGATCATCGTTTATCCGATGCTGCACGATGTGGGGCTGATCCCGCTGGCGGAGCTGCATCAGAAATATCCGACGGTGGCGGCGAAGCTGGAGAACGGGGCGTGGACAAGGACGGCCGAAGAAGAATTGCTGAGAGTGGCTGCCCGCGCTTAGATTGAGTCTTCAAGGAAACTCGAGCGCGAGGACTGTGGCGATCTGCTGCCGCAGCGAGGGCACATCGCGAGTCGCGGTGTTCCAGACTATGCTCCAGTCAACGTCGAAATAAGTATGCACTGCGATGTTGCGAAAAGCGATGATCTCCGACCATGGTATCTCCGGATACCGGCCTTTCAGGTCGGAGCTGATCCTGGCGGTTGCTTCACCAATAATCGTGAGCTTCTGAAGGACGGCGCTGCGCAGGAGATCGTTGTTCTTGAATGATTCGCTGTCGACGTCGGTGATGAACGTGGCGATCGCATCTGCGGACTCGCAGATGTCTTCAAGATATAGCTCGTCACGCCGCAAAAAGCACCTTCGTTTCCGAGAGAACTGCGTCACGAATAAGCGGCTTCAGTCCGCCCTTCGGGACAACATCAACCTGGCGATGCAGAACGGCGGATAGCTCACCGGCCAGCTTCGCGAGCGTCAGAAAACCAGGGCGAGCGTCGGGCTCAAAGTCGACCAACACATCTATGTCGCTGTCGGGACGAAGCTCGTTACGAACGGCCGAGCCAAATAACAGCAGCTCCCGCACCCGCCGGCGCCGGCAGATCTCAGATATGCTCGCGATCGCGGCCGCATCAAGCATACAACTATTATATCGGCGATCTTTCAGTCCGGTATCGCCCTCTCCAACGCCCACAACACCGCATTCCTCAGCATCCTCCGATACGCTGGATCGGCAAAATCATCCGCACTGCCCAGCGAGGTGTAGAAAATCCGCCCGCCCTTGTACGTGTTCGTCCACGCCACCGGCTCGCGGCCCTGGGGGGTGTCGATAGCGCCGTAGAGCAGCACCGTCGTCGTCGTCGCCAGCTCGTGGCTCTTGTACAGCGTTGAGCTGAATTTCACGTCCTCCTTCGGCCAGCCCGCCAGGATCGGATGCCCCGATGCGCCCTCGGCCGGGCTGACCGCCACCGGCGGGTTCTTGGCCTTGGAGCTGCCAAAGTGCCCCTCGTATTTTTCGCCGAACACGTCGCGGTCAAAGCTGTCCCACGATGCGTGCTGTGCATCCGGCGGTTTGGCGGCAAAACCGTGGCTCGCGGTGCGAATGCCGATCAGCGGCTTGCCGGCCGCGAGATGCTGCCTGACGAAATCGAGCTGTGCGACGGTGGGCGTGCGCCGCCGCGTACCGATCACCAGCAGGTCGACGTCCTTCGCCCTTTCGATAGCGCCGAAGTCGTTCCTGTCGCGCTTTGCATCGGCAATCGCGAATGTGCAGCGGATGCCGAGCTTATCCAACTCGCTCTTTGCGAATTCCGGCAGCGTTTCGGCCATGCTGTACTCATCCTCGCCGATGACAAGCAGCACGTGGGCCGGCCGCGCATCGCCCAGCAGGTCGGATGAGAGCACGGTGGGGCAGATGTATTTCTCGACGTGCTCGACGAACAGAGCCGTGCCGCGCTCGTGCGCCACCTGCGGCGTTTTGCGCGGGTTGTACATCGTGTCGGTCAGGTCGCGGATCAACACGACGTTCTTGCCGTAGCGCGACAGGTTGCGCAGCCCGAACGGCCGGCCCGAAATGCACATGTTCGTGTGCACGCCGAGAATCATGACGTTCTCGATCCCGCGGCTCTCCAGCAGGTTCCACACCTCCACGCCCTTGTCGGAGACGGCGTCATTGTCGGCGATGCGGATGGCCGGGTGCTCGCTCTTCCACGCCCGTCCCTGCTTGCACTGGGGCTGGTCGTCGCAGCCGCCGTCGGATGAGTCGATCGGATCGGCCGGCTCGCCTTTCAGTTTGCTGCACCATTCGGCGATTTCGGCGGGGATGTTCTTCGCGGGCGGCGCGCTGGTCGCCAGCTTGCGCTGCGGCGTGTCCTTGTAGAAGTCCATGCAGTCGCTGGGCGCATGGATGATAAGCGCCCCGGCGGCGCGCGCGGCCTCGACCGTGCGGTTCATCCGCTCGAGCATCGCGCCCAGCCGAACGTTGGCGCCGTTGCACCAATGCTTGTCCCACACATCGCAGATGACCAGCGCCGTCTTCTTCCCATCCCACCGCAGGGCCTTCTCCACCACGCGATATTGCCCCTTGGGCCCTTCGATGGGAACGCGACAGCGGGCCGTTAGGCTTAATTCGGCCGGCTGCACGGGCTCGGCACGTGCCCATTGCGCGAGCGCAAGACCCAGCAAAGCAGCTACAAAGACAATGCGGATATTCATGCCGCGGATTATAACCGTAGCCACGGCAAACCGGGCGGCAGCGAGCGCGTGATCCTGAAGCAGATTTCTTGTTGCCCGCTTCGGCACATGCTATCTTCACCCGCCAACCACTGGCGAACACGTGAACTGGCTTAACATCATCGGCATTGCTCTGGGGTTGGCGATGGATGCCCTGGCTGTGGCGATCGCGGCAGGCCTGACCATACCGCGCCTTACCTTCCGGCACGTCTTCCGGCTTTCGTTCCACTTCGGGCTCTTTCAGTTCCTGATGCCGGTCACCGGCTGGCTGGCCGGCCGGGCAATCGAGCGCTATATCGCGCCCTGCGACCACTGGGTGGTGGCGGGGGTGCTCGGATTTGTCGGCTGCAGGATGCTCTGGGAGGCGCGCAATCATGCTTTCGATTCGCGCGACGATCCCACCCGCGGCTGGATGCTGGTGGGGCTGTCCATCGCCACCAGCCTTGATGCGCTCGCGGTGGGCCTGAGCCTCGCCCTGTTGCGCGTTTCGATCTGGACGCCGAGCCTCGTGATCGGCATCGTGGCGGGCATCCTCACCATGCTGGGCATCCGCTTCGGCAACAGCATCGGACGGCGCTTCGGGCGCGTGGCCGCCGTTTGCGGCGGGCTGGTGCTGCTGGCCATCGCGGGGCGGGTGCTTGTTGCCCACATCACCTGACTTGTTCAATCTCCGTCAGGCCGTGTCTACAATACCCCGTCCTTTGGAGCCGCTATGCAGGTTTTCCACGGCCTTGAAGGCCTCCGAGCACTGCCGCCAAAGACCGCGCTGAGCATCGGCAACTTCGATGGCTTTCATCGCGGGCACCAGCTCATCGTGCGCACCTGCCGCGAGCTGATCGGCCCGGCCGGCAAGGTGGCCCTGGTGACCTTCGAGCCGCACCCGCTGACGGTCCTTCGGCCCGAATTGGCGCCGCCGCGCCTCACGTCCCTATCGATGAAAGAGTCAATCCTCGCACGGCACGGCGTCGACTACCTCGTCGTGCTGCCGCCGCGTCCCGAGGTGCTGAATCTCTCGGCCGAGGCATTCTGGCAGATCCTGCGCGACGACGTCCGGCCTGGATTTCTCGTCGAGGGCCCTGAGTTCAACTTCGGCAAGAACCGCTCGGGCAACATCGATCGGCTGCGCGAATGGGCCGCCGGCAGCGCCATCACGCTCAAGGTCATCGAGCCTTTGCAGGTGGTCCTCAGCGACCTGACCATCGTGCATGTCTCCAGCAGCCTGATACGCTTTCTGCTCTCCTGGGGACGCGCGCGCGATGCCGCCATCTGCCTCGCGCGGGCCTACCTCCTGGAGGGGAAAGTCGTACAGGGCTTCGGAAGGGGCCGCAAAATCGGCATTCCCACGGCCAACATCGACTGCCCCGATCAGCTCATCCCCAGCGACGGAGTCTATGCGGCCCGGTGCGCGCTCGATGGTACGATCTGGCCGGCCGCGCTGAGCATCGGCACACTGCCAACCTTCGGCGAGCACCAGCGTCAGGTCGAGGCCCACCTGATCGGCTTTGACGGCGATCTGTATCGCCGGACGATCGCGCTTGAGCTGATCGATTGGATACGCGACCAGGCGAAATTCGCCAGCGTGGACGACCTCAAATCGCGGATGATGCGCGACCTGCAATACACCGTCGAGCGCACAAGCCTCGCCGGCTTTCGTGGTTGAACCCTATGAGCAGCGATCCCGGACAGCGGATCATCGATTATCTTTCCCTCGCCCGCCGCGTCCTGGTCACGACGCATGTCAGCCCCGATGGCGATGCCCTCGGCTGCTGCGCGGCGGCCGTGCTGGCCCTGCGCCAGAAATCGATCGATTCGCAGGTGCTGCTGCTATCGCATCTGCCGCGCAAATACGAATTTATTTTCACCGAGCACAGCATCCCGTTCGTCGATGCGGAAAAGGGCCTTCCGGCTGATTTCTCGCTCCATTCCTTCGATTGCCTGCTGGTGCTCGATACCGGGACCTGGTCGCAGTTGCCCACCCTGCGGCCGCCCGTCGAGAACTGGTCAGCGCCCAAGCTGATCATCGATCACCACCTCACCCAGGAAACCTGGGGCGACGTGCGACTCGTGGATCCGACGGCCGCGGCGACCGGCGAAATCGTGCATGACCTGCTCGTGCGCTGGGGCATCGGCATCGATCACGCAATCGCCGAGGCGCTCTACCTGGCGATCATCACCGATACCGGCTGGTTTCAGTTCTCCAATACGCGCCCTCAGACCCTGCGGCGGGCGGCAGCGCTGATGGAGGTGGGCGTCGATACCGACAAGATGCACAAGGCGCTCTACCAGAACGAGCACGCCGCGCGCGTGCGGCTCCAGACGCGAGCCATGCAGTCGCTGGATCTGCAGGCCCAGGATCGGCTGGCCGTCATGACGCTGACGACGGGCGACTTTGCCGCCAGCGGCGCATCGCTCCCCGACACCGAGAACCTCATCAACCTTCCACTTCAGATCGCCAGCGTCGAGGTGTCGATCCTTGTCACCGAAAACCTCCACGGCGGCCCCACACGGATCAGCCTCCGCAGCAAGGGCGCGGTCGATGTCTCAAAACTGGCCGAGCAGTTCGGCGGAGGCGGCCACGCCCGCGCGGCCGGAATGAAAATCGAAGCCCCGCTGGCCGAGGCGCGGGCAAGAGTGATACAGGCGGTTCTGCCCTTGTTCTCCCGTCCCGACGCTCCGTAGCCTTCTTCCCCTCGCCGACTACTGCTTCTCCTCCGCCGCCTCCTTCAGCAGCGCCTCCACCGCACCG
>Ga0315268_10002802_pt1 | contig 19467 bp, 15 predicted proteins | sample C1_top_MG_FD_204535 | JGI IMG/M metagenome (GOLD analysis project Ga0315268, IMG submission 204535) | Sediment microbial communities from Yellowstone Lake, YNP, Wyoming, USA - C1_top | ecosystem: Environmental > Aquatic > Freshwater > Lake > Sediment | place: USA: Wyoming | collected 2017-08-01
GTTTTTATTTTAAAAATAATCTTAAAGCTGCAGAAAACAATATAAAACCGGGGTATGTTCCAAATACCCTGATTGTAAAATTTCAAAACGACACTGATAATCAGACTAAAACATCCACCTTATTTGATTTAACAAAAACTGATGGATTAAAGGGGTTCAAATCTTTAACTAAAAATACTGATTCAACGCTTTACAATACTTATCAAGTTAAGTTTATAAATAACCCAGACATAAAAAATTTAATTGAAGAATTTAAAAACAATAAAGAAATTGAATATATTGAACCAGATTATCCAATCAAACTACATTATACTCCCAATGACACTTACTATTCCGGCCAATGGAATTTAGAAAAAGTAAATGTGGCAACCGCCTGGAATTTAGACACAACGGCACCGCTTTATGGCGGCGACCCCAGTATAATTGTGGCGGTAATAGACACTGGCGTGGCTTATGAAAACTATGGCAATTTTGTCCAGGCCGATGATTTGGCAGGAACAACCTTTGCCGCTGGCTATAATTATATTGAGGGAAGCGCTCACCCCAATGACAATGACGGCCATGGTACTTCAGTGGCTGAAATAATTGCAGCAACGACTAATAATGCTAAAGGTATCTCTGGTATTGCTTTCAATACAACCATTATGCCACTAAGGGTAGTCGATCATAATGGCTCAGCGACTGATTCGAACGTAGCTTCAGCCATTGATTTTGCCAGACAAAATGGCGCTGACGTAATAAACATGAGTCTGGGCGGAACCTCTGGCTCAACTACCCTACATAATGCCATTCAAGCTGCCTATAATGCCGGGGTTGTTATAGTTGCTTCATCGGGTAATGACAATGATTCTTTAATCAATTACCCAGCTGCTTATTCTGAAGTGATTGCCGTTGGTGCCACAAATTCTTCGGATCAGCGAGCCAGTTTTTCTAACTATGGTAATGGTTTAGCACTGGTTGCCCCGGGTGAGAATATCAGACTGGAAACTTGCACTAATCCCCCAACTTGCAGCACTTTTAGTTTTAATTATCTTTGGTCAGGCACATCACAAGCCGCTCCGCACGTGACCGCAGCCGTTGCTTTGCTTTTAGCAGCTGGTGTGCCTGCATCTAATGTTAAGAGTGTTCTTACTTCAACTACCCAAGATATCGGCGCGGCTGGCTATGATTTGGAAACTGGCTATGGACGCCTAGATATTGGCGCTGCCATGACTTTAGCAATTAATGACCCTGATTCACCAGTTACCACGCTTTCAACCAGTCCGACAGTTTCCGACGGTGAAAATGGTTACTTCAAAACTGCGCCTACTATCACTCTGAGCGCATCTGATCAGACAGGTAGCGGCATCGCTGCCACCTATTATAAATGGGACAACAACACGTATTCTCCATATTCTAGCCCTATTGTTGCTTCAAGTGGCACTCACACTCTTTATTATTATTCCCAAGATCTAGTCGGCAATACTGAAGCCGCTAAAAACCAGGTTTTCTATGTTGACGGACAAGCTCCGATCCTTGAGATTAATTTACCACGAGCCAATTCAGCTGCCTACTCAACTAGAGTCTATACTTCGGGTTCGGCCAGCGATAATATTTCAGGCATACAAACCCTGACTATCAATGGACAAAATGTTTCAGTATCTAATAATACTTTTACTGGCTATATCTCTCTTTCGCCTGGAGCCAATACTCTCTCTTATTCTTTAAAAGACTGGGCTGGCAATATTACCACTTCTTCTTTAATCGCTAATTATTATTCAACCAGCCAAATCATCACCGCGCCAGGATCATTAGGCGGCCCTGATGTCAGGATATTTAATTTAGCCGGGGAAAAACAAAAATCTATTCTTGCTTATGCCAGCTCTTTCAGGGGTGGAGTTAATGTGGCAACCGGAGATGTGAATGGCGATGGTGTTTTTGAGATTATTACCGGGGTGAAAAGCAATGGCGGGCCACAAGTTAGAATCTTTGACCGAAACGGCAATTTAAAAGGTCAGTTTATGGCCTATGCGAGTTCGTTCAGGGGCGGGGTAACAGTCGCCTCTGGCGATATCAATGGCGATGGGGTTTTCGAGATCATTGCTGCCCCTGGACCGGGTGGCGGCCCTGATGTCAGGATATTTAATTTAGCCGGGGAAAAACAAAAATCTATTCTTGCTTATGCCAGCTCTTTCAGGGGTGGAGTTAATGTGGCAACCGGAGATGTGAATGGCGACGGAATAGATGAAATAATAACTGCTCCGATCTCGGCCGAAGCTCCTCATATAAAAGTTTTTAACCAGCAGGGTAGTCAAATAAGCGAGTTTATGGCTTATGCGACTACCTTTAAAGGCGGAGTCTCCGTTTCCGCAGGTGATGTAAACAATGACGGAATCTTTGAAATCATCACCGCACCAGGATCATCAGGTGGCCCTGATGTCAGGATATTTAATTTAACCGGAGAAAAACAAAAATCTATTCTTGCTTATGCCAGCTCTTTCAGGGGTGGAGTTAATGTGGCAACCGGAGATGTGAATGGCGATGGTGTTTTTGAGATTATTACCGGGGTGAAAAGCAATGGCGGACCTCATATCAGAATATTTGACCTAAGCGGTAACCTAAAAGGCCAGTTTATGGCCTATGCGAGTTCATTCAGGGGCGGAGTTTCAGTTAGTGGATTATAAAATCAGCATGGCATCGCCAAAAGAATAAAATCTGTATTTCTTTTTAATTGCCCCCGAATAGGCTTTTTTTATTATTTTAATCCCATTTTTTTTATCAATAAAAGCAGAAACTAGCATCAATAAAGTTGATTTTGGCAGGTGGAAATTGGTAATCAAACAATCGGCAAATTTGAATTTGTAGCCTGGATAGATAAAGGTATTAATCGGCTTATGGTTAATGGCATACGGCTTATGTTTTAAAAATTTGGACATAATCGTTTCCAATACTCTAATTGAAGTCGTACCTACGGCAATAATCCGCCTTTTTTCTTTTTTGGCCTTTTTTAATCTTTCTAAAACTTCTTTTTTTGCTTCAATAAACTCCGGGTGCATCTTATGTTTTTCAATATCATCAACTTTAACTGGCTGAAAAGTGCCATAACCGACATGCAAAGTGACAAATTCAAACTGGATGCCTATTTTTTCCAATTTCTTTAATAACCTTTTTGTAAAATGAAAACCAGCAGTTGGCGCGGCCACTGATCCGATTTTTTTAGCGTAAATCGTTTGATATTCTTTTGCTAACTTGTCTTTTTTAAAAAGTTTTTTGATATAGGGCGGGGTTGGTGTAACACCATGTTTAAAAAGCTCTTGCCAAAATTTGTTGCCCGTTAAATTAAATCTAACAAACCAGATTCCGCCATTTAATTTGTTAATCACTCTTCCTTTTAATCTTCCGATGGAAAATTCTAAACCAATTCTCCTTACTTTTCCGCCTAAAAGACATTCCCAAGTATTTTTACCTTTTTGATTTAAAAGCAAAACTTCTAATTTACCGCCAGTTTCTTTTTTCACCCAAAGCCTAGCTGGAAAAACCTTGGAATCATTAAAAACCAAAACGTCACCCCTTTTAAAAAAACCCGGCAAATCATAAAAATGTTTGTGCTGAATTCCTTTTGTTTTTCTATCTAAAACTAAAAGTCGCGAGTGATCTCGCGGACTAATTGGTTTTTGGGCAATCAGCTCTTTTGGTAAATTGTAATCAAATAAACTGGTTTTCATAATAAAACTAAGCAGCCATTTTGTAAGATCCCAGTTTTTCTGAAACCACGCCCCACTGTTGCGCAATTTCTTCTGGTGACATAAATCCTTTTAAAAGTTCGCGAAAAATTGTCTCTTTAACTTCAATTGACCATAGCTTATCGGGTCCGCCAGAAGATTTTGTCTTTAGCCATTCGTCATAAACCGGTATAAAGGTCTTCACCGGCAAACTGACAATAACAATATTTTTAACCAAATCTTCCGAGGAAAGCTGAAGCTTTGAATGCTCGATTTGTTCTTTCTTTTTTTCTAAATTAGGCTGAGCGGTATTGGTCGTAAATTGAATACCCTCTGCGTCTACTGCCTGGACATTAACTCCGATGCTGTGGGGTCTCCGCTGAATGATAAAATCAATTTTCTGCTCAACGTCCTGAAAAACATCGGCTTTAATAACTTCAAAATTAAGTTTAGGAAAATCAATAGATAATTTCCTTAAAAAATTGCGGACCATTTTTTCGGCGATAAGGCCAAATTGCTCAATACCTTCTTTGTTTCTATATTGTATTTCACTATAAGCTGATTGTTTTTTCCAATGAGTATACTTGCTCGTTGTTTCATCGACAATTATTTGCTGGTCTAAATATTTTTGCAAATTATACTTGGCTCTTTCAATAAGAAATCTTTTGCGTATTTTACGTGGCATAGTTTGATCATCAAGAATATAGTGGATATTCCACTCTTGGTCAATAAAAAGATCCCCTAGGGAAATTTCCGTGCCATACTGATCATAGTAGCGGCCCTGCTCCTGATTTACAAGCCTACTGTTTTTCCCCAGTTTTGAATGATGCTCGGGATTATCAAGATTGACCAACTGTCGTCTTAGTTGGTTCATTGTTTTTTGCTTTTCTTTTTGTATCAAGTAGATTTGGCGTTGGGATAAAAAGTCGCTCCCACGCTTTTTAGAAGCTTTATTAATAGCTTTATTTAACTCGGCCTCAAACTCGTCGTCCCCAGACTCCGTTTTTAACCCCTTTCCTTTTTTTATTAGCTGGCTGTATTCTTCAATATTTTCTAAAAATTCTCTTCTCATAAAAAATTAAAGGACTACTTTTTATCACCTTCCAATCGTTTCGCTAAATTCGGGAAAGCCTTGGTAAATTCGTCAATTTCATCCTTCATCTCTATCTTACCTTCTTCATTGTGTAATTCAATTATTTTTCTTTTGACAAAATCTGGATGGGGCACTTGTTTAAAATTAAATCTTTCTTCTTCGGCGGCTGTTTGTATATTTACATTACCGTAGTTTAAAAAGGTGGGAATTATGCCTCGTATTTCCGAGGTGACATCCTGAACCCTAGTTATTCTTAATTCCGAAACCACCCTGGAAAATAATCCTCTTAATTCGATGCTGATAATCCTTTTATTGGTAACAATCCAAACGTCTAAATAGTAATCTAACCAAGTTGCAAACAATAAAAGCCAAATAAATAAATAGTAAAAACTGGCCCCCAGAAACAAAAGGGCATAGCTCAGACTGTTTGTATTGTTTATTAATGCCGGATAAAAATTTACAATGACAAAGTAGATGCCGACTGGAATAGCAGCGAATAAAAGAAATCTGGCTATAAATTTAAGGATAACAAACCAGTGCCTTCTTAGCACTAAAATGATATTTTCGTCTTTTTCTTTGCCCGGAAAATAATGAGAGGTAAACATAATTATTTAGAAGATAATAATGGCAAATTTATTTCAATTTTATTCTGCCAATCAATCAGAATAATTTGTTGATATGAATAATAAATAATAATAACTGTGATTGTTAAAAAAATAATAGCCATAAGAATTGTGGTTATATTAAAAAAACCATAGCGGAAAACGTGAAAAATATTAAAAATACTGAAGATAAAAAAAATAATTACTAAGCCATAATAGATGTAAAGAAAGATATTATAGGTAATCTCCATATTTTTATTATACTACGTGCCTTTAATTACCGCCACTGGCACTAATCTCGCCACTTTTTGGGCCAAGCCCTCTTTTGAAACTACCTTAACCACCTCGTCTATATCCTTGTAGGCGGCAGGCGCTTCTTCGGCCAAACCTGACATTGAATCAGAACGGATTAAAATGCCTCTTCTTTCTAATTCTATTTTTAAATCCGCGCCACGGATACTCCTTTTAGCTCTGATTCTGGACATTACCCGGCCAGCCCCATGGCAGACCGAACCAAAAGTATTTTTCATTGCACTTGCCGTTCCAACTAAAATATATGACGCCGTGCCCATATTGCCGGGGATCAAAACCGGCTGTCCGGTTTTTTGATAAAGAGAAGCGATTTCTGGATGACTGGGCGGGAAAGCTCTAGTGGCCCCTTTTCGATGAACGCAAACCTTGATTTTTTTACCGTCTATTTCATGTTCTTCAACTTTGGCAATATTGTGGGCAACATCATAAATCAGCTCTAAATCATATTTTAGTTTTTTTGATTTTAAAACCTCGCGAAAAACTTCTCGGACCAAATGCATCAAAACCTGTCGGTTTGCCCAGGCGTAATTGGCCGCGGCTGCCATCGCAGAAAAATATTTTTGTCCTTCTTCTGATTTAAAAGGAACGTAAATCAATTCCGGATCAGGCAATCTAAAACCGTAATTCTTTAATTTTGAATAAAAAATTCTTAAATAATCAGTACAAACTTGGTGCCCTAAACCCCGCGAGCCAGTATGAATCATGACGACGATTTGATCTAAAAATAAACCGAGTTCTTCGGCCAATTCTTTGTTAAAAATCTGCTCAACTTTTTCAATTTCCAAAAAATGATTGCCGGAGCCTAAAGTGCCAAGCTGGTCTTTGCCTCTTTGTTTGGCTTTATCAGAAACATTTTCGGAAATCGCAGCAGAAAAACATCCTTGTTCTTCTGTTCGTTCTAAATCTTCTTTCTGGCCGTAGCCTTTTTGAACGGCATAAACCGCCCCTTTAGCTAAATAATTATCAAGTTCTTTGCCCTTGGCTAAAATCTTTCCTCCTCGGCCCAAGCCAGACGGTACGTCCCTCTGTAACTGATTAGCCAATTCTTCTAAATGCGGCTTTATTTCAGGATAAGTCATTTCGCTCTTTAAAGCCCTGACTCCGCAGTTAATGTCATAACCAATCCCACCCGGCGAAATTACTCCTCTTTCAATTTCAGTGGCGGCGACACCGCCGATTGGAAAACCATAGCCTTGGTGAATATCTGGCATCGCTAAAGCGTATTTTTGAATGCCGGGTAAAGTGGCTACATTGATTGCCTGCTCCAAAGAGCGATCAGTCAAAATCGCCTCCAGTAATTTTTCTGAAGCGTAAATTCGGGCCGGCACTTTCATGTCATCGCGGAAGTTTTTTGGTATCTCCCAGAGATATTCGGAGATTTTATTAAGATTCTGCTTATTAATCGCCATGTTTTTATTATACCATTTTGCCATAAAAAAGAGGCTTTTCGCGAGAAAAACCCCTTTGTTTTATTCTTCTTTACATTCTAATCCCCGTCGACTTGGTCAATCATATTGTCAGCCTTTTTTTCTGCTTCTTGTTTTTTATCCTCTTTTCTTGATTCTTTATCAGTCTCTGGTTCATCGTTTATCGGTTCATCGGCTGCCGGAGTTTGCGTTTGTTCGTCTAGCATTGTTCTTTCCTTTCTTAATTTATTATATATTTTTGTTATAGCACCGGTTTAAAATCCGTGAGATCTAAATATTAAAATAACCTCGATTTTAAGTTTTATTATTGTCCTGCTGGTTGGTTCAAATCATCGACCACCTCATCTTCTTCTATTTCCTTTTCCGCCTCTTCTTCGGTTGATTCTTCTTTAGTTACTTCGTCTATTTCCTCATCTTGGTCATCGCTTGTTTGATTTTTAAAATCATCGTCTTGCATTGTTCCTTCCTTTCTTAATTTATTATATATTTTTTATTATAGCAAATAAAATGACTTTGTAAACGGCCTAGATATCAAAAAGAACCTCAACCTGCCATTTACCGTTTTTGTCTTTTTCAATTTTTAAATCGCTGTAAGTGGCAGCCTTAATTTCTAAATCCAATCTTTCGAAAGATGTTGCTTTGGCTCGACAAATTAATTCTATATTATTTCTTATTTTAACCTCAAAATCATTATAAACTTCTTTATCAACCCCAACCCGATACAAAATCTCATTCAAAAAATCAATCAGCAGCGAGTTTATATTAGAAGATCTTATCTCAATTTCTTTATTTCTCAATTTCTCAGTATCTTTAATTTCAGCCCCAAGAATCTCCATCATACCTAAAGCCGCTTGTTCAAAAAGCTGTTCAAGGGAGTTAGCCTTAACTCTTAATTTAATGTCGGCCGTGGTGCCGAGAATTTGGTACTTTTTCATATTAATTTTATTATAATTTATATTTATAAAAAGTAAAACCCGGCCTTAAGTCATGCTTAAGAAAACCGGGTCGCTACGAACACTTAGAGCAGATATAGCCATCTCCTATGGCGTCCGGGTAATGATAACGACAAACACCGCAGGTGTTACAATTTTTACATCTTATCCCTACGATCTCCCCACACTCCTCACATTCACCCGGGTTTGTATTTGACCAAGGGATTTTTCCCGGATTCATTATTCCCCGTATTTTTATCCTCCATTCCTCTTCTTCTTTTTGTTTTTCTCTCTCTTTTTCACGTTTTGCATAGTCACGCTCCCATTCCTCCCGCCGTTTATCGGCTTCTTTGGTTTCCACCCACCCCATGACAAAAACTACTAAGATGACTACGGGAAGGAATATACATAGGAAAATGAGGAATGTACGGTTCGTTATAGCAAGAAACACGATGAAAGCGATAACTAGACCTCCAACCATCGTCCCTAATCTCACGCCTTCCCACCTCCTTAGGTGTCAAAGAGCCATAACAAAGAACTGGGTTTCGAGCTTCTTATTCTATTCTAAAAAAATTGTTTTGTCAATAGCAAAAAACTTGGCTTTGACCAAGCATAGGAAAGGATAAAATTAAATTTTTACACCAGCTTTTTCTGCAAATCTTCCGGCGATTTTTTATTCAAATGGCGGTAAGCCTCATCAGTGACTGAGCGGCCGCGAGGGGTGCGCACCAAGAAACCGATTTGCATAAGATAAGGTTCATAAATTTCCTCCAAAGTCTCCATTTCTTCGGAAATCGCGGCCGCAATCGCGTTTAAGCCGACTGGTCCGCCTTTGAATTTTTCAATTATTACTTCCAAAATACTTCTATCTACCGCGTCCAAGCCCAATTCATCGATTTCCAGCATTTCCAGAGCGGCTTTGGCCAGACTCTCGGTAATCCGGCCATCGGATTTTACCTGGGCATAATCCCTGACTCTTTTTAACAAACGATTGGCGACTCTCGGGTTTCTCCTGGAACGCTTGGATAAAGCCTTGGCAATATCTTGATCCAAAGCCACTCCCAAAATCTTGGCTGAACGATTGATGATTTTTTCAATATCTTCATCAGGATAATAATTCAAATGATAGGTCATGCCGAATCGATCCCGGAGAGGAGAGGACAATAAACTGGCCCGGGTGGTGGCGCCAACAATGGTAAATTTCGGCAAATCAAGTCTTAAAGTCCGGGCTGACGGTCCTTTGCCGATGATAATATCCAATTTGTATTCTTCCATGGCTGGGTATAAAACCTCTTCAATCACTCGGTTTAAACGATGAATTTCATCAATAAATAAAACGTCGCCATTAGCTAAATTAGTTAAAATGGCGGCTAGATCCCCGGCTTTTTCAATGGCCGGGCCTGAGGTCACTTTGACATTTGATTTTAATTCTTTGGCAATAATGTGAGCCAAAGTTGTCTTGCCTAAACCAGGAGAACCATGCAACAGAATGTGTTCAATTGGCTCTTTTCTTTTTTTAGCCGCTTTAATAATAATTCCTAAACTCTCTTTAACCTTTTCCTGACCGACAAACTCCTTAAAATTGGTCGGCCGCAATGTCAAATCAAGGGTCTTGTCCTCTGGTTTTTCTTTGGTAGAAATGATCCGTTCTTTAGCCATATAAATTATTAATTATTTTCTTCTCCTAAACCTTTTTACCCTAATTAATCCTGAGCAGGGAATCACCTCGATTCCTCTTTTTTCCAGTTCGTCCAAGAATAAATTCATACCAATGGAATCAGAAGAAATGTGGCCGGCCATAATCGCGTTAACATGGTGTTTTTCCGCTTCTACCTTGTGCTCTTCTGACATATGCATGCCGATAACCGTGCCGATGCCGGCCTGTGACAACTTTTCATAAATCTCTTTTGAGCCCTCGGTTCCGCCGGTCATCTCGGTCATGGCGATTTTACCCGTAAAATTATCGGATTTTCCCGCAAAAAGCGAAGGACCAGCTTTTTCGCGGGCCGCCAGCTGATATTCTGGGATTGATTTAAGAATTTTTAAAATATCAGCCACCGTTTCTATTTTATTTTCATTCTTCTCGAGTAATTTTTTTATAAATTGAGTGACTAGATTATCAATCGGGGTATGAATACACATTAGGGAAAAGTCAAGCAGTTTGGCCGCATCTACTGCCTCATTATGATTAACCGGATTCAGTTTTCTGGTTACTTCGGAAATGCGGACATGAAGCAGGTTTTGGGCGACATTAATCGGTACGCCATATTGCGCTAAGATTTCAGCCTGCATATCCATCACTTCATGAAGACCGGCTAAAGCCTTGCCAGTCGGATGATGAGCTAAAACCAAGTCAATCGGTTTTTTCTTGGATAATTCATTGGCTAAAAGAATTTCCTCTGTTTCAATATCAATCCCAGTTAAAATCCTTTTGACCCTTTTGTCTGGCTGATCGGTAAAAAGTCTGGAATCTGCATAAGGATTAGTCAGGGTTTCTTTATCAAATTCTTCCTTTTCTTCCTTTTTCAGACTATCAAAGTTTTCCTTATTTTTTTTGAGGATATTCTGGATTCTTTTTTTGCCCCGCAAATCAGCTTCTACCCCCATTTTTATGGCTAATTCATAAATCTGTTTAATGGTCATATTTTTGAACTTAGTATTAAATTCCGTATATAAAATGATATCACTTTTAAGCCCCCTTGACAAGAAGCAAAATCTGTGATAAGCTTGAATGTTTAATGCGGATTGGCTTTTTAAAAAGCAACAAAAAAGCCTCAAATTTTTTACTTTTTAATATAATTTGAGACTAAATTTTGTCTAGTAATCTGCAGTCACGACAAGCATGGGGACTCTTCAAAGGATAGCTAGGGGTTCATCCCTCTACTAATCCTAGGAAAAGTCTTCTTGACTGCAGGTTATTGGACAAAATTAAAGACAATGAAGAATCTACGGATTCTTTTTTTCTATACCCAAAAGACAAACTTCCTGCCAGGGCTTATAATGGGATTTCCAGACTGTTTTTTTAACCTCGCCGTTGGCATAAGTAACAGTGCTGGTGAATTCGGCATCAGCGCCAGTGTGGGCCTTTTCTGTGCATTTTTTCTCGCCTGGAGCCAAATCTTCGGTTTCAATTATTTTACTCGGGCCGGGTTTTACATAATTAAAAATTCTCGGTTTGGTTATTTCAACTTTTCGGCCATCAGAAGTGCCGTAGAACTCAAAAATCAACTTGGTTCCTTCTATTTTAGTCTGAAAAAGAATATAGTGGCCGGTATCATTGATGAATTTTAAATCCGGCTTTGGATCATAAATCGTAGCGTCCATGCCGGCTGGCTCATAATAAGAGACTCGGTAAGAATGTTCTTTCCTTTCGGTTATCGGCAAACCAGTGTATAAAGCCGCTCTAAAGGTCGTGGTGCCGATCTGGCATAATCCGCCGCCGTATTCAGGAATAGTTTTGTTGCCCTTGATTACTAACTCCGGTAAAAAACCAGTTGACGCCTCAATCTTACCCAAGGCTTTAACCAGGGAGAATTCTTCATCTGGTTTAATTAAAATTCCGTGGAGTATTTCTGCGCCTCTTTTGATATTATAAATTCTGTTTTTCGGGCTGCCTTTAAAATCAGATTCTCCACGGCCGATCAATTCTTTGATTCCCATTTCATTGATGGTTGAGGTGGTAACCGTTGGTTTAGTTTCGCTGACAAGTAGGGTCAATGAATTACTTTTTTTGTCGACTAATTTTTCTTCAAAATCGGCAATAGTTTTAGCAACGTCAATTGTCTTTCCGTTTTGGCTGGCTTGGAATTCATTTACTTTACCATCTTTCATTTCAAATTTACCCTCTTTAGCCTCGACATTCACCTCCTTGCCCAGAATATTTAAATAGTCAGTTACGACATCGGTTTTTAGGCCCAAACCAACCTGGTTATTTTCAAAATTAAAACTAAGCCATTTTTTTAACTTTTCTTTATCGACTGACCAGTTTTTATCTTCATATTTTATGGTTAACGGCGCTAAGTCAAGAATTTCATTTACTTTTTGCAATGCAGAAGCAGTATTTTCTTCTTTTATTTTGGGGTAAGCGGCAATCAAAACTGGAGTAATCGGTTCTTGCTGGAAATTTTTAATTTGATAGTTTAAATCATTTATCAGCCTCGTGTAATCAAAAACCTGGCCAGTTTCTTCTTGGCTCGCCGATGGCACATCTTTCTTAAATATCAGCTGGCTGTCAGCGGCTGGATTTTCAAATTGAACCAGATTTTCTTTTAAAATCTTGGCTGCTTCTGGTTCATTTAAATCATAGGATAAATAAACAGGATTTTGGGAAAATAGACTTAAAAGTTGTTCTTTAATATTATTAAACCAGCTTTTCCCCTTGCCGATGTTAAAGGCCTGCTCAATGGTCTTTTCCTTGTCAAAAGTCAAAATATCATAGGATAAATCGGGATCTGAAGCTGAGGTAATGCTTGGGAAAAGGCTGACTTTTTTTTCGTTGTAAACAAATTGATATCCGTTCTGATTTACTGTATCAACATAATTTTCAATAATTTTTAAAACATCCAAATAGTTTTTTCCTGATAGTTTTTCCTTACCAATCTCCACGCCGGGAAAAAAAGTCTTGGCGTAGGCTTGACCATAAAAATACTCGCCTACTGTTAATACCAGGGCTAAAATTAAAACAATGGTTACCGGAAGGATTAACCAATTATAAGATTTGGTGCGTTTTTTTTGTTTGGATTGAGAAACCATGTCTATTTACTCAATTTCTAGTAGTTTTCTTGTCTAATATTTTTGCCTAGTCGATAAATATGCTACTGAAATCAAAAAAATAATAAATATTGTTGAAACGAAAACAAAGTAAAAATTGTATATATGTGTCAAAAATAACACCAGGCCAAATATCAAAATAGTGATGCCAATACTCGTATTTCTTTTTTTAAAATGTCTCTCCATTACAGAAAAATGGGAAAATTGATATATCGCTAAACCGATCATAGAAGACGCGAAGGCAATTATTCTTAAAAATTGGTCGGTCGTTACCACATTAATCACGAGTGGTATAGAAAAAATTAAAAAATAAATGCCGAGGTATTCGGAAAGACAATCGCCGAGCAAAAGATGTCTTTTAAATTTTGCCACTCTTTTTTGTGAAACTTCTTCAGCCGCATTGGCATAAATTAGAGTGGAATACAAAAATCCAAATATGCTAATTATTAAAAAAGCGATTGGGATTTTTATTGAAATATTGAATGATTCAAATTTTGTTAGCAGTAGACCGGTAAAAAAAACGACCACAGCGGTCATAAATGAGGTAAATCCAACGTAAGTTTGAATCTGGGTTTGGTATAACGGTAGATCCTGATCTTTATTATCCATTTTAATGTTATTTATTATTCCTCTTCTTTTACTTTAACCACTTTTAAGTTCTTTTTTTCTGCTTTAGGCAAAATTACGGTCAAAACTCCGTTTTTTAAGGTGGCGGCGATTTTTTCAGCCTTGACATCAACCGGCAGAATTATTGAACGGGAAAAACCGCCCCAGTAGCATTCTTTGAAAAAATAGTCATCCTCGTCAACTTCATGGTCTTTTTTTCGCAAGCCTTTAATCGTCAGCATATCGCCATTGATAGAGATGTCAATATCCTCTGGCCTGACCCCGGCAATGGTTGATTTAACCACAATTTCTTTATCTGTTTGATAAACATCGACCGAAAGCTGGCCCGAATAATCCTCCTCCAACCAATTATCATTGTCGGCTTCAAGACCTAAATTCACCGGATCGGACTCAAGGTTTAAATTTTCCTTTTTGATTTCTTCTTCTTGATTTTCATTTAAAACTTTTGTTTTGGGCATAAAATTTTTATATGGCTTAATTATAAAATATTTGATTTTTTTAAGCAAATAAATGGCAATTTTTTGGCCAATTTTACGATAAATTTAAGTTTTTAAGCACATTTTGTACACTTGACAAAATCTACCAAAAGATTATAATGGAGGGCTCGGCCGGAAAATGGGAATAGAAATACTGGTTTCCAGCTTGCGAAAACTGAATAATAAGTGTCAAACCAACACAAATATCTAAACCTGTCCTTTGACAATAAAGGTAAGGGAAGATAGAAGGTTGGTATTTTAGTTTGAAAGTCGGATGTTCATTATCTTCCCAGAGCTCGTGCCTTACATGTCTGCATCTTAGGAGAAGAAAGGAGGGTGTGTCATGAAACAGATGAGGAAAAAGACTAAAGTCGGCAAAGGCTTTAGTCTAAAGTTGCTGATGTGGCTTTGTGCTATTTGGTATTTTATCCAAATGGGCATTGTCGCGATTGAGTTTCTCCGGCCCGAAATCCAGATACCCCTATTTGTCAGAACGATAGTCTTTGTTTTCCTTCTGAGTCTTTATGCTCTAAAACATGAGCAGGCCAGATGGATGAAGAGATTGAGCCAACGCGGCAAAGGGGAATGGTTTGTGTTGGGCTGGTGCCTTTTCACCCTTTTCATGCTTCTTGGCTGGTTTTTTGGCCATGACAAATACCCATTTCCTTGGCGAGCCATTGAAAATCTCGTCTTCATCGTGTCTGTCTTTTGCGGAACAAGGATTTCCAAAATCTACTATCGCATAAAGACACACGGACGAAGATTTGTGCGGTATTACGCACTCAGAGTTTTTCTGGGCGTCAGGGGTTCAAAATTGGTCTGCTGGCTGAATAGATTTTTCAAGAAGCTGGGAAGAATTTTCCGCAAACCGAAGAAACCACTGGTCTTTCACCGAAAAGGAACGGATCATGAAACCGCAACCTTCTCTAAGGCAGCTTAAGCTCGAGCATCATGGGAAGCAAAAGCGGGGATTAGGAAATAAGCTCTAAGACTTTTTCCAAAACCCCGCTTTTAAATTATAAAATTTTTATAATGCCTATTCATCACTAATTTTGCAAATTTTTAATAATAGGATTTGACTTTTTTTAAAATAATATTATAATCAAACTACAAAAAAGAAAATTCGGGCAAAAATTGCATTGTTAAGTTGAGTCATCTTTTTGGCTAAAATAAAGCAAAAAAATAACAAATAAAAAGAATAAGTCACTGTGGCAAATTTCGGCGGTAAAATAGACTGGGAAAAACTACCCAAGTACCTGACTATTGAGGAAGTCTGTGAAATTTTTAGTATCCATCCTAATACTTTAAGAAACTGGGACAAAGAGAATCGTCTAAAGTCAGTAAGAATTGGCACTCGACAAGACCGACGCTACGAAAAAGGAAGGGTCTTTGATCTTTTTCGTCTCTATACTGAGCCAGTTGGAACGGCACGGGCAGACGGTCATCCCAATTGGCTAAAAAATCTTTTTTTGCGATTAAAAATTTCGCCTCTTAAGCTAACCGTAGGCGGCGTTTTAGTTTTAGGCTTAATTTTTTCCAGCCTTTATTTTTTTGTTTTTAACAAAAACCAAAGTTCCTCGGAAGACAGTTTAGCCGGCATCGTCAACCAGTCGTTTAATACTAATACGGAAACAAATAAAGCTGTAGCTAAAGCTACTCAGGAAGAAAGCCAGGCCAGCGTGAATCAGGGAACCGAGGCAAAAGAGGGTGAAGTGGCAGGCATTTCTGCTCAAGAAACAACCAATCAGGAAGAAAAGAAAATAACCGATAGCAATACCAATACAAATACAAATCAAGATGAGGAGACTGTTAACAGGACAAAAAAAGCGGCCACCTCTTATCCGGTAGAAAGGGGTTCAATCGTCGGCTATTTTTTTGCGGCTATCAGTTTGGTCTTTGGTTTATTCTTTTTTCTCTACTCTTTTAAATATTACTTTTCCGTAGCCGTAGTCTTGAGTCTTTCTAGAAACGGAGGTAATGGTAATGGCAACGGAAATGGTAATGGCAACGGAAATGGTAATGGAAATGGTAAAAACGGCATTTTTCAGAATGGAATAAATAAATTGAGAAACGGGTTTTTTAATAATGGAGATGGTAATGGAAATAGTAATGGCAATGGCCACAGACTTAACGGTTTTTTCAAAAACGGGAATGACAATGGGAATGGTAACGGCAATGGTCAGCCAAGGGGTTTTAGAAATGGTTATCATGGTTTAGGCAATACTAAAAACGGAAACGGTAAAACCGGATTTTTTTACCGTTTGTTTTTCGGCGATGGGGAGAATGGCAATGGGAAAAATGGAAATAGTAATGGGAATGGATATAAGAACGGTAACGGCAATGGAGGTGGTAATGGGAACGGGAACGTTACTATTAGTCGCTTAAAGAATGGTTTTTTTAACAATGGCAACGGAAACGGTAATGGGAATGGCCACGGTTATGAAAAAGGTAATGGCAACGGAAACGGCAATGGTTACAAAAACGGCAATGGCACTATTAATCGGCTCAAGAATGGTTTTCTTAATAATGGCTATGGTAATGGGAACGGGAATGGGAATGGATTTAACGGCTTTTTTAAAAACGGCAATGGAAATGGCCGATTCTCAAGATTTCTTAATAACCACAATAAGAATAATACTGCCAAAAACGGTACTAATGGCGTTGGGATGTGGTGGGCTTTGGACCAAGTCGCTTTAGAAAAACAGCCTTTTATTTCTGTCCAACTGCCTTTTTACAACGAGAAAAAGGTGGTTAACAGAATTTTAACCGCCTGTACTTCTTTTGATTACAAAAATTACGAGGTTATTGTCATTGACGATTCAACCGATGAAACAACTCAGATTCTTGAAAAATGGAAAAAACACCCTCGGGTCAAAGTCATTCACCGAGTAAACCGAGCGGGTTTTAAAGGTGGGGCGCTGGCCGAGGCTCTTAAGATTATAGATCCGCGGGCCGAGTTTATCGTAATTTTTGACGCTGATTTTATCCCTTACCCCGATACCCTCGCCCAATTTTTAAAATATTTCCAGATCAATAACAACGGCAATGGTTTTAACAATAATCTTAAAAATTACAAAAAAACCAATTTAGCCGCGGTTCAGGGCTACCAGTGGCATGTTCTTAATAAAAATGAAAATTGGATTACCCGGGCCGTGAGGACTGAATTCGCGGGTTCCTATGTCATTGAAAGACCGGGTGTAGAAATAATTGGCGGCCTCAAAATGATTGCTGGCTCGGTTTATATGATCCGGGCGGATATAATGAAGAAATACGGCTGGGGCACTTCTATTACCGAAGACTTTGAGTTGACTTTAAAACTTTATGCTGACGGCTATCGGGTTTTATACACGCCTTATATTCAGGGGCCTTCGGAGTGTGTCTCGACAATTAAAAGATTAATTAGGCAGAGGATGCGTTGGGCTGAAGGCCACACCCACAACATTAAGTTATACTTTAAAAAAATTCTTCTTTCCCCCTATCTTCGAAAAAGAGAAAAATTGGAATTTATTTATCTGGCTCCCTATTATCTGCAAGCTTGCTTTTTCTTAATTGGGACGCTGTCTTGGTTTGTTTCTGACGGTATTTTACACACTAAGCTTCCTTTTTGGTCGGCTCTTTGGGGCTGGTCCCTGGTTTTTACCAATATGTTTGCCCTGCCTCTCGTTAATGCAGTGGGGTTATTTTTAGAAGAATCAGACGAAAGAGATTACACCGGTATTCTTTCGTTCGTCGTCTTATCTTATGTGTTAGTACCCTTTCAGGCTTACGCCGCTTTCAAAGGCCTCTTTGAAAAGGAGGAAGGGACTTGGTTTAGAACGCCTAAAACCGGCCACATCACTGATACTTTTTTCCGGGCGCGATTTAGAAGATGGTTTGGCCTTTTGTTTCCAGACAAAACATCAATCAAATCTCAAAGAGTCACTCCGGAATATCTTAAACTAACTTCGGCCAATAACCAGTTTAAAGACTTTAGAGTAAGAAGAAGAAGCGGAACCGCTTGGCTAGTAAAAAACTCTTTTATTTTCTTCCTCGTCCTCTCCACTGCCCTTCTTATCTTCTTTGCCAATCAAAAAAGTCAATCCTATTTTAGCGCTGGTGGCCCTTCATTCAAATTAAAAACCGTCAGCCAGTATTTAGAAGAATCAAAAAGAAATACAACTACAGCCGAATCATCAAACCAGCCGGCGGAACAAAACAACGAAGAACCTCTGTCTATAAAATTTGGTCAGATAAAAGGAGAAGAGCAAAAGAGTGAGACTCCTTCAAATAAACCAGAAAAAGAAGGAACCATTCCTTCAAGCGAGCTCTTTGGTACTAAACCCCTGCCCCAAATTCCTGAAGGCCAGGACAGAGTGGAGGTGGTGGACCGGCGCGGCCAGACTTCCAAAACCTATTACAACAAAGACGGCACCTATACGGCCGAAATTACCGCTGGTCCGGTTCATTATAAAGACAAAAACGGCAATTGGCAGGAAATTGACCGGACAATCAGACCACTAAGTAAAAACAATGAAACTGGTTTTCTTGATACCTTTATCAAAAGAGCGAATGCCCAAGAAGAGCAATACGATTTTGGCAATCTAACCAACAGTTTTCAAACTTATTACAAGGCTAATCCTAAAAATGACAATTTCTTAAAGCTGGAATATGAAGGCAAAAACATTTCTTTTGATTTAAACCCAGAAATCAGTGGCCAGACGCCTTTGGTCGAAGATAACCAGCTCATCTATCCTGATATCCTGCCGGGCATTGATTTAAGATACACTGTGGGCTATGACGGACTTTTGGAAGAGTATATTGTTAAAACTCCTGAGGCCCTATCACAGCTAGATAAACTCTATCAAAACTTTAACATCTCTGGCGTTTATCTTGAACAGCAAAAAAACGGTTCAATCCAGTTTTTCGATTCAAGCAGCAAAAACAAGGCTTGGAGCATTCCCGCGCCTTTGATGTATGAGCTTGATGATCAGCAAAAAGCAAGTAATGGTTTGCACTATCAATTAACCCAGGAAAATGGTCAATACAAAATCAAAAAAGTGATTGACCAAAAAGGTCAAGACTGGCTGGAAAGTCCAAAAAGAAAATATCCGCTGGTGATCGATACGGCCATGGAGCTTGATTACAATGATTTGGATTCTACGGCTGATGATGGTTATGTTTACTATGACGGTGATGGATTGAGTTACACCCGGACGACCAATAACGATTATATTTATTATGGCCGCGCTTATAATCCCGGGGTAGTAGATTACACTTATCGCGGCTTTAGCGAATGGAAAACCACGGATTTGCCTGTCTCGGCCACGATCCAAAAAGTGATGCTTTCGATTAATGTGGCTACCTTATTAAATGCTAACGCCACAGTGGCGATCCGTAAACTGGATTCCACCATTGGCGAGTATGCTTCAGATGAGGCTCTTTATAATGACATTGGCGATGGGGGTAATACGGCTTTTGTGGCCGCCAGTACCAGTTTCGCCTCCACCGGCGCCAAAACTATTAATTTGGGGACTAATGGCGTTAGTGT
>Ga0315268_10002803_pt1 | contig 19467 bp, 21 predicted proteins | sample C1_top_MG_FD_204535 | JGI IMG/M metagenome (GOLD analysis project Ga0315268, IMG submission 204535) | Sediment microbial communities from Yellowstone Lake, YNP, Wyoming, USA - C1_top | ecosystem: Environmental > Aquatic > Freshwater > Lake > Sediment | place: USA: Wyoming | collected 2017-08-01
CCACGCCGTTTTCTGCCCCCCCGTGCTCAGCGCGTACAGCGGCGGGAGCCCCCCCCAGAACCACCGCTGCTCCAGCCAGCGCGGCCGCCCGGCCAGTTCCGAACTGCCGAAAGGAGTCAGTTCCAGCGCTCCGATGCGGCCCGCCAAGGTTTCCCCGGACTGTTTCAAGAGCGGGGGAGCCGCCGAGCCGGTCAGAACGAAGGAACCCGGACGGCGCCTGCGGTCCACGACCGTCCGCAAGAGTGGGAACAGCTCCGGGTAGCGCTGGGCCTCATCGATGATCAATTTTCCGGGATTGGCCGTCAGGAAGCCCTCGGGATCGGACGCGAGGAGGTCCAAGTCCGTGGGGTTCTCGAGGTCGAGATACTTCCACGAAGGCAGTTCGGCCCGCACCAAGGTCGTCTTGCCTGACTGCCGGGGCCCCGCCACAAGAACCACGGGGAACGTCTTCAGATACGAGGCCAGGACGGAAGCCCCGCCGCGCTTTATGATCATACCTTGTATTTTACAACCACTTATTTAAATTTACAATGTATAAAATAAGGGGCCGTCACACATCCAGCCGCCCGCGGAAGAAAACGGACAGGAAAACGATCCGGACCGGCAGATCGATGAGGAACGTGAAGGCCCCGGCGGCGCGCCCGTCGCTCTCGACCGAGCCGATCACCGCGAGGAGCAGGATCGCCCCGGCCAGACGCCAGGCCGCGATCGCCAGCGCCGGCGTGACGGCGCGGCGCGGCACCGCGTCGAAGCGCCCCCGGGACAGCCACAGCCCCCAGAACCAAGCCCCGAAGCCCGCCGTCCACGCCGCGAGCAAAGTCAGCGACAGCGGCGACGGCCACTCCCCGCCCAGGCGCGCGAACAGCTGCGCGCCGGGAATCCAGCCCGCCAAGGCGGCCAGCGCCCACAGACCGCGGTCGCGCGGCGGCGCGTCGTCGGCCTCGGACCGCCTCAGCGCGCGGCGGACGAGCAGACCGGCCGCGCCGGCGAACAGGAGGTCGGCCAGCAGCCAGGCCGGACCCAGCATGCGCTCGAAGCGCGGGCGCCCGCCGTAGGCGCCGACCAGATAGACCGCGAACGCGGCCGCGGGCAGGAAGACGAGCGCGACCAGCTCCGCGGCGCCGGGGCCGGACTCCGGCTCCTCCGCCGGGCGCGGCCAGCGCGCCTCGACGGCGTGCAGGGCGATCACCGTCACCAGGCCCCAGTCGAACGCGGACAGCGCCGCGCCCAGCCAGTCGATCCCCAGGAAAAAGATTCCGTCCTGCAGATTCTTGGCCAGGATCCCGCCCTGGACCAGCCCCACGGCCGCGCCGAGCAGGAAGGCCTCGTCGTCGAGCAGGCGGCGCCGCCGCCGCAGCGCCTCGAACGCAAGGAACAGCCACAGATACGGAAACAGGAACCGCCACGCGTCGAACAGCGCGGCCGGTCCGAACGCGGCCAGGTCCCCCCCGATGAGCAGGGCCAGGGCCGCGGCCAGCGGCGCGCGCAGTCTCCCGTTCACCGAGCCGCTACGGCCTCACGGCCACGGCCTCGATCTCGACGGCCGCCCCTTTCGGGAGCGCCGAGACCTGCACCGTCGCCCGCGCCGGGTACGGCGGCTTGAAGTGCTTCGCGTACACCGCGTTCATCGCCGCGAACTGGCTTAGGTCGGTCATGAACACCGTGGTCTTGATCACGTCGTTCATCGTCAGACCGGCCCCGGCCAGGATCATGGTGACGTTCTTCAGGCACTGCTCGGTCTGCTCGGCCGCGCCCCCGGCGATCATGGAGCCGTCGACCAGCAGCGGCGTCTGGCCCGAGACGAAAACCATCTCCCCGGAGGACATCCCCTGGGAGTACGGACCGATGGCGGCCGGCGCCTTGGCGGTGATGACGGGAGTTCTTTTCATGGTCTCTCCTGAATTACCTCAGCGCGGACAGCAGCTTGTCGTTGGTCTTGTGCGCGCGCATCAAGTCGGTCAGCGCCTTGATGGCCTCCAGGTCGCCCAGCCCCGCCAGGTGGCGGCGCAGCTTGTAGACGCCCTCGAGGTAGTCTTTCGGGAACAGCTTCTCTTCCTTGCGCGTGCCGCTGTCGCGGACCTTCAGCGCGGGGAAGATGCGCATCTCGGCGGCTTGGCGGTACAGCACCAGCTCCATGTTGCCCGTGCCCTTGAACTCCTGGAAGATGATGTCGTCCATCTTCGAGCCCGTGTCGACGAGGATGGTCGCCAGGATCGTCAGCGAGCCGCCCCCCTCGATCTTGCGCGCCGCGCCGAAGAAGCGGCGCGGAATCTCCATGGCCCGCGAGTCCAAGCCGCCGGACATGGTCCGGTTGCCGGTCGCGAACTGGTTGTACACGCGCGCCAGGCGCGTCAGCGAGTCGAGCAGGATGAACACGTCCTCGCCGGCCACGACTTTCTCGAGAGCCGTGCGGAACAGGTCCTCGGCCAGCTTCTTGTGCTTGTCGTAGCCCTGGTCCGACGACGACGCCCAGACTTCGGCGGGCACGGAGCGCTTGAAGTCCGTGACCTCCTCGGGGCGCTCGTCGATCAGCAGGCAGTACTGGCGCGTCTTCGGGTCCGTCGCCGCGACCGCGTTCGAGATCTGCTTCAGGAACGTGGTCTTGCCGGCCTTGGGCGGCGCGACGATCAGGCCGCGCGTGCCCTTGCCGATGGGCGCCAGCAGGTCGAGGGCCCGCATCGACGGGTCGGTCGAGCCCTTCTCCATCTGGTACCACTCGAACGGGTCCACCGGCGTCAGCGCGGAGAACGCCTTCTCCACGTCGCTGCGCTGGGGCGCCTGCGGGACCTGGGGCTGGCGCGAGAAATTATTGTTGTTGCGGTTGTGGCCGCCGTGCTGGCCGCCATGCTGGCCGCCGCCTTGGCGCTGGTGCTGACCTTGCTGGCCTTGCTGACCGCCGCCGCCTCCTCCTCCTCCTCCGCCGCGATGGCGCCGGCGCCGCCGCCGGCCGCCCCCGCCGCCGCCTCCGCCGCCGTGATGGGGCTGACCCTGAGGCTGGCCGCCTTGGCCGCCCGCGCCGCCTTGACCGCCCTGGCCGCCGGAGCCGCCGGAGCCGCCTCCTTGAGGAGCCTGTCCCGATTGTCCGGCGTTGTCTTCATTCATCATCTTTATTGTCCTCTCGAAATCTGCGCCGCGTCCCTCATCTCCGCCGCTCCGGGGAAATCCCCCGGCCATCTCCGGTCCAGCGCCTCGAGCGCCAAGGCCAGCCACACCGCCGCCGCCGCCAATATCTCGTCCGGCTTGCGCCCCGGAAGCGTTCCCTCGGCGAACACGTGCCCCCAGGGCAAGCCCTGCGCGTTGCCGCGCGCGAAATCCGGCGCCGAGCCCAGCGCCGCGATCGCGGCCCAGACCGGCACGCCGAACGACTCGGCGCGCTCCTTCAAGCGCCCGTCGGGCCAAAGGGTCTCCCAGCGCGGCGCGTCCAGCTCCGCCAAGGCCGCGCGCGCGCGCGGACCGGTCTCGGCCGCCGCGATCCAGCGCATCGCCGCCGCGAACTCGGCCGTCGCGCGCAGCAGCGGCAGGGCCTCGTTGGCGTGGCCGTCGCGGCACAGGATCGTCAGCGCGTTGCCGGCGGACACCGCGCGCGCCGCCAGCAGGGCCAGCGCCCGGTCCGCCGGGTCGTCCGCCTTCAGCCGGCGGCCGACGCGGGAGAACCCCGCGTCCGCGCGGACCTTGGCCAACCCGACGGTCTTGATCAGTTCGTTCATGAATCGAAACGGTGCAGCTTCACCCGGCTCACCGACGCGCCCAGCATCCGCCGCCCCAGGCGCGCGAAGCGCTTCGGCGCGTCGGACGCGTAAAACGCGCGCGCGCCGCGCCGGCCCTTGGGGGCGCGCAGGCCCAGCCCGGACAGCACGCGCTCCGTCTCGCGCGCGGTCTCCTCGGCGGAGTCGATCAGGCGCACGCGCGGCCCCAGCGCCTTGGCCAGGACCGGCTTCAGGTACGGGTAATGCGTGCAGCCCAGGATCACCGTGTCCACGCGGGCGGCCTTGAGGGGCGCGGCGTACTTGCGCGCGACGGCCTCCACGACCGCGCCGCTCCACCAGCCCTCCTCGACGAGCGGCACGAACAGGGGGCACGCCGCGGACGTCACGCGCGCGCCGCGCGACAGGGCGGCCAGCGCCTTGGGATAGGCGCGGGAGTTCACCGTCGCCTCGGTGCCGATGACGCCGATGCGCCGCCCGCGCGTGACCGCCAGCGCCGCGCGCGCGCCCGGCTCGATCACGCCGATCACCGGGATCTTCACCGCGCGCCGGATGGCGGGCAGGGCCCAGGCCGAGGAGGTGTTGCAGGCGACCACCAGAAGCTTGATGCCGCGCCGGGCCAGGAACCGGGCCACCTCGCCGGAGTAGCGCGCGATCGCCTCCGGCGACTTGGAGCCGTAGGGCACGTGCGCCGTGTCGCCGAAATAGGTGAGCGATTCCTCGGGCATGCGGCGGGCCAGGGCCTTGAACACGGTCAGGCCCCCGAGGCCCGAGTCGAACACGCCGATCGGAGCGGTGTTCTTCACTCGAGCCACCCCTTCTTGCGCGCGTAATCGGCGATGCCCGCCGCCACGCCCTCGGCGATCTTGCGGCGGAACCGCCGCGAGCCGAGCTCCGCCTCGTCCTTCGAGTTGCTGACGAAGGCCATCTCGACGAGGATCGACGGCGCGTGGGTGCCGCGCAGGACGTAGAAGCCGGCCTGCTTCTGGCCCCGGTCGGAAGGACCCCCGCGCTTGCCGATCGCGCGCTCGACGAGCGCGGCGAAGGGGGCCGACTCGTTGATCATCTCGGTCTTCGTCATCGCGAGCAGTATCTGCTTGGCGGCCTCGTCCTCGGGCTTCTTGCCCTCCAGCTCCAGCGCGGCGTTCTCGGCCGCGGCCAGGCGCTCGGCCTCCGGGTCGGAGGCCGTCTCCGAGACCGAGTAGACCTCGAAGCCGTGCTCGCGATGGTTGCCCGCGGCGTTGCAGTGCAGCGACACGAACAGGTCGGCGTTCAGGTCGTTGGCGATCTTCGAGCGCTCCGAGAGCGGCACGAAGGTGTCGTCGTCGCGCGTGAGCGTCACCGAGAAATCCCCGCGCTCGCGCAGCACGCGCGCCAGCTCCAGCGCCGCGGCCAAGGTGATGTCCTTTTCCTTCGTGCCGCGCGTGCCGGTGGCCCCCGGATCCTTGCCCCCGTGCCCGGCGTCGATCACGACGATGCGCTTGCGCGGCGCGGCCGGCGGCGCCGCGGGCGCCTTCTTCGCGGCCGGGGCGGCCGGGACCGGGGCCGCGGCGACGGGCGCGGGCTTGGCGGCGGCGGGCGTCGAGACCGCGACGGGCGCGGCGACGGGCGCCGGAGCGGGGACGGCGGACGGAACTTCCTCGTCGGCGGCCGTCGGCGCGCCGGCGGAGGGCGCGGCGCCCGGCGCGTACACGTCGACGACCAGGCGCCGCGGGTCCGGGAGCTCCGCCGCCTTCCAGCGCTGGCCCGGCTTGGCGAAGCGCACGGTCACCTTCGCCGCGCGCGCCTCCTGCTTGACCGCGTAGGACGCGACCACGCCGTCGTCCACGTCCACGCCGTCGTCGCCGTCGACGACTCCGAAGGGCACCGAGATCTCCAGCGCGCCGACGCCGCGCGCCGCGGCCGAGGCGTTCACCCCCGGCGCCAGCTCCAGCGCGATCCGCGTGCGGCCCTTGTACGAGAACGCGCGCACGGGTCCCGCGGTCGTGCGGCGGTCGATCTGCAAAGTCCCCGTGCCGGCGTCGAAGCGCGCGTCGAAGCCGCTCCAGCGCGCGAAGTCCTCCGAGCGCAGGAACGACAGCGGCACGAAGGCCCGCGACGCGCGCACGATCACCGGGACCGACAACGTGAACGACTGGTCCCCGGCGGACGCCTTCTTGGAGTCCACGACGAACTGCAGGGTCCGGCCGCGCAAGGTGAGCTGGACGCGCCCCGACACCGGATACCAGTACACCTGGCCGCCGTAGATCGCGCCCACTTCTTTCGCCGACAGGTACAGCTCTCCGCCCGCCTTGTACGACGGGACCGGATCGAGCGGCGCCCCCGCGACGACGACGGCCACCGTCTCGGCCGCGCGGACGCGCGCGGCCGGGACGAGGACGATCGCCGCCGACAGGAGCCAGGCGAGCTTCTTCATTATTCCAGGACGATCCGGTAGTCTTCCCACATCAGCAGCGGGTCGGTCTGGATCTTCACCGAGCGCTGGACGTTCTTCTCGATGATCGCGTGCTGCCCGCGGAACGCCTCCGCGACGGACGGGTGCAGCATCACCCGGATGGAGCCGCCGGGACGCCCGCCGGTCAGCTCGAAGATCTCGCGCTGGATCTTGATGCGCAGGGTCTCCGACGAGAGCACGCGGCCGGAGCCGCGGCACTGCAGGCACTCCGCGGTGAGAAGGGAGGCCGTCGACATGCGCTTGCGCTCGCGCGTCATCTCGATGAGGCCCAGACGGGTGATCGGCAGGATGCGGATCTTGGCGCGGTCGCCGCGGCAGGCCTCGGCGAACGCCTCCATCACCTTCTGGCGGTTGGACGCCTTGCGCATGTCGATGAAGTCGACGACGATGATGCCGCCGATGTTGCGCAGGCGGATCTGCTGCGCGACCATGTGCGCCGCCTCGATGTTCGTCTGCGTGACCGTCTCCTCCTGCGACTTGGAGCCGGTGAAGCGCCCGGTGTTGACGTCGATCGCGCACAGCGACTCCGCCTCCTGGATCACGATGGAGCCGCCGTTGGGCAGCGGCACCTTCGTCTCCCGGATGTGGGCGATCTCGCCCTCGATGTTGAAGGCCTTGAAGATCGGCGTCTTGGACTCGTACAGGCGCACGCGCTCCTTGAGCTCCGGCGCGAAGCCGTCCACGAAGTCGACGACCTCCTTATGCGCGGCCTTGTTGTCGAGCATGTACACGTAGACCTGATCGGACATGATGTCGCGCGCGATCTGCAGGGCCAGGCTCAGGTCCTGATGCAGCAAGGTCGGCGGCGGGGTCTCGTCGAACTTCTTCAGGATCTGCTGCCAGGCGGCGAGCAGGTACTTCACCTCGCGCTCGAGCTCCTCTTCGGTGGCGCCCTCCGCCTCGGTGCGCACGACCAGGCCCTTGCCGCCCAGGTGCTCGGCGACCATGCGGTCCATGATCTTCTCGAGACGCTGGCGCTCCTCGGGCTCGGCGATGTGCTTGGAGATTCCGACGTAGCTCTGATAGGGCGTGAACACCAGATAGCGCCCCGGCAAAGTCACGTCCATCGTGACCTTGGGCCCCTTGGTGCTGATGGCCTCCTTGGCGACCTGGACCATGATGACCTGGCCCTTCTTCAGCGTCGCGTCGATCGCCGCGTTCTTCTCGCCCAGCACGTCGGAGATGTACAGGTAGGCGTTCTTGTCGAAGCCGATGTTGACGAAAGCCGACGAGATGCCGGGCAGGACGTTCTCGACCGTGCCCTTGTAGATGTTGCCCACGATGTTTTGCGAGCTCTTGCGCTCCCAGTGCAGTTCGGACAGGCGCCCGTTTTCCAATATTGCGATGCGGGTTTCCTCGAACGAAGTGTTCGCCAGGACCTCGCGCTTGACCGGCGGCCGGTTGCGCCCCTCGTTGGTGCGCTCCTGACCGTGGCCATGGTGGCCGCGCTCCTCGCGCCGCTCGTCGCGCCGTCCGCCGCGCTCTTCGCGCTGACCGCCGCCGCGCTCGCCGCCGTGGCTCTTGTCCCGGCCGCGCCCACCGCGTTCGCCGGTCCGCTGACGCTCGCCGCCGCGTTCGCCGCCGCGCTGTCCGCCGCGCTCCCCGCGCTCTTCCCGGCGCGGAGACGGCGGAGGATTGGCCGGCGCCGCCGGCTCCTGAGCCGGCGGGGCGCCGGCGGCGTCGGCCGGCCGGGCCTGAGGCTGGCCGGACTGGCCCGGCTGAGTCCCCTGCGCGCCCTCGCCGCCGCGGCCGCCGCGGCCGCGCCGGCGGCGGCGCCGCCGCCGGCCGGTTCCCTCGCCGGCTTGGCCCTGCTGCTGCCCGGGACGGCCCGACTGCGGCTGGTTCGGCTGTCCGGACTGAGCCGGCGCGGCGGGATCGCCCGGAGCCGCCGCGCCGTTCGGGGCGGACGCGGGGGACGCCGTCTCGACGGACGAGTCCTCGTCGGACTCGTCGTCGCCGTCGTCGGCGTCGGCGCCGCCTTCGTCGCCGGCGGGGGCGTCGTCATGGCGCCGCTCCTCGGGCTGGGGAACGTCGCGGTCGGCCTCGACGGGACCGTCGGCGCGCGGGTACTGCTCCTCGCGGCGCGACGGCGCCGGAGCGGACGCCGGAGCCTCGGCTTGCGGCGCGGCCGGAGCCGGGGTCTGAGGCGGCGGAACGTCGAACACGCGCTGAAGCGCCGGCTTCGGGGCCTCGGCCTCCGCGCGGGGGGCTTCGGGGGCCGGGCTTTGCGTCTGAGTCGGAATCGGTTCGTTTTCGTTGGACATTGGGTCCTCCGGGATCACAGGAGCGCGTACCTTCGCGCGTAGACGTTGGCGACGATGCCCAGCGACCAAAGATTGATCACCAGGCTCGATCCGCCGTAAGAAATCAAGGGCAGCGGGATGCCGGCCACCGGCATGAGGCCGACGCACATCCCGATGTTGAGCATCATCACGAAAGCGTACATCGAGGCCAGCCCCGCGCAGACGAGGTAGCCGTAGCGGTCGCGCGCCAGCCGCGCCGCCGTCACGATGCGCCACAGCACCAGCATGTACAGGGCGAGGACCAGGCCCGCGCCCATAAAGCCCATCTCCTCGCCGATGGTCGCGAAGATGAAGTCGGTGTGGCGCTCGGGCAGGAAGCCCAGCTGGGACTGCGTCCCGGAGAAAAGCCCCTTGCCCCAGACGCCGCCGGAGCCGACCGCCACCTTCGACTGGATCACGTTGTAGGCCGCGCCCTGGACGTCGGACTTCGGCGCGACGAAGGCGACGAAGCGGTTGCGCTGGTAGCTCTTCATCTGTTTGTTGATCGCGATGCCGGTCAGCAGGGCGCCGGACACGATCAGCGGCATGACCAGGAAGGCCAGCGGCTTGACCTGCAGGCGCATCCACGTGGCCACCCGCCACACCAGCGCCGACAGCGCGACCAGGCCCAGCACCACCGCCAGCGTCGCCCAGCCCATCTTCGACGTGGCCAAGATCACCGCCGGCAGGCTGCCCGACGGCGCGTTCGGGAAGCGCACCGCGCACAGCGTGTAGACCAGCGGCACCGACAGCGTCAGCGCGCCGTAGCCGAAGACGAACAGCAGGTGGATCATGTCGGCCCCGGCGCAGAACAGCATCCCGGTGATCATGGGCAGGAAGGTCAGCGCGGTGGAGAAGTCCGGCTGCTTCAGGATCAGCAGCATGATCGGCGCCGCGACGCCCAGCGCCATCAGCACCGTGGAGAAATCCTGGATGCGCCGCGCGCGCTTGTCCAGGAAATCGGCCAAGGTCAGCACGACCAGCACGCGCGCCAGCTCCGCGGGCTGGAAGCTGAAGCTGGCCAGCCGCAGCCACGCGCGGTGGCCGCGCATCGTCGTGCCGACCAGCAGCACGGCGACCATCAGCACGAGGCCGACCCCGTACATGACCTTCGACTGGTCCTGGAACACCTGATAGTTGAAGGCCAGCGTCAGCGCGAACAGCACCCCGCCCAGCGCGAGCGCGATGAAGTGCTTCTCCACGATGGCCGCGTAGAAGCTGGTCCCGTTGGCCGCCGACATGATCGCCAAGGTGCCGGCCGTCACCAGCCCGGCGACCGCGGCGACGAAGGTCCAGTCCACGCGGCCGGACAGGGTCGACGGCGCCTTCACGGGAGTCATCGCGGCACCCCCAGCGGGAGCGCGCGCGGCGCCCCGCCCGCGGGGGCGAGGACGCGGCGCGCGCGCTCGACTTGGCGCGCCGAATACGCGTCCTCGGGGTCGGGGATGCCGAAACGGGCCTCGATCATCCGCTTGGCGACCGGCGCCGCGGTGACGCCGCCGTGGCCGCCGTTCTCGACCAGGACGGCGACCGCGATCGTGGCGGGCTCGCCGGGCCGGCCGGCGTAGGCGATGAACCAGGCGTGGTCCTGGCCGTGCGGGTTCTGCGCGGTGCCGGTCTTGCCCGCGACGATCAGGCCGGGGATGCGCGCCGGGTAGCCGGTGCCCGAGGAGACCACGACCTGAAGGCCCTCCTGGACCTGGTCCCAGGCCGAATCCTTGGCCAGAACCTGGCCCAGGCGCTCCGGGGTCTGCACGTAGTCGGGGCGGCCGTCGGCGTAGACGATCTTCTGCGTGTAGTGCGGGCGCCACACCGTGCCGCGGTTGGCGAGCGCGGCCGTGTAGACCGCCATCTGGATCGGGGTGACCGTGAGCTCGCCCTGGCCGATCGAGAGGTTGATCGTGTCGCCGTCGTACCAGCCCTTGCCGGAGCGCCGGCGCGTCTCCGGGCCGAACAGGTGGCCGGATTTCTCCCCGCGCAGGGCGACGTTCGTCCGCGCGCCCAGGCCGAAGGCGCGCGCGTAGCGCTCGATCAGCGCGCCGCCCGTCTTCAGGCCGATGTTGTAGAAGTACACGTCGCACGATTGCGCCAGCCCCATCAGCCACGAGACGCTCTTGTGGCCCTTGTGATTCCAGCAGAGGAAGGTGTGCCCGCCGCGCTCGAAATGGCCGGGGCAGAAGAACGTGTCCTGCGGGGTGATGCGGCCCTCGCTGAGCCCCGCCAGGCCCACGATCGGCTTGAACGTCGAGCCGGGCGGATAGGCGCCGGCGATGGCGTTGTTGAACTCGGGCAAGCTCTGCGCGTTGCGCTTGACCTCCTCGGGGTCGGTCGAGAGCAGGGCGTTCGGGTCGAAGTCCGGCTGCGAGCTCATGGCCAGGATCTCGCCGGTGCGGGGGTCGATGGCGACGGCGGCGCCGCGGCCGGTGATGCTCTTGCGCAGGGAGTCGTCGGCCGCCTTCTGCACGGCGGCGTCGATGGTCAGATGGATGTTGCTGCCGGCCTCCCAGGGAATCTCGCCGAGCTTGCGCTTGAGGCGGCCCTGCGCGTCCACCTCCATCTGGATGCCGCCGTCGCGCCCGCGCAGCTCCTCCTCGAACGCGCCCTCCAGCCCCATCTTGCCGATGCGCGAGTCCGCGCGGTAGCCCTTCGACTTGCGCTCGCGCCATTCGCGCGGATTCATCCGGCCCATGAAGCCGAGCAGGTGGCTGGCGAAGCGGCCGTACGGGTAGAAGCGGCGGGCCTCGGTGATCAGGTCGACGCCCGGGTACAGCGTCTTGAGCTCCTCGAGCTGGAAGAACGTCGCGGTCGGCAGATTCTCGGCGAGACGGACGGCCGACTGCTCCTTCTCCGCCTGCTCCAGCGTCTCGAGCAGCTCCTGCGGATCGCGGCCCAGCTGCCGCCCCAACTCGCGCGCGAGCGGCGCCACGTCCTGGCGGGCCCGCCCCTTGCCCGGCAGGAAGATCAGCGAGAAGGCGGGCTGATTCGTGGCCAGCGGCACGCCTTCGCGGTCGTAGATGCGGCCGCGCGGCGCGGTCTGGTAGATCATCTGCGAGGCGTTGCGCTCGGCGGCCAGGCGGTACTCGGCGGCGTCGAGGATCTGCAGCTGGGCCAGGCGCAGGCCGAGCACCGCGCCGGCGGCGGCGATGACCCACCACATGATGTCCAGGCGCTCGCGCTGGGCGGCGCCGCCGCGGCTCACGAGTCCCCCCAGAGGTCCCAGGCGATCGCGCCCGCGACCGCGACGCCCGCGTTCAGGAACGGCGACGCGAGGAAGGAAATCCAGCCGACCCACAGGAACGACTTCATGAAGATCTGGCCCAGCAGGCCGAACAGCAGCGCGTACGCCCAGGAGGCCAGGAACACCGTGGCGACCAGGGGGCCGGCCGCGCGCAGGTCCAGCTGGCGGCGCACCGCGCCGGCGGCGTAGCCCGCCAGCGCGTAGAGCAGGGCGTTCGCGCCGAACAGGTCCGCGCGCAAAGTGTCCGAATACAGCCCCCAGGCGTAGCCGATGAGCATGGCGGCCACCGGGCCGCGCCGCGCCGCGATCAGCATGGTCAGGGCCAGCAGGATCTGCGGCGCCGCGCCCCAATAGGCGAGATGCGTGTTCCACCACCACTGCAGGAACATGGCGCCGATAAACAACGTCAGGCCGCGGACGAAGCTCATTGCGGGACCTCTTCCGGCGTCGGGCCCTCGGTGGGCGTGGGCTCCTCGGCGGACGCGTCGGGCTCGGGCGCGGCGGCCGGCAAGGGAGGAGCCTTCGCCGCGGCGGGGACGGCGGCGGGGGCGCGGCGGCGCGGCGGCGCGGCGGCGGCCGGCGGCGCGGCGGGACGAGGCGCGGCAGGGCGCGGCGCGGCGGGCGCGGCCGCGGGCTCGACTTCGCCCGCCGGCGCGTGCGCGCGCAGGATCAGGACTTCCTGCAGGGCGGCCGCGTCCAGCGCGGGCGAAACCTCGACGGACTGGAAGGCGAGGAAAGGGTCGCGCGGATAGACCCGCGCGACGCGGCCGATCAGGACGTCGGGCGGGAACGTCGCGCTGGTCGCCGACGTGTAGGCCGAGTCGGCGGCGACAAGATGCGCCTCGGTGTTGATGTAGTTCATGCGCAGGTGCGGCGAATCCTGGCCCTGCACCAGGCCCTCCAGCGTGCCCGACGACAGGTACGCGGCCGCGGCCGAGCGCTGGTCGGTCAGCAGCATCACGGTCGACGTGCGCGGCCGGATCTCGACGACGCGGCCCACGGCGACGACGGCGTCGCCCTGGAGGCCGAGCACGGGATCGTTCAGCGACAGGCCGCGGTCCTCGCCCGCGTCGATCGCGATGGAGCCGTACCAGTGCTGGGGATCGCGCTCCATGACGTGCGCCCAGACCGGCCGCCGTCCGGGGGTCGTCTTGAGGCCCAGCGCCCGGCGCAGGCGGTCGTTCTCCAGGGACAGGCTCTCGACGCTGGACTTCAGCCACGCCATGCGGCGCAGCTCTTCGGCCAGGCGGCGATTCTCGATATCCGCCGACAGGAGCTCGCGCACGCGCGACGGAGCCTGCGCCAGCTTCTGATAGCCCCGCTCCCCTTCGAAGGCCAGGGGGTCGAACACGTAGCTCGCGCAGGTCTTGAAGGACCTCACGGGCGACGAGAGCGGCAGGGACAGAAGGACCAGCGAAAGCGCCGTGAGCGTGCCCACGACGTAATGCGCGATCCGCGTTTCGCGTTGCATGTCATCCGGCCATCAGGCCGGGCTTACCGCAGCGGAATTACGAGCGGTACCGGTAGGACGTGACGAAGTCGGGGCGCCGGTCCATGATGTTGTCCAGCTCCTCGAGGAACTTCCCCGTCCCGAGCGCAACGCAGCTCAAGGGGTCCGCGGCACGATGCACGGGGAGTTCGGTCTCCTGACGGATCAAATCCGGCAATCCTCTAAGAAGAGACCCTCCTCCCGCGAGCATGATCCCGCGGTCCACCAAATCCGCAGCCAATTCCGCGGGAGTCTCCTCCAGCGTGTTCTTGATCACGTCGAGGATGAGCTGGACGGGCTCCATCAGAGCCTGACGCACCTCTTCCGACGTGATCAGTACGGTCTTCGGCAGGCCGGTGGCTTGATCCCGGCCCTTCACTTCCATCGTCTTCTCTTCCTTCAGCGGAAAAACGGAGCCGATCTGAATCTTGACTTCCTCGGCCGTCGTCTCGCCGATCAACAGATTGTACTTGCGGCGGAAGTGCATCATCACGGCTTCGTCCATCTCGTCGCCGGCGATATCCAACGACTTGGAAACCACCAAGCCGCCAAGGGAGATCACCGCAGCCTCGGTGGTGCCCCCGCCGATGTCGACGATAAAATTACCATGGGGCTCCGAAATCGGCAGGTCGGCGCCGATCGCGGCGGCCATCGGTTCCTCAATCAGGTACACCTGCCGGGCGCCGGCCTGCTCGGCCGACTCCTGGACGGCGCGGCGCTCGACTTCCGTGATGCCCGACGGGATGCCGATGACGACGCGCGGGTGCAGCAGCGAACGGCGGTTGTGCACCTTGCGGATGAAGTACTTGATCATCTCCTGCGTGACCTCGAAGTCGGCGATGACGCCGTTCTTCAAGGGCCGCACCGCGACGATCGACGCCGGCGTGCGCCCGAGCATCCTCTTGGCCTCGGCGCCGATGGCCAGCACGCGCCGCGTCTCGCGGTCGATGGCCACCACCGAGGGCTCTCTCAGCACGATCCCCTGACCCTTCACATAGACCAAGGTGTTGGCGGTGCCCAGGTCGATGCCCATGTCGTTGGAGAAGAGGCTGAAGAGGAAGTCGAGCATGTTTTTCCTTTTGCTTTTAGGAAACGAGCATGATCAGGCCGGTCGTGGCGTTGTCGCCCAGACGCGGCGCGATGCGCAGGATCCGGGTGTAGCCGCCCGGGCGCTGAGCATAACGAGGCGCGAGCACCTCGAACAGCTTCTTATACACCATTTTGTCGTGGATCTGGCGGCGCACCATGAAGTGCTCCCCCTTCTTCGCGTGGGTGATCAGCTTCTCGGCGTACGGCCGGAGCTCCTTCGCCTTCGCGATCGTGGTCTCGATGCGCTCGTGCTTGAACAGGCTGGTGGCCATGTTGCGCAGCAGGGAGCGGCGATGCGAGCTGGTGATGCCGAGCTGACGACGGCCCAACGCTTTTGATGCCATAAGAAAACTCCTTGAATGATTAAACCACTAAGACACCAAGACACGAAGAGCTTTGTGTCTTCGTGCCTTTGTGGTTAAAAACGTTACGCGGCTTGACCCACCTGCATGCCGAGCGACAGCCCCATGTCCTTCAGGCGGTCCTTGATCTCGTCGAGGGACTTCTTGCCGAAATTCTTGACGGCGAGAAGCTCTTCGTCGCGCTTGCCGACCAGCTCGCCGATCGTGCGGATGCGGGCGACCTTCAGGCAGTTCGACGCGCGGCTGGACAGCTCGATCATCTCGATGGGCTGGTTGAGGATCTCGCGCAGCTTCGGATCGAGGCCCGCCAGGGAGACGTCGGACGTCCCGCCCGCGGCCTCGCCTTCGAAAGAGCCGCTCGCGGCCGCTTCGGCCTGCTGCTCTTCCTCGGGGATGAAGATGTTGAGCGACTCGCGCAGCAGCTTGGAGGACTGGATCAGCGCCTCGGCCGGGTTCAGCGAGCCGTCGGTCCAGATTTCCAGGATCAGGCGGTCGTAGTCCGTGACCTGGCCGACGCGGGCGTTCTCCACGTCGTAGTGGACCTTGACGACCGGCGAGAACAGCGCGTCGACCGGCAGGAAGCCGGCGGCCCACTGGTTCTGCTGGCGGAGCTCCTCGGCGGGAACGTAGCCGCGGCCCTTGGAGATCTCGATCTCCATGTCGATCTTGCCGCCGGCCTCGAGATGCGCGATCACGAGGTCCTTGTTGACGACCTCGACGTTCGCGTTGCCCGAGATGTCCTTGGCGGTGACCACGCCTTCCTTGCTGACCGAGAGGTACACGGTCTCCGGGCCGTTGGAGAAGAGCTTCACGCGCAGCTTCTTGAGGTTCAGGAGGACGTTCATCACGTCTTCCTTGACGCCGGGAAGGGCCTGATACTCGTGCGTCGCCTTCTCGATGCGGACCGCGGTGACCGCGGCGCCCTCGAGCGACGACAGCAGAACGCGGCGAAGCGCGTTGCCGACCGTGTGTCCGTAGCCGCGCTCGTACGGCTCGGCGACGAACTTCGCGTAGCTGTCCGACATCGTCTTCTCGTCGACGGACAGCTTCTGCGGCAGAATCAGTTCTTTGTAAGCCATGATTTTCTCTTCTCCGGGGTACTGGTCGGGATCAGCGAGAGTAGTACTCGATGATCAACTGGTCGTTGATCGGGAACGACATCTCCGAGCGCTCCGGGATGCGGAGCACCTTGGCCGTCAGCGTGGTCTCGTCGAACTCGAGGAAGCTCGGGCGGTTGTTGAGCTTCTTCGCGGTCTCAAGACTCAGCTTGACGCCCACGTTCTCCTTGAGCTTCGGGCTCAGGGAGATCACCTCTCCGGCCTTGACCGGGTAGGACGGGATGTTGACCTGCTTGCCGCCGATCTTGACGTGACCGTGCTTGACGAGCTGGCGCGCCGTCTTCAGCGACGTCGCCACGCCGGTGCGCTTGACCACGTTGTCGAGCCGCAGCTCGAGAGCGCGCAGCAGATGGTCGCCCGAGGCCTCGCGGGCCTTGGACGCCTCCGCGACCTTGCTCTCGAACGGGCGCTCGTTCATCTGGATCATGCGGCGAAGCTTCTGCTTCTCGCGCAGGCGGATCGAGTAGGCCGAGGGTTTGCCGCGCTGCGGCTTGGCCATGCCGGGGATGCCGGGCTTCTTCTCGAGGACGCACTTCGTGTAGCACTTGTCGCCCTTGAGGAACAGCTTCTGCTGTTCGCGACGGCAGAGTTTGCAGACGGCGTCGGTATAGCGGGACATCGGTTACACCCTCCTGGCTTTCGGCGGTCGGCAGCCGTTGTGCGGAATCGGCGTCACGTCCTTGAGGCTGACGACGAGCAGACCGGCGGCGCCCAAAGAGCGGACGGCGGTCTCGCGGCCCGGTCCGGGGCCCTTGATGAACACGGCGACCTGCTTGACTCCCATCTCGACCGCCTTCTTGGCGACCTTGCTGGCCGTCACGCCGGCCGCGAAGGGAGTTCCCTTCTTCGTGCCGCGGAAGCCGCTTCCGCCGGCCGTCGCCCAGGCGAGAACGTCGCCGCGGTCGTCGGTCAGCGTCACGATGGTGTTGTTGAAGGAGCACTGGACGTGGACCTTCGCGAAGGTCACGGACTTCCAGGCCTTCTTGCGGGGAGCCGCGGCGGGAGCGGCGGCCTTCGCGGCGGCAGGGGTTTTTTCGTCAGCCATGATATTCTCCTAAGATCTTCCTTACGCCTTGCCGGTCGGCGACGCGGCCTTGCCGACGCCGACGGTCTTGCGCCGGCCGCGGCGGGTGCGGGCGTTGGTCTTCGTGCGTTGGCCGCGCGCCGGCAGGCTGCGGCGGTGGCGGTGGCCGCGGTACGAGCCGATCTCGGTCAAGCGCGACATGTGCGCCTGGTTCTCGCGGCGCAGTTCGCCCTCGACCTTGTACTCCTTGGTCAAAAGATTGTTGATCAGACCGATCTGCTGCTCGGTGAGGTCCTTGACCCGGACGTCGGGCTTCACCACGCCGTTCAGCTTTTCCATGACCTCTTTCGCGCGGGACTTGCCCACGCCGTAAAGATAGGTCAAAGCCACATCGATCCGCTTGTTCTTCGGGAGGTCGACTCCGGTTACGCGCGCCATGCTCTTATTCTCCTTGTTCCTTCTAAATCTCGGGCTAGCCCTGACGCTGCTTGTGCTTCGGGTTCGAGCACAGCACGCGGACGACGCCGTTGCGCTTGACGATCTTGCACTTCTGACAGATGGGCTTCACGCTCGCTCTGACTTTCATTTCGTTACTCCCGATAGGTGATGCGGCCCCGCGTCAAATCGTAGGGGGACAGCTCGATGCGGACCTTGTCGCCGGGCAGGATCTTGATGTAGTGCATGCGCATCTTGCCGGAGATGTGGGCCAACACGACTTTCTCAGGGGCGATCTCCACGCGGAACATCGCGTTCGGGAGCGCCTCGAGGATGCGGCCTTCGACTTCGATCTTCTCTTCTTTCGTCATCAGATTTTGCCGGGCAAGGTCAGGATGTCGTAGCCGGTCTCGGTCACCGCGACGGTGTGCTCGAAATGAGCGGACAGCTTGCGGTCCTTCGTCACCGCCGTCCAGCCGTCGGCGAGCGTCTCCACCTCGGCGCCGCCCAGGTTGATCATCGGCTCGATGGCGATGGTCATGCCGGCCTTCAGGCGCGGCCCGGTTCCGGCCTTGCCGAAGTTCGGGATCGGCGGCTCCTCGTGCAGCGCGCGGCCGATGCCGTGGCCGACGAACTCGCGCACGACGCCGTAGCCGTGCGCCTCGGCGTGGCCCTGGACCGCGGCGCCGATGTCCCCGATGCGCGCGCCGGCCTTCACCGCGGCGATGCCCTTCATCAGGGACTCGCGCGTGACCGTGATCAGCTTCGCGGCTTCCGGAGAAATAGTTCCCACGCCGACGGTGACCGCCGCGTCGCCGTAGAAGCGGTCGATCACGCAGCCGAAATCGACGCCGATGATGTCGCCGTCCTTCAGCGCGCGCTTGTCGGACGGGATGCCGTGCACGACCTCGTGGTTGATGGACAGGCAGATCACGCCCGGAAATCCGTGGTAGTTCAGGAACGCCGGCTTGGCGCCGCGCTTCTTGAGCTCCTCGCGGGCGATCTGGTCGATCTGGCCGGTGGTCATGCCGGGCTTGATCAGGCCGGAGAGGAGCACCAGGATGTCGGCCACGACCGCGCCGGCCTGGCGCATGGTCGCGAGCTCGGTCTGGCTCTTCACCTCGACGGATTTTTCCATGAACATGCTCAGACCGCCGCCCCGATCAGCGCCGACAGGTCGGCCTCGACGGCGGCCGGCTCGCGGTTCGCGTCGATCTCCTTCAAAATCTGTTCGCCCCGGTAGTAGGCGACGAGCGGATGCGTCTGGTCCTCGAAGACCATCAGGCGCTTCTTCGCGGTGGCCTCGGAGTCGTCCTCGCGCTGGATCACCTTGCCGGCGCACTTGTCGCAGACGCCGTCCACCTTCGTCGGGCTGGTGAGGGTGTTGTAGACCGCGGCGCAATTCGAGCAGATGCGGCGCGAGGTCATGCGCTTGATCGCCTCGGCGGGCGGCAAGGTCAGGTACGCGACGAGGTTCACCTCGGTCTTGCCCTGACGGAGGATCTGGTCGAGGCCCTGGGCCTGGTCGAGCGTGCGCGGGAAGCCGTCGAGCAGGTACTTGCCGCCGTGCTCGATCTTGCCGGCGACCATCTCGATGACGATCGCGTCGGGGACCAGCTTGCCGGCCTTCATGTAGCCCTCGGCCTTCTTGCCGAGGTCGGTGCCCTGCGCCACCTCGGCGCGGAAGATGTCGCCGGTGGCCAGGTGCTTGAAGCCGAGCTTCTGGGCCAGGCGCGCGGCCTGCGTGCCCTTGCCCGAGCCCGGCGCGCCGAGGAGGATGACGATCATGAAGAGGCCTGCTCCCCGATGTTGAACCAGCGGCCGGAAATGCGGCCCTTCTTCAGGAAGCCTTCGTAATGACGCATGATCAGGTGCGACTCGACCTGGCCCATGGTGTCGAGAGCCACGCCGACGACGATCAGCAGCGACGTGCCGCCGAAGAAGAACGGGACCGCGAAATTACGGCGCAGGACGTCCGGAAGCACCGCGATGGCCGCGACGAACAGCGCGCCGCCCAAGGTGATGCGCTCCAGGATCCACTCGATGTGCTTGGCCGTCGGCTCGCCGGGGCGGATGCCGGGGATGAAGCCGCCGGACTTCTTGAGGTTGTCGGCCAGATCGTTGGGATTGATGGACACCGAGTTGTAGAAATAGCAGAAGAAGATGATCAGGGCGGCGTAGACCACGTCGTACATCCAGCTGCCGCGGTTCATGATCTCCATGACCTTCTGGCCGATGGGGCTTTGCGGGAAGAACTGGGCGGCGGTCATC
>Ga0315268_10002804_pt1 | contig 19462 bp, 13 predicted proteins | sample C1_top_MG_FD_204535 | JGI IMG/M metagenome (GOLD analysis project Ga0315268, IMG submission 204535) | Sediment microbial communities from Yellowstone Lake, YNP, Wyoming, USA - C1_top | ecosystem: Environmental > Aquatic > Freshwater > Lake > Sediment | place: USA: Wyoming | collected 2017-08-01
TTGGATACCTGTGAGGCATGTGGTCGCGGATTGCAGAAGACCAATATTGTAAAGGACTTTGCTGAGGATTTGGAACGGGGAATATGCTACCTTCCAGAGGAGTGGTTGGAAAAAGCGAATTACACTCCACTTTCTTTGCAAGGCGCGGGTTTGGATTGGAAATATAGGATTCTAGGGAATGTCCTCGACGAGTTGGACCAGGCCAGCCAATATGTCCTTGCCCTACCTTACCGGGCGGCGGGTTACCGGATGGCCAGCCTGCTCTGCTTGCTGCCAGCCTATCAGACGAATCTGCTGGAAGCTCGCCAAAATGAGAAGCTATTTACCCGTGAACACCGCTTTAAGATCTCGCGACAGGTGATGGCGCGCTGTGTCATGGATGCCCAGCGTATGCTGAAGAATAATTCGGCAATCTTGCAATACGGTAAGCAAATTCGCCGAGACGTTGAGGAACTGTTCGGGTCAGAAGGTTGAAAGGACAGGGATATGGAAGCAACTCCGAGTAAAGCAATCGGTGTATTGACCAGTGGGGGAGACGCACAGGGAATGAACGCCGCGGTGCGGGCGGTGGTGAGAAGTGCAATTAGCCGAAATGTTTCGGTTTATGCCATTTGGGAGGGGTACCAGGGGATGGTGGATGGCGGCGACCGTATTCGCGAGATGAAGTGGAGCGATGTGGGCGGGATCATGAACCTGGGAGGCACGGTGATTGGCACGGCGCGCTGCGCTGCCTTCCGAACCCGAGAGGGGCGGTTACAAGCTGCGCGACACTTGCTGGAGCGTGGCATTGATGGGTTGGTCATCATTGGTGGAGATGGCAGCTTGACCGGGGCGGATATCTTCCGCAGGGAATGGCCTTCGCTTGTGGCTGAGCTGGTTGAGAGTGGCCAGGTCGACCAGGAAACGGTCAGCGCCCATGCCAACCTGCGGATCGTAGGCCTGGTCGGTTCGATTGATAACGATATGGTCGGTACCGATATGACCATTGGGGCGGATACTGCTCTACATCGCATCATCGAAGCGATTGACGCCCTGCGTAGCACCGCGGCTTCACACCAACGAACTTTTGTCGTTGAGGTCATGGGTCGTAATTGTGGCTATTTGGCGTTGATGGCAGCGGTGGCTGGTGGCGGAGGGTATGTTCTACTGCCTGAGAATCCCCCGGAGACAGATAATTGGGAACAGGAAATGTGCGACCTGGTACATGCTGCCCGCATGGCAGGCCGGCGCGACAGCATTGTGGTAGTGGCGGAGGGTGCACAGGATCGCTATGGTAAGCCGATCACCAGCGATTATGTCCGCCACGTGCTGGAAGAACGCCTGGGTGAAGATGCTCGTGTGACCATCCTGGGTCATGTGCAACGGGGGGGAGCTCCCAGTGCTTTTGATCGTTGGATGAGCACGTTGCTTGGACACGCGGCCGTCGAGGAGCTCCTCTCGCCAGAGGCGGAAAGTGAACCGCAATTAATCGGCATCCGCTACAACCGGGTTACCCATCTCCCATTGATGAAGTGCGTGGAGCAGACTCAGGCAGTAGCCAAAGTGATCGCTGACCATGACTATGCCAGAGCAATGGAACTGCGCGGCGGGAGTTTCACGGAGATGTATAACACCTTCCAGGCCATTGCTCAGTCGAAACCGAGCGTGGCGAAACCGGAAATCCCCTGGCGCATGGCAGTGATGAACGCTGGAGCGTTGGCACCAGGAATGAATACAGCTGTTGCCGCTGCGATGCGTTTGGGTCTGGACCAGGGATATACCATGTTAGCTGTGCGCAATGGATTCCAGGGCTTGATCGATGGACAGGTTGAGGAGTTCCAGTGGGGATTGGTGGACCGCTGGATGGGACGTGGGGGTTCTGAATTGGGCACTGATCGCAAGATTCCGGCGGGAAGCGATTGGTATGCGATCGCTCGTAACATAGAACGGTTTAATATCCAGGCGTTGCTCGTGGTTGGTGGTTGGGAAGCCTACCGGTCGGCCTATGATCTTTATATGGCGCGCAGCAACTTTCCGACTTTTAAGATCCCCATGATTTGTTTGCCAGTCTCCATTGATAATAACCTGCCTGGTTCGGAGCTTTCGATTGGCCCTGATACTGCGTTGAACAGCATTGTTGAAGCAGTCGATAAGATTAAGCGCTCTGCGGTGGCCGAGCGGCGCTGCTTCGTGGTCGAGGTGATGGGACGCTATTGCGGTTACCTGGCTTTAATGAGTGGTCTGGCTACTGGCGCAGAGCGCGTTTATATCCATGAGGAAGGCATCCACCTGAGTGATTTACAGGCCGATCTAAAGGAGATGATTCAAGGGTTTATCCATGGCAAACGATTGAGCCTGGTCATCCGCAATGAAAACGCCAATCCCCTCTATACAACGGCCTTTCTCTGTGCTCTTTTCGAGGAGGAAGGCCGCGGATACTTCGATGTTCGCCAGGCTATCCTGGGACACATCCAGCGGGGTGGCGATCCCTCCCCCTTTGACCGTATCCAGGCTACCCGCTTGGCGGCTCGTTGTATTCGTTTCTTGGGAGAAGAGCTGAAGGCCAGCAGAGACTCTGGTGCCTTTATTGGCCTCAAGAATGCCAAGGTACAGATTTTTGATCTCGAAGATATGCCCAGGATGATCGATGCAGTCAACCAACGACCTAAAGAGCAATGGTGGTTGGAATTGCGCCCGATTGCCAAACTGATGGCATAACATTCTGAACTAACGTGAAAGTGCTTTTCCCTTGGTGTGGCAGGGGAATTTTTAGGTATGCCTTTTAGGGGAGGGGATGGCTGATCTTTCGAAAAACCAACCATTTCAACACCTGTTGCCTGGCAAAAACTTGTCTTAAGGACAGGTTCAAACCTGTCCCAGGGATGGGAGAAGGAGGAAAGAATAAGGATAAACTAAAAACTGAAAGATATCTGATCCTCTCATTGCTTCTATAAGGTTGTGAAGATGGTAAACCCGTTGACCTTCCATACCAAGCCCGAGACTGCCGTCCAGAGTGCGGCTCACTGGCTGCGAATCTTGTGGGCAATCTTCTTCCTCTGTACCAGCCTGCCCATTACCTTCTCCGTCCTGACCAATCCCCAATTTTATCAAACCGCCGCTGAACAGGTTTCTGCGATTCCATTTTTCCGACAGCTTCTGTTACAAGGCGCCTTGCCCAACGCTGTGTTGGTTGCTGGGTTGACAATGAGCTGTGAGCTGGCGTTTGGACTCATGGCGCTAGGTAAGGGGGAGCGAGTACGCTGGGGCCTGTTGGGAACTGCTCTTTGTTGGTACTCGGTCCTGAGCCCGATCCTGTTTCTCTTTCCGCTCTGGCTGGCCCGCTATCATTATGATAGAACCTGGAATCCCTTAAGTCTTTAGCAGCCTTTATAATCAACAGCGTCCTTCGATCGATGGCTTTCCCGCTTGAATTGCGAGAATCCAATAACTATCTGCGTTATGATAGAATCAGCCTGTCGATAAAATTACCGGACATTTGATTTTTTCCGCGATTACTAGATGGGCTGGATTCTCATTCGCTCATACTCCCTGAGACTACTGATTGTCGTTAATCTGGCAATGAGTCTTACGGTGGCAGCGGTTCACCTCACGCTTGCCGCGCCAGTGAGGGGTGAACCGCCCGGTTTTTCTGATCAAAATTTTCTCTCTTTTTCTACATACTCAGCCGGCATAGACATATTTCCCTTACACGATAACGAGTTTCGTGTGGTAGATACAGACCGCCCCGAGAGTCTGGGAAGCCATTTTGTATCCATGAATCACGAGGATAAACCAGGGACGCCTTTTTGGAATACCTGGGGATTTCGCATCGGCGTCTTGCTGTTCCTGATTGCGGCCGTGATCGTGGGAGTTCAATGGCGTCTGGAAGGCATTCGCAACGAGAATCGCCGCCTGGAGATGCAACTCAAGACGGCCGAGCTGAGCCAGACTAATCTCCAGCTCGAACAGGAGGTGATTCGGCGTGAACTGGCTGAGAAGGAGCAGGCTCGCCGCGCCGCAGAGGATCTTTACCAATCCGAAGCTCGCTTTCGGGCAATGTTCGACGATGCAGCAGTTGGGATAGGTTTGCTCAGTTTGGATGGAAAGGTGTTGGAGGCCAATCCAGCCATTCAACGGATGCTGGGTTATTCACCTGAGGAAATGGTAGCATCCAACCTGTCTGAGATGATCCATCCTGAAGACCGGTTCCCTGACTCTGACCTGTTCAAGGAATTGGTGAATGGGGAGCGAAATTCGTACTTGGTCGAAAAGCGCTTCCTCCGCAAGGAGGGCGAACCATTTTGGTGTCGGTTAACCATTTCATTAGTGCGTGACATCGAAGGCCAGCCGAAGTTCATTGTGGGAATGTTGGAAGATATTGATGATCAGAAGCGTGCTGGGGAGCGCCTGGCAGAACAGGACCGCCAGTACCGCCAGCAGTTGGAACAGCGCGTGGAAGAGCGCACTCAGGAGCTAAGCCAGGCCAACGAGAAGCTGCAGCAGGAGATTGCCCAGCGCCAGCGGATTGAGGCCGCTCTGGCTCAGAAGGCAGCCGATGAAGCCGTAGTGGCAGAGCGCACCCGGTTGGCACGTGAACTGCACGATGCAGTCTCCCAGACCTTGTTCTCAGCCAGCCTGATTGCTGAGGTGCTGCCTGATCTTTGGCAGATGGACCCCCAGGAGGGCCAAAGGAATACGGAGGAGCTACGCCAGCTCACCCGCGGGGCATTGGCAGAGATGCGTACCTTGTTGTTGGAGCTACGCCCGGCAGTTCTGACCCAGACACGCTTCGAGGATTTGTTACGCCAGCTTACCGAGGCACTGGTTGGGCGGGCGCGCCTGCCGATCCAATTGAATATTGAAGGCCAGCGCAATTTAGACCCTGATGTGCAAGTGGCTCTCTACCGGATTGCCCAGGAGGCGTTGAACAATGTCGCTAAATATGCCCGTGCGTCCCAGGTTTGGGTGGATGTCCAGCTCGGACCGGGAGGTGTGCAGCTCTCCGTGCGTGATAATGGGATTGGTTATGACCCTTCTACCCTCCGGCCTGATAGCCTGGGTCTGAGCATCATGCGCGAGCGCGCCGAAGGGATTGGTGCCGAGCTGGTGATCACCAGTCAACCCGGCCAGGGGACACAGGTGGAGGTGACCTGGAATGATCCAGATATGGAGGAGACCGAATGAGTGATGAGAAGCGAATTCGCGTGATGATCGTCGATGACCATGCTGTAGTACGCAGTGGGTTAAGTACATTCCTATCGGTATATAAAGACCTCGAATTGGTGGCAGAGGCGGAAAATGGGAAAATTGCTATCGATCTCTGCAGTTTACATCGTCCAGATGTGGTGTTGATGGACTTGATGATGCCGGAAATGGATGGCGTGGCGGCTACGCGCCACATCCGGCAAAGGTACCCCAATGTGCAGGTCATCGCCCTGACCAGCTTTCGCGAAGAGAATCTGGTTCAGGGAGCGCTCCAGGCTGGTGCCATTGGCTATCTGATGAAAAATGTTACTGCTTCAGAGCTGGTGCAAGCGATCCGTTCAGCTTATGCGAAGAAGATGACACTTTCCTCTGAGGCATCCGAGACTCTCGCTCAATCTTTGCTACAACCGCACACCCCGGATAACCAATTGACCGCTCGGGAGCAGGAGGTGCTTGCTTTGATGGCTAAAGGACTGAGCAACCAGGAAATCGCCGCCCGCCTGGTGGTCAGCCTGGGAACCGTCAAATTCCATGTCAGCAACATCTTCATGAAGCTCGGGGTTCAAAGCCGGGTGGAGGCAGTGACATTGGCTCTCCAGCGCAAAATGGTCGATTAACCTTCGCCCTTCCGCCTTCAGTAAAGCCTCATTCCTTTTGAGGACATCCTTGTCCTGTTAAAGACTGGCTTTAAGGCCAGGGGAAAACTCGCCCCTCGACTGATAAATTACTATCTCCGTTGTCTTAAACTGAAATTCGAAAGCTGTAGGGAATTATGATGTAGATTCTTTTCATATTCCTGTAGGGCGATTGGCATGATAAAGCGCAATGAACGATCCGCAATATCCATCCTCCTGGCCGATTCAAATCCTGCCATTTGCACTGCGTTTAGCTTACTCCTGACTCACAAATTGGATGCCCAGGTGATTGGGGTTGCTGGCGATTGGGATAGCTTGGTTTCCCAATGTACCGATCTACGGCCCGGTCTGCTCCTGCTTGAATGGCATCTCCCCGGATTCCAAGGGAAGGAAGCGCTTAAAAGATTGTACAGTAACTTCCCGGGTTTAAAGGTTCTGGTCATGGGCATCCAGCTTGAAGATCGGCAATCCGCTATGGATGCAGCAGCCGATGGTTTCATTCACAAAGCCGATTCCCCGGATCGAGTGATCGGATCTCTATTACCCTATCTGGATATCCGAGAAAAAATGGTGTGAGATGAGCTTGCGTTCGGTTGAGTATCCCCGAAACCTTTTCCTACGTTTGTCGTATTTATATTGGCGGGGAGGATTCACTCTTTGCTAGATATGTGATCTACCTTCTCAAAGCCAGGCGCGCTTTTATGGGCCGTGCAAAACCGAATTCTTTTCCCTTCGCGCTTAATGCAACCCGCGAGAGCGGCTTCGTGCCCTTGTTGATCTTCGTAGTGAATTCTTGAATAAGGAGTGCATAAAATGGATAGTCGCAGGACGAATTTACTTGCAGGTATTATGCTGGTCGGCTTTGGCCTTCTGATCCTCATTGGGCAGGTCGCTGGCCTGGGTGGCTGGGGCAATTCTTGGCCGTATATCGTGATTGGCTTCGGTGTGCTGTTCTTTGTTGGAATGGTGTTGGGTGGAAAACAGTCGGGTGCATTGGCCATCCCGGGGAGCATCCTGGCCGGGATTGGGCTGATGCTATTGGTGCAAAATCTATTTAACCTGTGGGAGACCTGGTCGTATGCCTGGGGATTGATCATCTTCTTCGTTGGTGTCGGCCTGTTTACCTTTGGTCTTTGGAGTGATCGCCCAGACCTGCGTCACAGTGGGGCACGTCTGGTACAGTTGGGACTCCTGCTGTTTCTGATTTTTGGGGCTATCTTCGAGTTCATCTTCTCCTACAGCGGGCTTGGCACCCACCGGGGCGGGCTGGTCTGGGCGACGATATTGGTCTTGACCGGTCTTTTCCTGCTGGTTATCCGTATGGTTCGCTTGCTCCAGCCTTCCAGGGCTGAAGGCATCAGCCGCAGCACGAACCTGTTCTGGCCGTTGATTTTGGTTGGCTTGGGCCTTCTCTGGTTGCTGGTAGGTACGAATGTGGTCGCAATGGACCAGGCAGCGGCATTGCTCAACCTGTGGCCTGTGTTGTTGATCGCCGCTGGATTGAATGTTATCTTTGGTAGCCGTTGGCCGTGGTTCCGCCTGGTGACCGGCTTAGCAGTGGTCGTGGCTTTGCTTTATTTTGCCCTGTATGGCCAGGGACTGGGATTGCCAGCGCGCTTTACCTGGTTTGTTCCGGGTATCAACCTGTTTGGCGGAAAGGGCGTGGTTGGCTCTGGCAACATGGCCACAGAAACCCGTCCAGTGAGTGGTTTTGATAGGCTCGAGCTAAGCGGGATCGGAGACGCGCAGGTGGTCCAGGGAGAGACGGAAAGCCTGGAAATCGAGGCTGAGGATAACCTTTTACCCTATATCACATCGCAGGTGGTTGCCGGTCAGCTAACAATCGGAGTCCAACGCGGCATATCCATCCGACCTACTCGCCCCATTCTTTATAAGCTGACGGTGAAAAGCTTGCATCAGGTGACCACTTCCGGGATTGGTAAAATTTCAATCGATTCCCTGGTAACCGACCAATTAAAGACTGATTCTTCGGGGACTGGGAATATTGAAATTGGCAAATTGCGTGCAGACGGTCTTGAGGTCCATATCAGCGGGCTGGGGTCAATCCACGTCAGTGGTTCTGTAAATCAGTTGATCCTCCACATCAGCGGCGCTGGAAGCTTGAAAGGCGAAGAGCTCAAAACCTCCCAGGCCAGAGCCGATATTTCAGGTACAGGTTCGGCCATGCTTTGGGTGACCGATACCCTTACTGCAAATATCTCAGGGCTAGGAAGCATCTCGTATTACGGGAACCCGGTGGTGCGAAAAGAGGTCTCTGGGGTGGGTACTCTGCACAGCCTGGGCGAAAAATGATCCTGTTGCTTGGGAAAGAAAAAGATCCTTGGGGGCTGCCACGCAACCCAAGGATCTTTTTGATTTGTCAGAAAAATTGATATTATGTTTTAATAAACTTAATCATGTATTAAATAATACAATTTATCTATTGACAAATATCAATAAAAGTTATATGATGATTAATAATTGATATTGAGGTTATTGGACCGTAAGAGTTGAAAAAATGATCTGCGGAGGTTTGTATGTCCGTTTGGGCAATTGAAGCTGAAGACCTGGTAAAGGAGTTTCCTCGCCGTTCTACCCCCAATGACGCCAATGGAAATGGGAAGAAAAAGGAACGCCACTGGTGGCCTTTTGGCAAACGGGCTGCCACGCAATTCTTCAGGGCGGTGGATGGGGTCAGCCTCCAGATTTGCCAGGGAGAGATTTTTGGCCTGTTGGGGCCGAATGGTGCCGGGAAGAGCACTACTATCCGCATGCTCTGCACACTGCTGGAGCCAACCCGTGGTACAGCCCGGGTGAATGGATATGATGTTGTCCACCAGGCCAACCAGGTGCGCCAGAGCCTGGGGACAGTGCTGGCTGGGGAGCGGAGTATTTATTGGAAGCTGACAGCCCGCGAGAACCTGGAATATTTTGCTGCCCTTTACCATATCCCTCCGGAGATATCCCGCAAGCGTATTGATGAACTGGTCGGGCGCATGGAGTTGGGCGCCCGCGCAAATGAGCTGGTCGAAAAATTCTCAACCGGGATGCGCCAGCGTGTGGCAATCAGCAAGGCGCTCCTGGCCCGTCCGCCGATCCTTCTGCTGGATGAGCCCACCCTGGGTCTCGATCCCCAGGCCGCCCGCAACCTGCGCGAGCTGATCGCTCAGCTTAAGCAAGAGGGTCACACCATCCTTTTGACCACCCATTATATGGAAGAGGCGGACCAGCTATCGGACCGCATCGGGATCATCGACCAGGGCAAAATTATCGCCCTGGATACCCCGGCGGTTTTGAAGGACCGCATCCAGCAGAAAGATGTGATCCGCCTGGAAGTGGCAGGTTGGAAGCCGGAGATGCAATCCAGCCTGCAGCAGTTGAGCGGGATTGAAAATGTCATCACCCGCTACCTGGGCACCGATACCCTGTGGGAGGTCAGCTTGCAGTCCGATAACAGCCGCTCCGTCCTGCCTGGCATCCTGGAGAAGGTTAACTTCAACGGCACCCGCTTGGTCAACATGAACGTGGTCAAGCCAACCCTGGAGGATGTATTTATTAACCTGACCGGTAAGGCTTTGCGCGATTAAAGAGGATTCTAGATGGCCTCCACGACATACACCTTATCTCCCGTAAATTCCCGCCCTGGCTTATTCGCCGAGCTGCGCGCCCTGGTTGCGGTGTTCCGCCGTGAATTCATCATCATGCGGCGCTACCCGAGCTGGGTCATCCAGATGGTCATCTGGCCTATCATCTTTCCGGCTGGTTACGTGCTTTCTGGCCGTGCGTTGGCCGGGCCGGATGGCGGTGGCTTGCAGCTTTTCCAGCAACGCGCTGGCACGCATGATTTTATCGGCTTTATCGCCGTGGGCACCATGATCTGGATGTGGCAGAATGTGGTGCTTTGGGATGTTGGATTCTCGCTTCGTAACGAGCAGTTGCGCGGCACTCTCGAGACGAACTGGATGACCCCCGCCTGGCGCTTCTCTTTCCTTTTAGGCAGCAGCCTGAACCAGATGCTGATGATGTCGGTTTTTCTTTCGGTGGCGGCAATGGAGTACGTGACCCTATTCGGCGTCCGGTTGAATGGTGATCCGTTCCTGGTGCTTCTTTCCTTCCTGGCGGCTATCCCTTCGATCTACGGGATCGGGATGGCTTTTTCCAGCCTGGTGATTGCCGCTAAGGAAGCGCATACCTTTGTTCAGATGGTGCGCGGGCTGGTGATGATCTTCTGCGGGATCACTTACCCGATCGCTGTCATGCCGGGCTGGATGCAGGGCGTGGCTGCTTGGCTGCCGCAGACCTATATCATCCACAGCATGCGCAGCGCCATCCTGGGCGGAGCTGATTTTCAGGCGCTTTGGCCCGATTTCAGGATGTTGCTCATTTTCGGAGCCTTCTGGCTGGTGGTCGGCTACCTGACCTTCAACTGGATGGAGCGCCGGGCGCGGCGCAACGGCACTTTGGGGCAGTATTAAGAGGTGTATATGGCGACCGTCCAATCCCTGTCTTGTCCGACTTTTTCCTCCCACCTGCACGCCTTGTATTGGGTGGCGCGCAACGATTGGATCCGCTACTGGCGCTACCCACTCAATGCCGTGTCGCTGGTCTTGCAGCCGTTGATCTGGCTGACCCCCATGTATTTTATGGGGCAGGCTTTCAGCGTAAACGGCAAAGCGGTGGGTTTTGCAGCCTACAGCGGCAGCGCCGATTACATGTCCTTTATCTTGCTCGGTACGGTGCTGAATAACTTTATCCAGGCCGTCTTCTGGGGCATGGGCTTCTCGTTAAAAGAGGATATGGATATGGGTGTGTTGGAGACCAACTGGCTCTCGCCCATCCCGCGCCTGCTGCTGCTCACCGGACGCACCTTCACCAACCTGGCCATCACTACTCTCACCTCGTCGGCCATGCTGCTGGTCGGGGCATTGATCTTCGGTTTCCGGCCCACAGGCAACGTTCTGGCGGCGCTGCTCACCGTCCTGCCCATGCTGGCCGGGCTGTATGGCTTTGGCTTTGCGTTCGCTGCTCTGGTGTTGATCATGCGCGATGCCGGGCCGATGGTCGATATGAGCAGCTTTCTGCTCAACACCTTCTCCGGCTCCAGCTTCCCGGTCAATGCCTTGCCGCGCTGGTTGCTGCCGATCTCGCTGGCTATCCCGCTGACCTATGGCTTCGACGCGGTGCGCGGTTGGCTGCTTGGCACGCGCACGCTGCTGCCGATCTGGCTGGAGATTATCTTGCTGGTTGCGGTGATGTTCGTGATGATCGCCCTGGGAGTGATGGCCTTCCGCGCCCTCGAGCGCCGCGTGCGCGGCTTGGGGACATTGGGGCAGCATTGAATGAGCCCGGTTATCATTCATTTTTAGATCAATCTTGTTGTCTCTCCTTCCTTTCACTGTAATATAATCCAGTCGATTACTTACGGTTTTTGCCTGGCAGCACACAGTTCTGGCATGCCAATAACTCCGCAAAATTCTCCATTTCAAGTACTTGCAGAGTTTTGAGCTTGTCTGACCTTTGACCTACTTATGTTAAAATGGATGCATTGATACCAGACAAAAGGTGGATTTAGTAATGAGCGAAGCCGAGAAGATTGACCTGAACTCTCCCGAGTACTACCTTAACAGGGAGCTATCCCTGTTGTCCTTCCAGTGGCGGGTGTTGGAAGAGGCTCAGGATGAACGAAATCCCCTGCTCGAACGCGCCAAGTTCCTGGCGATTGTCGAATCCAACCTGTCTGAGTTCTTCATGGTAAGGGTGGGTGGCTTGAGCATGCAACGCGATGCCGGCGTGGTGGATCTCTCGCCCGATGGGCGCACCCCGGCTGAGCAGTTGGTTGAGATCCGCAAGGAGGCTCAGCGGCTGCTGCAGGAGATGCGCAATTATTGGAAATCGGTCCTGCTGCCGGAGTTGAGCAAGGCCGGGATTTACATCCTGGATTATAACGAATTGAACGCCCGGCAAAAGGAAATTGCTGATGAGTATTTCCATGAGGTGATCTTTCCAGTGCTCACTCCTCTGGCAGTCGACCCGGGTCATCCCTTCCCGCATATCTCCAACCTGAGCCTCAACCTGGCAGTTTCGATTCGTGATCCCCAGGGCCACACCCACTTTGCCCGCCTCAAGGTTCCGCCCGCCTTGCAGCAGCTTTTGCCCCTCAAACGTTCTTCCGGTGGCGTGCGCAAGGATGGCACAGTACCGCACGATCATTATTTTGTCTGGATCGAGCAGGTCATCACTGCCAACCTGAAATGGTTGTTCCCAGGCATGGAGATCCTCGAGGCTCACCCCTTCCATGTTACCCGCAATGCGGATATGGCCATCCAGGAGCTGGAAGCCCTGGACCTGCTCGAGACCATCGAACAGGGATTGCGCCGTCGGCGCTTTGGCGATGTTGTGCGGGTCATGGTCAATGAGGACATGCCAGCTTCCATCAAGAACGTCTTGCTGGAAAATCTGAAGGTCGATAGAAATGAGGTCTATAGCCTGCGCGGCCCGCTGGATCTCACCTGCCTGATGCAGCTCACAAAGATTGACCGGTATGACCTGCGCGACCATCCCTTTACACCAGCCATTCCCTCTTGTCTGAAAATCCACCCCGATTCGGAAGATGGAGCTATCTTCTCTGCCATTAGCCAGGAAAATATCCTCCTGCACCATCCCTATGATTCATTTACGCCGGTGGTGGAGTTCCTGAAATCCGCTGCCCGTGATCCGGATGTGTTGGCCATCAAGCAAACCCTTTACCGGGTGGGCACGAACGCCCCCGTGGTGGAAACGCTTTTGCAAGCCAGCCGCGATTATGGCAAGCAAGTGGCGGTGCTGGTCGAGCTGAAGGCCCGCTTCGATGAGGAGAGCAACATCGGTTGGGCACGCAGGCTGGAGCAAGAGGGTGCCCATGTCACCTATGGTTTTCCGGGTTTGAAGACCCATGCCAAGATCGCCCTGGTGGTGCGCCGCGAAGGGGAGCGGATCCGCCGCTATATCCACCTGGCGACTGGTAACTATAACTATGCCACGGCTCAGGTGTACGAAGACCTGGGTTGGTTTACCTGCGATGAGGAGATCGGCGCCGATGCCACCGACTTGTTCAACTACCTGACTGGCTACTCGGCTATCCAGGATTTCCGCAAGTTGCTGGTTGCGCCCATCAACCTGCGCCAGCGCTTTGAGGAGATGATCCGGCGGGAGATCCGGCATCAGCAGGAAGGCCGTCAGGGTCATCTCATCTTTAAGATGAACTCCTTGGCGGATATCTCGATCATCCAATTGTTATACCAGGCCTCTCAGGCCGGGGTGAAAGTGGATCTGATCGTGCGCGGTGTTTGCATGCTCAGGCCCGGCGTGAAAGGGTTGAGTGAGAATATTCGCGTGATCAGCGTGTTGGGTCGCTTCTTGGAACACAGCCGTGTGTATTATTTCCATAACGGGGGCCAGGAGCAAGTATTTTTGGGCAGCGCCGACCTGATGCCCCGCAACATCAACCAGCGCGTGGAGGTGCTGTTCTCCATTGAGGATCAACGGATGATCCGCCAACTGCGCGATGACATCCTGGAGGCTTATCTACGCGATAACACCAGGGCGCGCTGCATGAAATCCGATGGCAGCTATGAGCGTATGCAGCCGGGTGAACCCCTGCTCAATGCCCAGGAATGGTTCCTCGCTCAGGCCCGGCGATCCATGGAGGGATAATGCTTGATCTGCCCAAATTATCCAGAGCGCAATCCGGTGTGGATGCCGCGTGCTTTGGTCGGAGGACCTGAGCATGGAGAAAGTAGAAGCGGTGCAGGTAGGAAATCATTTCCGGGAATAGCCGAAAGAGTCAATATCAATAAAATTTTACTGGGCGCCTGGTTTATGGGCTTCGATGAGGTACTTCCACGCCAGGAACTCCAGCTTTCTGCCTTGTTCCAGCCGGTCTTGCAGAGCCATCAAGCTCGCCAGGTGGGTATCCACGCTGAACCCGGGTACCATCCACGGGATGGCTTTAAGGTAATAGACCACTGCTCCCACGTCCGTAAACCAGAATCTACCTTTCCACTCTTGTGAATTGACGATTTCTAGCCCCGCTCTCTCCAAAAGTGGCTCATATTTCTCCGGGGTCGAATCAGGCCATTGCGGTTTGGCGCCAAAAGCTTCAATAAGATCTTGGCCCCATAAGCCGTGGATTTGCTGGGTCAGGAAGGTTCCACCTGGTGCCAGGATGCGCGCCACTTCATTGCAGTTGAACGATGAGTGACGGTTCAACACCAGGTCGAACTCACCATCTATAAAGGGCATGGAACCTGTATCGGTCAATTCCACGTCGTAGACTTTCACGCCATAAGAGGTCAGCCGTTCGGTTGCCAGTATGACGTTGGGTGGGTAGTCCTCGGTCGCCACCACTTTCCCCGGCCAGTAAGGTCTGAGCTGCAAGAAGCGCTCCCCGCCCCCGGTTCCCATATCCAGCACAGAGGTAGCGGTTTTCATGCGACTGGTAGCCAATGCCAGGTAATTCCAGGGCGGCTCGTCTTCGAAAAACCGTTGGTCCAAATAAGAAAAATTCCAGCCCGAAAAAGGTTGTTGTTCTTCGCGTTTCCAAGTATTGAGGAGTGTCTGTGGGTCCATTGCGTGATCCTATCAAAAAACCTGATATTGAGGAAGTGAAATTCCAATCGGTCTATCTTCTGATGCTATGCTCATCGCAAGGTAGTGATACACTTACCATGATCTCATATTATAAACTGGCGAAGGATTTTTCCATTGCTCAAGCTCTTCTATAACTACCAGGAAAGAAGGTTGCGGGCTGCCTGGCGCCTGGCGCTTCAATTCTTGGTATTTTCTCTGGTGGGGTTGCTGGTGTCGTTTGTCTTCAGCGCAGTAGCCTCGCTGGTGCTGGTGATGCGGCCAGGCTCTCCGCAGGACTCCGCCAGCCTGGCCAGCGCCTTGCTGCGTAGCAATTTCTTCCGCACCGCCATGGGGATTGGAACGTTGCTGGCGATCCTGGTCAGCTACTGGGTGGCCTCCAGGTGGTTGGATCATCGCCCCATGCGCGCCTTTGGATTTCACTTCAGCCGGCATTGGTGGCTGGATTTCCTTTTCGGCCTGGGGCTTGGGGCGCTCTTGATGTTATGCATCTTCCTGGCGGAGCTGGCGCTGGGCTGGGTGCAAGTTACCGGTACGTTCTTCTCTGCCGATCCCCAGGTCCCCTTTGGCCTGGGCCTGCTTTCGAACGGGCTACTGTTCTTCTGCGTGGGAATTTACGAGGAGATGCTCTCGCGCGGCTACCACCTGCGTAACCTGGCAGAGGGCCTGAACTTTCCATTTCCCGGGCCGCGCGCTGCGCTGGTAACAGCCTACTTGGGTTCTTCAGCCATGTTTGGCCTGGCGCATTACAGCAACCCTTATTCTTCCTGGATCAGCACGCTCAATCTGGTTGTTGCTGGGCTGTTCCTCGGGCTGGGTTTTATCCTTACAGGCGAGCTGGCCCTATCGATTGGCCTGCACATGAGCTGGAATTTCTTCCAGGGGAATGTGTTTGGCTTTCCAGTCAGCGGGTTGGTAGCGGATGCCAGTTTCATCACCATCCAACAGCACGGACCGGAGTTAGTTACCGGCGGCTCTTTTGGCCCGGAAGCTGGCTTGATTGGGCTGGCAGCCATTGTGCTTGGCAGCCTGCTGATCCTGTTATGGGTGCACCGGCGCGTTGGACGGATCAGTTTTCAGACCAAACTGGCGGAGTATCCCCGCGCAGACGGTTGAGTGATTGGCTAGAATTTTACCCAGATAGTTGCAATCTGGTGAGCAGCGATGGTAAAGGAGACCTGGTTCCTATCGACGGTCACCGGTGCGGCATCTGGAATTGGTTTTTCGTTCAGGTCGACCAGTACAGCCTCTTTGACCGGCTTGAAGAAGCGTAAACCAACCCGGGTCTGGTTTCCCTCACTTTCGTATAGTCGTACAATTAGCTCATTATCCACTCGGCGGTCTTCAGCCAGCTTGATCCCGGTGACAACCACTGAATGGCTCTCTAGTGAAAAGTAGCTGTGAGCCTCAGCGCTCCCTTCACTGCCGGAGAAGACGTTCAATGGGTGCAGGATGTTGAAGGATTGGGCAGAGTATGTGCTATTGGGGGCCTGGCAATCCACCACGGCAACGGAAAAACGCAGCTTGTGAATGCCCAGTTCCGGGTAGGGATCCGGGTCGTAGGAGCTACGGATCAGCGTGAGAGCCAGTGAATCCTCCACCCCACGAAAGCCATAACTGCCTGTGGTGGTCAGCAGCAGGGTGCTCTGTTGGGGGTTCCTTGGCAGTGCCAGACCCCAACTGCTAGCAGGGACGTCCTGTTCTAGCCCTGGGCGGTCGATCGAGCCAAAGGGAATATCGTAACGGTAACCGCTGCAGTTGAAAGCCATCGGCAGCAGGAAGTTGAGCTGCGGCACGCCCTCACCTGCTCGCCCGATCTCGTGCCAATCGCAGTCCACATCAAAATCCAGGCGCGAGCTACCGTCATCCAGTGAGACGGTCACTTTGAGCCTCGAGGCACCAAAGGCCACCTCATAAGTCAGTGATTGCCGTAGAGGGCCGCGCTCCATCCGAATCAGCCGCACGTTCTCGGCTAGGTCGGTGATGCGCATATATCGGCCAACCGTCCAGGCAGTCATCCCTTTTTGATCGTCTTCCAGGATGATGCGGAAGGTGCCGGTACGGATGGGATCCACCATTTCTTCTCCCGAATTCTTATCCTGTAAGGAGATCAAGGAACAGCTCAGCTGGTCGAATTCGGCTCGGATGTGCTCGTTCTCCAGAACCATGTCATCCGGCACTTCAACGCGCGGATCGCGCGGAAAGGCTTTGGTTTCCAGAGTGTCTTCAGTTTGGTCGAGGGTATAGGTGCGGTAACCACAGGGTGGAGTAGTGACCTGAGCCAGGAGGCGCAGATAGCGGTGTCCCCAATAGTCATTCCAGCCTTGATCCATGATCTGGTGTGGCACGAGCTGCCCGCGTTCGTCGCGGATGACCAGGCGTTGCAGGTCACCTTCCCAGTCCCAGATTACCAACTCGACCACTTCGCCGCGCTCGTAGGGCGCCGGGTTGAAGATATGGAAAAGGCGTTGCCGGCCGTGGCCGCGCGAGACCTGTGATAGCTTGAACTCCTCCACTCCGAAGCCAACCCCTGCACCCTCAGAGATGGTATTTGCCACCTGCTCCGTGCGTGGTGAAATAGCCTGGCGAGTGAGCGCGCGGAAGGCACGGCTTTTCTGGCTGCCGGCCGCAGCCATGGTCTGTTGGAACAGGCCAAGCGAATATTCGCGGGTATCGATCACGCCTGAGCCGGGAATGATGTCGTGGAACTGGTTGAAAAGCACGTTCTGCCAGGCTGTTGCGAAGGATTCGCCAGGATAATGTGATCCTTGCGCCAGCGCGGCGAAGGCGTTGAAAGTCTCGGCTTCACCCAAGGCTGCTTCGCCCATGCGGTTGGCCCGCTTGATGCGACTCTGGCTGGTGTAACAGCCGGTGAAGATAAAATTCAGCTCGTTATCTACAACAGGCAGACTGGAAGCGATCCCTTCCACCTCAGCGAAGAACTCGGTAAATGTGCCAAAGCAGAAGGCCGGGAAGACCGGCCAGGTATCCATATCCTGGATGCGCTCCAGGTCGCGCCGGGTTGGGCCTCCACCATGATCCCCGACGCCGTAGACCCGTAGGAAGGTCTTCACCCCATGTTTCTGGCAGAAGCCAGGCACGTAGGCAGCCAGGTTCGGTTCGACCGCGCCCAGGTACCAAAGTGGCTCGCGGTAGACCAGGATCGATTTGCCAGAGGGCGAAATCCAATGGTAAAGCAAGTCGCCCTGGTCACCGCGGCAGTGGTAATAATAACGAACACCGCCACTGGCGAGGATCTCTGGCACGTTGCGATGGTGACCAAAGGTATCTGGCTCAAAGTCCAGCCGTAAAGTGTCAGGATTGAGATCCAGCAGCCGGCTGAGGTAACGCCGGGCATAAAGCAGGTGGCGAGCCTGAGATTCGCTGGAGGGCATATTCTTATCCGCCTCAACCCAGGTGGTGGCAGTGACCTCCCATCGGCCTTCCTTGACCCTCGCTTTGATCTCCTTCAGCATTTCGGGATCGTGTTCCTCGACGATGCGATAGACAGAAGCCTGAGATTGGGAGAATTTGAACTGGGGGTACTCGGCCATCAGGTCGAGCATGGTACGAAAAGTATCCAGGCTGATGGCAACGGTTTCGTCCCACCGCCACATCCAGTTCATGTCGATATGAGCATGGGCAACGCACAATACTCGAAAGCGCTTAGGATCGGGCACCGCAGTGGTTAACTCCGCTTCGGCTTGTAGAACAACGTCTTTAGCGAGGGCACCCTGGCTGTTGAATTGTTGGTCGAGAAGTTGGATGGTCTTGTTTATGGCGGCGTCATAAGCGCCACCAGCCAGCAAGGATAGCTCGTGAGCATATTCGAGCTGTGAGAAGATGCGGGTCGGCCAGTAGCCGCTGGATAGCTTATGCAATCGTTCCAGACGAGGATCGAACATGGGGATTTCATCCTTTCGCGGGGATAGAGTGGGCTTCTGGTCTATTATAAACTACAGATGACCCGGAGGTTGTGAGTTAAAGTTGGTTTTTCGCGGACTGAATACCACCTCTTTTCCTTTCTGCGGCAGATTACTGAAGCATTGGTTATAATTACATGAGAAAGAAAGGAGTCTCTCTTCGTGATTCGTACTCGATTCGCACCCAGCCCTACAGGATACATGCACATTGGAAATCTGCGCACCGCCTTGTACGCGTACTGTCTGGCACGGCATGGGGATGGTAGGTTCATCTTGCGCATTGAGGATACCGATCGTAAACGCAATGTTCCAAAGGCGATCCAGGTGATTTACGATAGCCTGAAACTGGCTGGCCTGGAGTACGATGAAGGTCCGGATAAAGATGGTGGTTATGGACCGTACATTCAAAGCCAGCGCAAAGAACAGGGTATTTACCAAAAACAGGCTGAATTGCTCCTCGAACGCCAGGGTGCATTTCGTTGCTTCTGCGAGCGACCGGTGGGTAAAGAGCGTACCACAATCCAGAGTCGCCGGGATCCCTGTCGTTACCTTTCGGCAGACGAAGTCAGGATGCAGCTGGATGCCGGGAAGCCCTTTGTGATCCGGCAGCGCATCCCCGAAGACGGAGTGACTTCTTTCCACGACCTGGTATATGGGACAATCACGATCAAGAACAGTCTGTTGGATGACCAGATTTTACTCAAATCGGACGGATTCCCGACCTATAACTTTGCCAATGTGGTAGATGACCACCTGATGGCAATCACGCATGTGGTGCGCGGGATCGAATACCTATCTTCGACGCCAAAATACAACCTGTTATATGCCAGTTTTGGATGGGAGGTCCCGGCTTATATCCACCTGCCGCATATTGTCAAGGAATCGGGAAAAAAGTTGAGCAAGCGGGAGGGTGATGCCTCCTTCCAGGATTTATTAGCCAAGGGGTATTTACCCGAGGCAATTATCAATTACATCGCGTTGCTGGGCTGGAGCCCGGGGGATGACCAGGAATTCTTTACACTGTCTGAGCTGGAGGAGCGCTTTGAGGTGGATCATATCAGCAAATCCAAGGCAGCTTTTTCATTCCCAAAGCTC
>Ga0315268_10002805_pt1 | contig 19461 bp, 14 predicted proteins | sample C1_top_MG_FD_204535 | JGI IMG/M metagenome (GOLD analysis project Ga0315268, IMG submission 204535) | Sediment microbial communities from Yellowstone Lake, YNP, Wyoming, USA - C1_top | ecosystem: Environmental > Aquatic > Freshwater > Lake > Sediment | place: USA: Wyoming | collected 2017-08-01
GCAAGCCTATGAAGCGGCACTGAAGGAATCCGGAGTGGCAGCAGCTCAGGATGCTCTGTATGAGCACACGAGTTGGATCATACGGGAGTATATCCGGGTGGCCGGGAGCAGTAAGCTGGTGATGGGTGGGCATCCTGCGTAAGGCGAGACGCTTTGCCCCATGTCGCCCTGCCAAAAGGAACCAGGATGAGCTTGCTTGGAATAGATGTGGGCACCACAGGCTGCAAGGCGGGCCTCTTTTCCGAAAACGGACATCTCATCGCGTCCGCGTATGAAGAATATGATATCCAGCGGCCACAACCAGGTTGGGCAGAGCTGGATGCGGTCAACGTGTGGACAAAGGTAAAAGGGACGATCCGGCAAGCGGTGTCCGGTTCTGCGTCCGATCCGGTCAAGGCTCTGGCTGTATCATCTTTGGGCGAGGCGATGGTCCCGGCGACAGCGGATCGCCAGATGCTCGGACCATCCATCTTGAACTTTGACGTGCGCGGAGAAGAATACCTGGCGAGCCTGGGCCATGCCGTGGACAACGAGCGCCTCTATCGGATCAACGGCAACACACTCGGCAATCACTACGGGCTGACCAAGCTCTTGTGGATTCAGGAACATCAGCCTGGCCTCTATGCGCAGGCAGACAAGTTTCTCCTTTGGGGCAGCCTGGTCTCATTCATGCTCGGTGCCGAGCCGGTGGTAGATTACTCGTTGGCAAACCGAACGTTGCTGTTTGACGTTGACCGATGTGACTGGTCGGATGAGCTGCTACAACTGTTCGGGCTGGATCGCGCCAAGCTGCCGAGCACTGCTCCCTCTGGGACGGTCATTGGCAAGGTATCGGGCAAAATAGCCGATGAACTGGGCCTTCCATCCAATGTATCTGTCGTGACCGGTGGGCACGATCAGTGTGTCAATGCTGTGGGCTGCGGCGTGATTCAAGAAGGCCGCGCCATGTATGGGATGGGCACGTTCGTTTGCATGGTGCCCGTGTTCGGAAAGCGGCGCCAGCCCGCTGTGATGATGGATCGAGGATTGAATACGGAGCACCACGCCGCACCCGAGCGATATGTGAGCTTTATCTACAACCAAGGCGGTTCTCTGCTCAAGTGGTTTAGAGATACCTTTGCCGCAACGGAGCACCGCGAGGCGCGACAAGCAGGCCGCGACATTTACCCAGACTTGATTTCCGAGATGCCGCGCGGGCCGAGCAGTATCATGGCCCTGCCGCACTGGTCAACCACCGGGCCGCCAGAATTCATCTCAGACTCGTGCGGCCTGCTAGCGGGATTACGGCTAGAGACCTGCAGGGGCGACATCTTGAAAGGGCTCCTGGAAGGGGTTACTTTATACCTGAAAGAGTGCGTCGAGTCGCTGCCTGCGGTCGGAATTGAGATTGCGGACTTTCGTGCAGTCGGCGGCGGCAGCAAGTCCGATGCATGGATTCAACTTTCTGCCGACATCCTGGGGCGGCCATTTGTGCGCCCCAAGGTCACTGAGGCAGGCGTCCTGGGTGCAGCCATCATCGCGGGAAACGGACAGGGAGTATTCCCGTCTTTGGAAGTTGGTGTTAAAGAAATGGTGTGGCTCGATCGAACTTTTGTGCCTGACCCGCGACAGCAGAAACTCTATGAGGGCCGGTTTGAGAAATATAAGCAGTTGTGGCCGCTCGTGAAAGACTACCTGCGCGAGTTGACCGACCAGAGAGGAATTTCCAAAGGGTAACACACTGCCATTCTGAGTAAAGCAAAGAATTATCAGGATGCAGGGTATAGACTCGGTAGATCCAAATATGGTGACCAAGCGCCAAGTTGTTAAATTAGTGCTAGACGGCGAACGTCCGCCTTACGTTCCCTGGTCTTTGGGATTTACCCAAGAAGCCAGAGCCAAGCTCCAACAGCATTTCGGTCAAATTGACCTGGAAGATGTCTTACAGAATCATCTGCTCAAACTTGGCAGCGATATTGGTTTCTTTTCTGTCATTGGACATGACTGCGTTCAAGATGTGTTTGGGGTAGTGTGGGATAGAAGCGTGGACAAGGATATTGGCAACGTCCAAGGCTGTGTCCTGCCGGAACCCACACTGAAAGGTTACAACTTTCCTGACCCATTGGATCCACGTTTCTTTGCGGACATTCCCAAGCGCATCGAGAAATATGGTGATCGGTTCCGTGTGTTTCAGGTCGGCTTTTCGCTCTACGAGCGCGCATGGACACTGCGCGGGATGCAAAACTTGTTGATGGATTTTTACGACCATCCGGATTTTGTCCGCGACCTGTTGAACACCATTGCAGACTATAACATTGCCCAGGTCAAAGGAGCCCTCCAGCGCGATATTGACGCGGTTTACTTTGGAGATGATTGGGGCCAGCAACGCGGTCTGCAGATGGGGCCAAAGCTATGGCGCACGTTCATCTATCCCGTGCTCAAGCGTATGTATAGAGTCGTGCGGGAAGCCGGCAAGTATGTGTTCATTCATTCCTGCGGGGATGTGGACGAGCTTTTCGATGACTTGATTGGTATTGGACTGAATTGCTTCAACCCCTTCCAGCCGGAAGTCATGGACGTAGCTGCTCTGATGAAGCAATATCGTGGACGATTGACCTTCCACGGCGGCCTTTCGACGCAAAGGACGCTGCCCTATGGAACGGTGGACGATGTCCGCCGAGAAAGCGAGCGGCTCCTGGACATGGGGCGCGAGGGTGGATACATTTTCGCTCCGGCGCATGACGTGGATGGGGACGTACCTCTGGAAAATATGCTGGCGTTTATCCATCTAGTCCAAGACCAGCCAGGTTACCAGATCGAATGAGAGGAGAAAAACGATGAGTGTACTGGACAATCTTCGACAAGGCGTGATCGATGGCAACGCTCCAGGCGTCCAAGATTCGGTAAAACAGGCCATAGGGGGGAGCTTGCCGCCCGACAAGATTCTCAACGAAGGCTTAATCTCCGCCATGTCCGAGGTGGGGCGGCTGTTCGAGAACGGCGAGTACTTTGTGCCAGAGATGCTCATCGCGGCCCGCGCGATGAAGGCCGGCCTGGAACTGTTGCGTCCCCACCTGGCCGCAGCGAACGTGCGCGCCATCGGGAAGGTGGTCATCGGGACGGTTCAGGGCGACCTGCACGATATTGGCAAGAACCTGGTGGGCATGATGTTGGAAGGCTCAGGCTTTGAAGTCATTGATCTGGGCGTGGACGTTTCGCCGCAGAAATTTGTAGACGCGGTAAAAGAGCACAAGCCGAATCTGGTAGGCTGCTCGGCGCTGTTGACGACGACTATGCCCAAGATGAAGGCCACCCTCGAGGCATTGAAGGAGGCTGGCCTGCGCGACGGCGTCAAGGTCATGGTCGGCGGAGCGCCGCTCACCGACAAATATGCAAACGAAATCGGGGCTGATGTGTACGCGCCCGATGCATCGTCGGCGGCGACTCGTGCTAAACAATGTGTGAGCACAAAAATTGAAAGGAGAGATGAAAAATGAACAAACCTACCCTGGGTGTCATCGTCGGAAACCGTGGCTTTTTCCCGGATCATCTGTGCGATTCGGGCCGCAAGACCGTTTTGAAGGTCCTGGAGCAGGAAGGCATCAACGCAATCATCCTTCCAGTCGAGGTGGGCAAATATGGCAGCGTCGAAAGCCTGAGCGACGCGCAACAGTGCGCTGATCTGTTCAAGCAGCACCGTGACGAGGTTGACGGCGTCCTGGTGACGCTGCCCAACTTTGGCGACGAACGTGCGATAGCCAACACGCTACGCTGGTCCGGCTTGAACGTACCTGTGCTGGTACACGCCTTCCCCGACGATGCATCCCTCATGACGGTGGCCGACCGGCGCGACTCGTTCTGCGGCAAGATGTCGGCGTGCAACAATCTGACACAGTATGGTATCAAGTTTTCTCTCACCACCCTGCACACGGTGGACCCGGAGAGTGCCAGCTTCCGTGCCGACCTGCGTCGCTTTGTGAGCACATGCCACGCAGTAAAGGGACTCAAGACAGCGCGCATCGGGGCTATCGGAGCGCGCCCAGCAGCCTTCAACACTGTGCGCTTTAGCGAAAAGCTGCTCGAGCGGACGGGCATCAGCGTAGAGACGCTTGACCTATCCGAGGTCTTTGGTCAAGCAGCGCGCCTCACAGCAGACGACCCGAAGCTCAAAGCCAAGCTAGAGCAGATGACGGCCTACGTGCCTGCCGGGAGCACGCCATCCGAGTCGCTGGTCAGAATGGCCAAGCTCGGCGTGGTGATTGATCGGTGGATGGCCGACAGCAACTTGCAGGCCAGCGCGATTCAGTGCTGGACATCCATGGAACAATACTATGGCGTAGTGCCCTGCACCTTGATGAGCATGATGAGCAACAGTTTAATGCCATCGGCGTGTGAGACGGACATTGCGGGCGTGGTGGGGATGTACGCGCTTGCTCTGGCGTCGGGCAAGCCGAGCGCAATTGTGGACTGGAACAACAACTATGGCGACGATCCGGACAAGGGTGTCATTTTCCACTGCTCGAACCTGCCCAAGGACATTTTTGTGGAAGAGAGCATCACGGTCGAGGATGTCCCGCACATGGACTACCAGGCTATCATTGCAGGGACGGTTGGCAAGGAAAACACCTACGGCACCATCATGGGTCGCGTGCGCGCCGCACCGTTTACGTACTGCCGCGTGTCCACCGACGATCTGAAGGGCCGGATGCTGGCCTACCTGGGAGAGGGCGAGCTGACCGACGACCCGCTCAAAACATTCGGAGGGTTCGGCGTGATCCACATCCCGAACCTGCAAAAACTGTTGCGCCATATCTGCGAGAACGGTTTTGAGCATCACGTCGCCATCAACCTCTCGCAGACCGCCTCTGCACTCCAAGAAGCACTGACCAAGTACCTGGGTTGGGACGTGTACCATCACAACGGATTGAACGGCTGACCGAACATACCCTACCCTGCTCACACAAGGAAGGGTTAAAGTGGAGCGCGGAGGGCCTGGACGACTGAATTCAGCCAAAAGCAGAGTCGCATCAAGGCGCTGCTAGCCGAAAGCCAACTCGGTGTGCTGCTTCTTCGGCGCGCAGGCAGCTTTGCCTGGGCCACTTGTCCAGCGGCGTCGTATGTCAACACGTCAACGCCGGATGGCGCAGCGTCGCTGATTCACTTTGTCAAACCATCATAATCCAGGAGTCTCAAGATGAGCAAACGCAAATACTCTATCGGCGTAGACTTTGGCACCGAGTCTGGACGTGCAGTCTTGGTCGAGATTGCCACGGGCAAAGAAGTCGCGAGTGCCGTCTATCCATACCAGAACGGGGTGATTGACGAGACGTTGCCGGGCACCAAGATCCGCCTCGAACCGGACTGGGCGCTGCAAGACCCAGAAGATTACATCCGGACCTTCAAGCGCACCATCCCGGCGGTGCTCAAACAAACCGGCGTTGACCCGGCGGACGTGATCGGCGTTGGCATTGACTTTACAGCGTGCACAATGCTGCCCGTGAAAGCAGATGGTACACCATTGTGCATGCTGCCGGAATATCGGCGCAACCCGCATGCCTGGGTCAAGCTCTGGAAGCATCATGCCGGGCAGCCTGAAGCCGACAAAATCAACTCGACGGCGCGGCAGATGGGCGAAAGCTGGCTTTCCCGCTACGGCGGCAAGATTTCGTCTGAATGGTTCTTTTCCAAGACTCTCCAAATCCTGGACGAGGCTCCAGAGATTTACGCTGCCGCCGACCGTGTGATCGAAGCCACCGACTGGGTGGTGTGGCAACTGACCGGGGAAGAGAAACGCAACTCGTGCACGGCAGGCTACAAAGCAATGTGGTCGAAACGCGAAGGCTTCCCGCGCGACGCCTACTTTGCCGCGCTCGATGCTCGGCTTGAACACGTCATTGACGAGAAAATGTCGCGGGTGATCTACCCTCTTGGCCAGCGCGCCGGCGGCCTCACCCCAGAAGCGGCCCGGTGGACAGGACTGCGACCAGGTACGGCGGTGGCGATTGCGAACGTGGACGCACACGTCTCCGTCCCGGCGGCGACCGTCACCGAGCCGGGTCGCATGGTGATGATCATGGGCACGAGCATCTGCCACATGGTGTTGGGCCGGGAAGAGCATACCGTTGAGGGCATGTGCGGCTATGTGGAGGATGGGATTATCCCGGGCATGTTTGGTTACGAGGCCGGGCAGTCGGGTGTGGGTGACATCTTTGCCTGGTTCGTGGAGCACGCTGTACCGCCCGAATACCATGCCAGGGCTCGCAAGCGCAAGATAGACTTGCACAAGGCGCTCGAGCTGGAGGCAGCCAAGCTCAAGCCAGGTGAGTCTGGGTTGTTGGCGCTCGACTGGTGGAATGGAAACCGCTCGGTGCTGGTGGACGTAGACCTGACCGGGTTGTTGCTCGGCGCGACGCTCGCGACCAAAGCGCCGGAGATTTACCGCGCGCTCATCGAGGCGACGGCTTTTGGGACGCGTGTGATCGTCGAGGCATTCGACAAGAACGGCGTGCCAGTCAATGAACTTGTCGCGTGCGGTGGTCTGCCGGAAAAGAACAAGCTGCTCATGCAGATTTACGCCGACGTGACCGGGCGCGAGATCAAAGTAACCGCATCCAAGCAGACCCCTGCGCTCGGCTCGGCGATGTTTGGGGCGGTGGCGGCGGGACGCATAGCGGGCGGCTATGACTCGATCTTTGAGGCCGCGCAGCCTATGGCCCGGCTGAAGAGGGAAACGTTCAAACCCATCCCGGCCAACCAGCAGGTCTACGAGCGGCTGTACGCAGAGTACGTCATGCTTTACGACTATTTTGGCCGTGGCGCAAACGACGTGATGAAGCGGCTCAAGGCTTTGCGGCAACAGTCTCTGGGAGGCGCGGAGGATAGCAGGTGACGACGTATTTGCTGGGCATAGACATCGGGACAACCGGGAGTAAGGCGCTTCTCATTGACGCCGCCGGGGCTGTCGAGGCTAGGAGCACGACCGAGTATCCCATATTCATGCCGCAGCCGCTATGGGCTGAGCAAGATCCGGCTGATTGGTGGGCGGCCAGCGTCACGAGCATCCGACGCGTGTTAGGTGAAAGCAGTGTGCGCCCTGGCGAGATCGCCGGAGTGGGACTCACCGGTCAAATGCACGGGATGGTTCTACTGGATGCTCAAGGCCAGATCCTGCGTCCGTGCATCATGTGGAACGATCAGCGCACCGCTGACCAATGCGCCAGGATCACGCAGCAAGTCGGCGCAACCGACCTGCTCAGGCTCATCGGCAATCCTGTGTTGCCCGGGTTCACCGCTCCCAAGATTGTATGGGTGCGGGAACACGAGCCGCAAGTATACGAGCGTATCGCCCACGTGCTCTTGCCCAAAGACTATGTGCGCTACCGACTGACCGGGGCCTTTATGAGCGAAGTCTCAGATGCATCGGGGACGGCCCTATTCGACGTGCGCCAGCGGCAGTGGTTGGACGAGATGCCGGAGGTGCTGGATTGCTCTCGCGCGTGGCTGCCCGAGGTGACTGAATCACCTGTGGTGAGCGCGCGCGTGAGCGCACAGGCGGCGCAAGAAACAGGTTTGCTCGAAGGCACGCCCATCGTCGGTGGCGGAGGAGATCAAGCGGCACAAGCTATCGGCACCGGCATCATCACCGAGGGGTTGGTCTCGGTCACCCTCGGGACTTCGGGGGTCGTGTTTGCTGCATCGAACACGTACCGGACCGAGCCGGAGGGCAGGCTGCACGCTTTCTGTCACGCCGTGCCCGGCATGTGGCATTTGATGGGAGTGATGCTTTCGGCAGGCGGCAGTTTCCGTTGGTACCGGGATACACTGGGTGACCTGGAGCGCACTCTGGCTTCCGAATCCGGCCGAGATGCCTATGATCTCTTGACCCAAGCTGCTGCCAGTGTGCCAGCCGGCTGCGAAGGATTGCTGTTTCTTCCCTATCTAAGCGGCGAGCGCACACCCTACCCCAATCCCAACGCGCGGGGTGTGTTCTTTGGGCTTTCGCTGCGGCACCACAAATCTCACCTCACACGCGCTGTGATGGAAGGTGTCACCTATGGCTTGCGTGACTCGCTTGAACTGATGCGCGCGCTGGGGCTGGCGATTGAGCAGGTGCGTGTTTCGGGTGGAGGAGCGCATAGCCCGCTGTGGCGCCAGATTCTTGCCGATGTGTTCAACACGGAAATCGTGACGGTCAACGTAACGGAAGGCGCTGCCTTTGGCGCAGCGCTGCTGGCAGGCGTGGGCGCAGGTGTGTATTGCAGCGCGGACGAGGCCTGTCACAAGGCGATCCGGGTCACCGGCCGCACCGAACCGGGCTTGGCCGTATCTGCCTATGCAGATTACTATCCGCGCTACCAGGCGCTGTACCGGGCGCTTGCCTCAGAGTTTGACTCCATGGCGCGCGTGGCCAGCAAATATCAAGAGTGAGTTGGAGATCTACTATGATGCTCGAACGATTGAGAGACCAAGTGTGCAGGCTGCATATGGAATTGCCCAAGAATAGGTTGGTGACGTGGACGGGCGGCAACGTCAGCGGGCGCGATCCGGAGACAGGCCACGTGGTCATCAAGCCATCGGGAGTCAAGTACGAGGACTTACGCCCGGAGCATCTGGTGATTCTGGATACAGATGGCAAGATCATCGAGGGCGACCTCAAGCCATCATCGGATACGGCCAGCCACCTGTACATCTACCGCCATCGCCCGGACGTGCACGGCGTGGTCCACACTCATTCGCCTTATGCCACTGCTTTTGCTGCGCTGGGCCGACCCATCCCGGTCTATCTCACCGCAATGGCCGATGAATTCGGTGGCCCCATCCCGTGCGGCGGCTTTGCGCTCATCGGTGGCGAGCAGATCGGCCAAGTGGTCATAGAATCCATCGGCAGCTCGCGGGCTGTGCTGCTCAAGAATCATGGCATCTTTACCATCGGCAAGACGGCCGAAGACGCCGTCAAGGCCGCCGTGATGGCAGAGGATGTGGCGCGAACCGTGTGGCTTGCACTGCAAATTGGTCAACCCGACGAGATTTCGCCGGAAGACGTAGCCAAGCTGCATCATCGCTACACGCATGTCTATGGTCAATAAAAGTGTTGGCAGGTCGTTCACCGTCCGAAAGAGCCTAGGGAATCTCGTGCGGATGAAACATCCCAAGGACTGAACGGGAGGCCCAATATGTCGTACAAGGTTTTCTTTGTTGAAGATGAGATCGTGACCCGAGAGGGCATTAGAGATAATGTAGACTGGAATGGCAACGGCTTTGAGTTTTGCGGCGAAGCCCCCGATGGCGAAATAGCCTTGCCACTCCTGCAAACGGCCCAGCCTGATGTTCTGATTACCGACATCAAGATGCCGTTTATGGACGGTCTGCAGCTCTGCAAGATCGTTCGAGAACGCATGCCATGTGCAAAGATTGTTATTCTTAGTGGACATGACGAGTTTGAGTATGCCCGGGAAGCGATCAAGCTGGGAGTTACCGAGTATCTGTTGAAACCAGTCACTGTGCAGGACTTGCATCATGTGCTGCAAAAGATTGCCGCACAGCTCGAGCAGGAAAAGAAAGAACAAGAAAACCTGCGCCAGTTACGAGATCAGGTAGAAGAGAACCGGGCCGTTCTGAGAGAAAGACTCTTGCTCAAGTTGGTGATGGGAGCCGTTTGCCCGGCAGAAGCTATTGAGAAAGGCGAGCTATTGGGCTTGGACCTCGTTGCCAGATGCTACTCAGCCGTTGTAATCAAGATTGGACTCTGCGACCGCACAGAACAATTCGACTATGATGAATACCAGCAAGCCCAACAAAAGGTATTGAGCTCAGTGGAGAATAATCCGGATGTCTTCATACTAGAAAAGGACATGGAAGAGCTTGTATTGATCATGAAGGGAAACACGCCCGAATATCTGGAAGAGGAGAGAGACCTTCTTTTAGAATTGATCAAGCGAGAGGTGAAAAAGACAAGGTATCAATTGGCCATTGGAGTCGGCAATCCTAAAAAACGAATCGCCGATATTCCCCAATCTTTTGTTGAAGCATTGGTCAACGCACAAAATGCAGCCGGCGAAAACAAGATGGGTTCCAATAACAAGGTTGACAAAGCGGAATTGCTCAAGGTGAACAAGTCTGCTGTTGAAAGCTATTTGAGATGTGGGGTCAAAGAGGATTTTGACGATTTCTTTGATGCATTCATTCGGCCCCTCGGTGAGACTGCGCTCAAGTCATACCTTATCAAGAACTATATCTTTGTGGACGTTGTTCTGGCTACCGTGAAATTTGTGAATGAATTGGAGGGGGACATTGACCAGGTCATTCCAGAGTTCAATTCCATCGAAACGGTATTGACGAACATCAAGACAGTTGACCAACTGTGCGAGCAAGCGCGCAAGATCCTAGTCAGCGCCCTGGCGCTTAGAGACAGTCAGACGAGCCACCAATATGCGGGAATGACCCGCCAGGCCAGCGAATACATTGACCACCACTATATGGACCCGAATCTGTCACTCCACGAAGTGGCTGCCCAGGTCAACCTCAGCCCCAGTCATTTCAGTGCAGTGTTTAGCCAGGAGACCTTCAAGACCTTTAAAGAATACTTGACTGAGATCAGAATCAAAAAGGCCAAAGAACTGTTGCGCATGACGACTTTGAGATCCGCTGAAATCTCTTACCAAATCGGCTATAACGACCCACATTATTTTAGCTACGTTTTCAGAAAAAACACCGGGCTGTCGCCATCAGAATTCCGATTGCAGACCCAGGTAGAATAAGTTCCCGAGTGGGCTGGCAAACCGAAGGAGACGAAAATGCTTGGAAAAGCATTTACCATTGATTACCGGCATATTCTGGGCAAAGTAAGCTCAAAAGCGAGTTCAACGGGCAAAACCCCCCTCAGGTATATTGGGCGTGCTGTTGACGTTCTGGCAGGAATCAATTTGTCCATCAGAGCGAAAATCCTGTTGTCACTTTGTATCGTGATTTTGCTGATGGGCACGACCAATGTTATGTTGATGCTGCAGGTGCTGAATTACAGTCGCCAATATGACGCTATTATTACGAATATCACCACCGCGAACAGCATCGGCGGGAACATCAAGCCTGATATTGATACGGAAATGTGGAAGATTGTGGCTGGAAAGATTGATTTTCAGGAAGGTAAACAATATGAGATCATCAACAACGTGAATAGCAAAGTGCGGCGGATGATGGAGAATACTGACTCACACAGAGCCAAGGTCAAACTTGATGTAATTCTCAGGACCATGCAAACGCTCACCCAGCATGTTGACCGGATGGGAGCTCAGATTGAACGCCAAAGCACGGCAGACGATAATGAGGCGGTCCTGGAAAACATCCGGTTTGTTTCGGGTGTGGTCGAGGACGTCATCCAGGATTACGTGCTGTTCGAGGTGCAACGGACGAACACCCAGTATCAACAAATGCGCGAAGGGTTTACCCGCTGGGAGGTTTCTTATTTCATACTGATGTTCGGCGCAGTCTGCTTTTCGGTCCTGGCTGCCTGGGGCATATCCAGAAGCATTTACATCCCTATCAAAAAGCTGCATGATGTGACTACCACCATCACCAAGAATGACCTGCAAGCTCTTGTGACTCATGACAATGTTGATGAAATCACAGAACTGGGAATGAGTTTCAATATCATGATTGGAAGAATCAAGGAATTATTGGATGCCAAAATCAAGGAACAGGACAATCTAAAAAAGGCCGAGTTGAGAGCGCTACAAGCACAGATTAACCCGCATTTTCTGTATAACACTTTGGACACGATTATTTGGATGGCAGAGTCCAAAAAGACCGATCAGGTTATCGAGATCGTCAGTGCACTGTCGAGCTTTTTCAGAATCAGCCTCAGCAAAGGTAAAGATTGGATTACGATAGGAGAAGAGGTCGAACGGACCAGGAGCTACCTGACCATCCAAAAGATGCGCTACCGAGACATCATGGATTATGAGATCAAAGTGGATGAGGTGGTATTGGATAACACGATATTAAAGCTGATCCTGCAACCGCTGGTTGAGAATGCACTTTATCACGGCATCAAGAACAAAAGGAGTGGCGGCACCATCACCCTGCGCGCAAAACAAAAGGATGAAAACAAGATTCTACTCGAAGTAGAAGATAACGGGATCGGATTCACATCAGAAAAGCTGGCCCAGGTTCAAGCAGAGCTGAACGATGATTCTGGCGAAATCAGGTTAGAAAGCGGAGTTGGCATTGGTAACGTCAACAAACGAATCAAGCTGTATTATGGGAAACAATATGGCCTTTCGATCGAAAGTGAACACAACACCGGAACTCGCGTAACTCTTCTAGTCCCTGCGATCAAGGACAGTGCAATCAAAAGCAATTAGTGAGGAGAGAAAGCACAATGAAGATCTCGCACATCTTGCTTTGGGTCGCAGCGTTAGCGGTGCTCTCCACAGGGGTAGGCTGCGGTCAACAACTCCGTGCGGCGCCCGCACAACAGGCAACAACCTCGCCCGGCATCAAACCCAAGAAAACCTACCAGGACCTGATTGTTGGGTATGCCCAAGTCGGGGCCGAGAGTGAGTGGCGCACCGGTAACACGGCGTCCGTCAAGGAGACAGCGGAGCAATTGGGTATAGAGCTCAAGTTCTCGGATGCGCAGCAGAAGCAAGAGAATCAAATTGCGGCGATTCGCTCGTTCATCGCAATGAAAGTGGACGTGATTGGCGTTCCGCCAGTCGTGGAGACCGGTTGGGAAAGCGTTTTCAAGGAAGCTAAAGAAGCCGGCATTCCCATTATCCTGGTGGACCGCCGCGCAGCCGTCCCCGAAGACCTCTACGTGACCCACCTGGGTTCAGACTTTGTCGAAGAAGGTCGCAACGCCGCTCGCGTGATGGCTAAACTGATGGACGGCAAGGCGAACATTGTCGAGCTGGTGGGCACGATAGATTCCGCACCGGCTAATGACCGCTATAAGGGCTTCCGAGAGATCCTGAAGAGTTATCCAGATATGCAGATCATTGATTCTCAGTCCGGCGACTTTACCCGGGCCAAGGGCAAAGAGGTGATGGAAGCCTTCTTGAAGAGGCACGGCAAGAACATCACTGCCCTCTACGCACACAACGACGACATGGCCATCGGCGCCATTAAGGCGATTGAAGAATACGGCCTGAAGCCGGGCGTGGATATCAAGATCGTTTCGATTGACAGCATCCGGGCTGCCTTTGAAGCGATGATCGCCGGCAAGTTGAATGCTACGGTCGAGTGCAATCCGCTGCTTGGCCCCCAGTTCTTTGAGTTGGCCCTGCAAGTGGTCAATGGCGAGCCGGTTCCCAAGTGGGTCCCCTCGAAGGAAAGCATTTATTACCCCGACAGCGCCCTAGAAATCCTGCCGACCCGCAAGTACTAGATTTGGATCATGTGTGCCTTCCCGGGAGTTGCTCACCCCAAAAATTGATCGTGCGCGCAACGAACTGAAGAGCGGCGCTTGGCGCCGCTTTTTGTACAAAAGACGTTTCATTCGTCCAAATCGGGCCGGATATCTAGCGGCCTGCCACGATCCCCTTCCCAAAGTAATTGATGCCGCGCCGCAAAGAAGGACGATACAATCGAAAGATAATTAACTTTTGTCGAAGAAAATCTACATGGTTTGTAGGAGGTGTGTTCTTTCATAGGACGGCAATATAAATCTCACCCTATTCCCAAAAAGAAATCATGGACATTTATTTGATTGAGATGTACTGTCTTATACAGGTTCATCGCATTTCTTCCCGGGGGAAATGCACATCGGTCAAACCCAATCAAGTAAGACAAACACAAGGAGAGAGTATAATGAAAACCTCAAAAGTTTTGCTTTTGGTTGTGGTGTTAGCGGTGCTCTCCACATTGGTGGGTTGCGGTCAAGCAGCCGCTCCTCAAGCGCCAGCACCCGCAGCCACCGTCGCTCCAGCCAAGCCTGCCGCGGCAAAAACCTCCAGCGGCTACGTAGTCCCCGTACAGAAATGCGCGCCCAACTGCACCTACAAAGACATGGTCGTCGGCTTCATCCAGACCGGTCCTGAAGGTGCGTGGCGCACCGCTAACAATGCTTCCTTCGACGAATATGCCAAACAACAGGGCATCACGCTGAAGGTCTACGACGCCCAGGGCAAGGTCGAGAATCAGATTTCGGCTTTCCACACATTCAATCAAGATCCCACCGTGAACGTTATCATCATCGCAGCCGACGATACGAAAGGGTTTGACGATGTGTTGAAAGAAGCCGCGACTGCTGGCAAACTCGTGATGTTGGAAGACCGCACCGTCGATTCGTCAGCCACGCTGTATTACACCCGTATCGGCTCTGACTTTGTCGCCGAAGGGCAAAAAAGCGCTGTGGCCATGTGCGATCTGCTCAAGAATTTCACGAAGAAGAACGTTGTTGAGGTCTCCGGCGCTGTAGGCGCTGGAGCAGGCATTGACCGCGCCAAGGGTTTCCGTCAGAAGATGGGCGACTGCGGAATCAATATCACCGCTTCCCAGACCGGTAACTGGGCCGTTGCGGAAAGTAAGGCGGTCGTGGAAGCCTGGTTAAAAGATCCGAAGCTCAAGGACTTTCAGGGTGTGTTTGCCCACAATGATGAGGAGGCTTTGGGCGCCATCCAGGCCATCAAAGAAGCCGGCCTCCAGCCCGGCAAGGATGTCATGGTCCTCGGTCTAGATGCCACTAAAGACGCTTTCGCTGCACTGATTGACGGTACCCTGGGCGCCGACATCGAGTGCAACCCATTGCTCGGACCGCAGGTATTGGATGCCGCTCTGAAAGGCCTGAACGGCGACGCAACAATGCCCAGCTATGTTCCTTCGAACGAAGGTGCCTTCTACGCTGCGCAGGGCCCAGACGCACTTAAAGCGATTCTGCCCAGCCGCAAGTACTAGACTTGTTAGGACATCTGACTTTCCCGGGGGTCACTTGTCTTAAAAGCTGATTTGTGCAAAAATGGAGAAGCGACGCCTGGCGTCGCTTCTCCTCTCACAATCAAGGGCCAGTAGGTTGTTTATTGAAGACGGAGGTAAGGTAGATGGCAGAGTCTAAAGATATCATAACCATGGAAGGTATCCATAAATCCTTTCCAGGGGTGCAGGCCCTTGAAGATGTGGACTTTACCCTCAAGACGGGCGAGATCCATGCCCTTGTGGGCGAAAATGGTGCCGGCAAGTCTACCCTGATCAAGATTATGACCGGCGTCGAGCGACCGAATAGAGGCAAGATTGTTCTGGATGGAAAAGAAGTTTTTATCCGGTCGCCTGAGCATGCTCAGGACTTGGGCATTAGCACAGTCTACCAGGAAGTCAATCTTTGTCCCAATCTAACCGTAGCGGAAAATATCCTGATTGGCCGGGAACCCATGAAATGGGGGGGCATCGATTGGAAGACCATGAATGCCCGGGCTAGGCAAATCCTCCAGGGATTGGATATCGATCTGGATGTAACCCAAACATTGGGCTTGTGTTCAGTCGCCATCCAACAGATGGCAGCCATTGCGCGGGCGCTTGAGATTTCGTCTGCCAGGATACTGATCCTGGATGAGCCTACCTCCAGCCTTACCACCCATGAAACCGAGCAACTCTTTGGCGTGATGCGGAAGCTAAAAAGCGAAGGAATGGGTATCATTTTCATCACTCATTTTATTAATCAGGTCTATGAAGTTGCCGATAGAATTACGGTTCTTAGAAACGGGAAATTGGTTGGAACGTACAATACGGCGGCCTTGCCGCGCCTGGAATTGATTGCAAAAATGATCGGCAGAAGTCTGACCGAGTTTGACGAAATGATCAAAATCAAGCTTGAAAGCAGCAAGCTCATCAAGGGTGAATCGCTGCTTCAGGCTAGAGGGCTTGGCCGCATAGGTGCTATTGAACCATTTGACCTGGATTTACATGCTGGTGAGGTGGTTGGTCTGGCTGGGCTTTTGGGATCGGGGCGTACGGAAATTGCGGGGCTTTTATTCGGAATCGACAAGCCGGATACCGGTTCGATGAGTATGGATGGCAAAGCGGTTAACGATTACTCCCCGATCGGATCCATCGGGCGGGGTGTGGCGCTCTGCCCGGAAGACCGAAAAGATGCCGGGATCGTAGGGGAGTTGACTGTGAGGGAAAACATCATCCTGGCCATGCAGGCCAGCCTGGGTTGGTTCAAGCACCTGAGCTATCAAGAGCAATACGAGATTGCTGAGAAATATATACAATTGTTGAATATTGCTACGCCCTCGGCCGATCAGCCTCTCAAGAATCTAAGCGGCGGCAACCAGCAAAAGGTGATCCTGGCGCGCTGGCTTGCCACGAACCCAAGGCTTTTGATCATGGATGAACCCACCCGAGGCATTGATGTGGGAACAAAGGCCGAAATTCAAAAACTGGTGCTTTCGCTGGCCGAAGAAGGCAAGTCATGTGTGTTTATTTCCTCTGAGCTCGACGAAGTACTGCGCACAAGCCACCGCATCGTTGTCATGCGCGACCGGAAGAAGGTGGCCGAGTTTTCCGGCGAAGTGGCCGAAAATAAGGTCATGCACGCGATTGCAGGGAGTCTATCATGAGACAGTCGAGATCCTCTTTTGATTGGAGAAAGATCACAGAGAGCAAACTCTTCTTTCCGATCACCGCCCTGGCGCTCATTCTGCTGTTTGATCTGATCATTATTCCCAATTTTTTTCGCATTACGTTCCAGCAAGGTCATCTGTATGGCAACCTGATTGATATCCTGCGAAACAGTACGCCGGTTATTGCGTTGGCCATCGGCATGACGCTGGTGATTGCCACCGGTGGGGTGGACCTCTCGGTGGGTGCCATCATGGCGATAGTGTCTTCAGTAGCAGCCCTTTTGATGAATCCGTTCGTTCTCGGCACACAACTGCAGGCCATCAAAAATGATCCCACGTATAGCTACTCACCGTTCTGGGTGGTGCTTCTGCTGCCGCTGATCGTAGCTACAATCTGCGGCCTGTGGAATGGGCTGCTGGTTACCTACGGAAAGATTCAACCCATGGTGGCCACACTGATCCTGATGATCTCCGGTCGAGGGATCGCCCAACTGATCACAAACTCACAGAAAATTCAGATTTTTTATGGGCCATTCGTCTACATCGGAAACGGCTGGCTTCTCCTGCCTTTTTCTTTATACATTGTGGCCTTTCTGTGCGCACTGGCCTGGCTTGTGACCCGCAGAACGTCCATCGGACTGTTCGTCGAATCGGTGGGCATCAATGCTCGCTCCAGTTTATTTAGCGGTATCGACGAAAAGAAAGTTAAGCTGTTTGCTTACATGTTTTGCGGCTTTTGCGCGGGGATAGCCGGCCTAATTGGCACTTCGAACATAAGCACATCGGATGCCACTAGTATGGGCCTGAACTTGGAGTTGGACGCCATCCTGGCAGTGGTTATCGGCGGAACCTTGCTAGGGGGAGGCGGGCGGTTTTCCCTGCTCGCGAGCGTCATCGGTGCGTTGGTCATGCAGGCTGTCACCACTTCCATGTACGCAATCGGTGTTAGTGCGAATTCAATTTTAGCGGTCAAGGGAGTGGTCGTCATCCTGTTAATCCTCCTGTATTCACAGCAAGTCCAAGACTTTATCCGGAAGATCACAGGGCAAACAAGGATGAAGGAGACCCAATCATGATGCAGAGCTTTGGTACCTTTGTTTCTAGGAACCGGCGGCTCCTTCCAGTCTCGGCGACAATCATATTATTCTTTATCGCTTATGCTGTAGGCGCGGTTTACCTCCCAGGAATGAGAGATACGCAAGTGTTTCTCAATCTATTCAATCAATCTCCTTACCTGCTGGTTGCCGTGATAGGAGAGACATTGGTCGTTATTTCGGGCGGGATTGACCTTTCGGTGGGTGGTATAGTGGCGCTAACGAGCACGGCTTCTGCCGCGTTGCTCCGAATAGGCTGGAGCCCCTGGGCTGTGATGCTTCTCATGCTGGCGCTGGGTACGGCGATGGGCGCCATTATGGGTTATTTCATCACCTACCTGAAAGTGCAACCGTTTATCGCCACCTTGACAGGCATGTGGGTTGGCCGCGGATTGGCCTACACTATCAGCAATGAGTCAATCGCGATCTATGACCCAATCTATGTACTTCTTCAACGTACTAAAATCTTGATCCCGGGTTTAAGCGACGTCGTGACCCAGAAGGGCGCCTATATCACCCCCTCCGTCGCCGTCGCGATGATCGTGTTTGTGGTAGCCATTTACATGGCCCACTATACGCGCTTTGGCCGCACGATATATTCCCTAGGTGGGAACAGCGGAGCCAATGAACAATCTGCTAGATTGATGGGCCTGCCGGTGAACCGGACCAAGGTGTTGGTCTACACATTTAACGGGTTTTGTTCGGCGCTGGCTGGCATTTTCTTGAGCATCTACACTAGATCCGGGCAGGGCTTGTTAGGAAACACCATGGAGTTGACCGTCATTGCTGCGGTGGTGATTGGCGGTACCACATTAGCCGGTGGCGAAGGGTATGTGTTCGGAGCACTGTTTGGCGTACTCATCACTATCCTCATTCAGACCATGATCCAAATCCAAGGAACGCTCATTACCTGGTGGACGCTCATCACGGTCGGTTTAATTACGCTGTTTTTCATCGGCTTACAGTCAATTATTGCTAATCTGAAAATTGGTCAAGCAACAGGCGCTACGATAAGCCGCGCAAAGCGAAACCAGCAAGTGCTGTTATATGGCGGCGGCGCGGTCGTTGTCGTCGTCCTGGCTGTGTTCGCTTTCTACATTCTTAAAGGCGGGAGTTCCAGCACAAAATCATCTGCCTGCCAATTAAAACCCTTCCGGCAAGATCAGGCAGTAAGCCTGATGAAAGGTGGGGCGGTTATTGCCTACGAACGCAACGGCGGAGCTAATTGTATTGACGAGTTGTATGGCATTTATCCGGACGGGCGAATTGTAGGTGATAACGGCACGCAAAAAATCGAGAAGCAGGTGACGCCTCAACAGGTGGAAACGTTGCTTTCGTTTATTAGCAACCTGGGATGGTTTACAGATAATATGTATACCGCCTCGCATGTCCCATGCGGGGTATGCTATACCTATTTTACCAGTGTCGCTTATAAGGGACAGGCAAAGACCATATCGTGTGTGGATGGCGGAACAGATTGTCCATCGGAGTACTGGCTGATGACCGGCCAATTCTCCACGATCCTTCCAAAATTTGCCCCGGCCCCATAGTGAACCTGAAGCGCCGAGGGCCGATTGGGCCCTCGTTTTTCCTGAATTTCCGGCATGCCTGATTTCTCGGAAAACTTGCGCTTGGCCTCTGACATAGGCAACAGTATCGGCCGCCGGCAGAATCAGGATACCAGGAGAAGGAAAGATGAGTATGAATAAGGTGCCAATTCCAATCCTCGCATTCGTCCTGTTGCTCCTTGTCGGCGGCTACCTACTCAATGCTGGTGGCTATGTGGTCATTCCGGCGTCCGAGACGACGCCAACGCCTATGGGCGCCAAAGG
>Ga0315268_10002806_pt1 | contig 19449 bp, 27 predicted proteins | sample C1_top_MG_FD_204535 | JGI IMG/M metagenome (GOLD analysis project Ga0315268, IMG submission 204535) | Sediment microbial communities from Yellowstone Lake, YNP, Wyoming, USA - C1_top | ecosystem: Environmental > Aquatic > Freshwater > Lake > Sediment | place: USA: Wyoming | collected 2017-08-01
CCATCCTGTCTGCTTCCTGCATGGATAGGTCGATGATATCCAAGTTTGCTACGCGGTTCAACACACGGGCGACTTCCCCCGAAGACTTGGACAGGAGGAACACTTCGTCATGCTGTCGCTGGACGCTGACTTCCGACACGTTCAGAGCCTTAATCACTTCCTCGGGAACATCCCGTCCAACCGCCTTGCATACATTCCCGTCCACTTCGTAGGTGTTGGAAGAATTGGTCTTTCTGCGGGTGACCATTGTTCCGTTGGAAAGAACAAGGGAGACTTCCGTGTCCCCTCCCCAATGGGAACGGAAGGAGTCCCCTGACGGGTTGTTAGTCAGTACCCACCTGATTGCCCGCATAACAGAGGACTTTCCTGAATCACTCCTGCCTTGGAGGATATTCACACCCGCATGAAGCGGAATGACCGTCATGGCATGGGACTGAAAGTTCTTTATCCTTATTTCCGTTATCATTGCCGTCCTCCTGCTTGTTGATGCTTCCCCTCATCCCGTATTCCATTCTGACCACTTCCCTCTGCGCCCTCGACAGCGTGGACGTCTTGTCTAGGACTCTCTGATATAGGGCTTTTATTACTGCACTCTCGACCTTTGACAGATTTATGGAGCGTCCCTGGCAGTATCGGGATACAAGTTTCTCAAACTCCTCCGGATCATACACCTTGAGAATATCAATGGGCATTGTCAACCCTCCCCGTTTTCTGTTTGATCGGGAAAGCATAGCGGGCACCTGTCATCATGGCAGGACGCCGGGCGCAGTCTTCCTCCGATGCCGACCATGTCCTTCGTATATTGGCTGGGCTCCTTTTCAAAGCTGACGATCGATCCCAGTTCCACAAATAGAAGCGGGGGTTCCGGAGCGTGCGACCACTTTCTAGGAGTAAGCACGTCCCGCACCGCTATCCTGCCCGTGGCGTGGGTTATTCCATCACTGAAGATGAATTCCCGCTGAACGAACACTCCCGCCTTCTTCTTCCTCGTGCCCCCTTCAATATACTCCACCTTGGTGATGTTGGGGAGCAGTAGGTAAATGCCGTCCGTATCAGAGATAAACAGATCGCCTTGTCCGTTTCCATATAGCTTCATCCTCTGCCTCCTAGCGGAATATCTTTCTTTTCCACGATCACCGATTTGTATACTTCCCGTCCTTTCTTCAAACATGCCTCTGCCATTATGTCGTTGATATTTTCCTTTACAAACTCGCTGATGGTCTGGGACACCGCCATTTCCAGGGGATCATGGCTGACCACTGTTCCCTGTAAAGTCGCTCCAGGTATCGTCCGCACGTCTATCCGTGTGCGGGAAATTCCTTTTGCCTCCTCCCCCTTGGGTAATTCCTCGAATTCCTTCAATTCTATCTGTATTGCCAACAGGACGCTCATACCCTTCTCCTCCTCATTTGTTTTATTGGCTGGTCACCGGTGTATCCTGTTCCAGAGTCGGACAGCTCGGTCGCCAGCGGTTTCCTTTCCGGGGGAGACTTGCTTCCTATCTCTCCTACCCGCTTCGCATCCATGCCGTCCAGAATGGACTTTGATCTCCTCATCATTATCATCTTACCCTCCTGCCTTCTCTTTTCGGCATTCCATTCCCGCCATCCTCCGTCGGAGAATATCGACGGCTTACAGTGATTGAGAAACGCCGACAGACGCTGTCCAACTATCAGGTCCCTGGCGCTGGGAAGGGTGAGAGTGCAATGGGTGCAGGGATATGGCTTCCAGTTTTCCGCTGTAGACTCTCCTAGCCTGTAGATCATATACAGCAGAAGGTCCCGCTCGAAGAATACGAGAGGATCACGCTGGTCCCTCTTTGTAATGAGAACCATCCATTTTCTTCCGCCGTGCCTCATTTCCTCATACGCCTGTTTGAGGAACTTCTCGAACATCTGCTCCGCTCCCCGTTCGGGAACATCTAGGATGTCCATGACCGACCACTTGCCGTAACCCACCTTCAGTTCAAAGCAGATCGCGTCCATGACTGGCTGTCCTATGGGATCGACAGCTTGGATATCACCCTGCTGGCCAAACGTAGACTTGCCCCTGGCAAAGCGGTTAGTTGCCATTCCCCCGGAACCGGACGTTCTCCAGAATACGTCGTCCCTCTGCCCGTTCGTCCACCACATTGATAATGCCCGGCAGATTACGCGCTCGAAGTTCGATCCTTTTGCGTTCCCGCTCATTCGTATCTCCTTTTTCGCCCGCTCTGCATGAGCTGTTCCTCTACGTCATGCCACGTCTTTGCGACAAGATCGCGAAGTTCCGGTCCCCTGTCCCCGTCCTCTATCGTGCGAATCAGTTTTGCCTCTGTCATGGGTCCGCCGAACTCGGGACAGTCAATCCTTCCATTGCTGTCCTTCCAGATCCCCCAAAATATCATATACCGTATCATGGACAGCGTATCGTCCACGCCGTAGTTGTACAGTATGGCGAGCATGATCTCCCTTTCCTTTCCCGTGAGGCTGTTCTTCTTCACGCGGAGCTTGGACACGATGCCCGTCTTCAGCTTCCTGCCGTTTACGGTCTTGAACAGGCTTTCTCCCAGCGCCATCCATATCTCATGCGTGGCATAGAACTTCAGAGCCTTGCCCCCGCTTCTCGTCTTTTCCTGGAACGACATGGGATCTATGCTGTCCCTTGTCTGGGAAATGATAATCAGGAGGGAATTGCTTTTCCCCAGCTTCCCGCATATCCGGCGGAGAAGTTCGCTGTTACCCTTCGCCTTCGCCATGCCGTAGCTTCCCGCTGTCTTTTCCCCTTTCTCCTTCTCCATCGTCTTCTCGAACTTTTCGACATCAGCGCGGGCGTCCAGGCTGTCCATGCTGTCCAGTATGTAGATAAAGGGTTTCCCCGCTTTCAGTCTGCTGTAGATGTTCCGCTGGAAATCCTCGATAAGCTCGGAATGCTTTCCTTGTCCGTCCACTGTTTCGGGAGCTTCCACCCGGTCCGCCATTTTCTGCCCGAACAGTCTGGACAGGTCGAACTGATTCCTATGTTCCGCGTCGTCATATATGAGGGCGTATTCGGTCATCCCAGGATGATGGGCGATGCACGCCAGAAGGTTCAGCGCCACGATCGTCTTACCCGAACTCGAATCCCCTATCAGGTTGACCATGCTTCCCTTCGCAAACCCCCTTTTTGCATTGTCCGCCAAGCAGAGATTAAGGAGCGTGCTTCCAGTAGGAATCAGCTCGTATGTCTTTCCCGCCTCCTCTACAGGGGAGCGGGAGGAAGAAACGATCTCCCCCACTTTCGAATCTGTCTGTTTTCTTCTCATAATGAAAAATGCGGAGAGGCTGTAAAACCTCTCCGCCCTCCCGATAGTTATTTACTTTCCGGACATTGCCTCGAACGCGTCAAAGCAGTCGTTGAACTTTTTACACTTCTCGCATTTGTCCGTATCGTTGAAGTCCTTGGGATAGTTGAAGCCGTGAGGACATTCCTCTTCCCCCTTCTTCTTTGCTACGGGCTTTTCATCGTCCCCATCATCGTTGTCGTCATTGCTGACGGGTTTTTTCTTTGCTACGGGCTTTTCCTCGCTGTCGTCTTCCTCTGCTCTCTTCTTTTTCTTGACCGGGACATCATCATCGTCGTTGTCGTCCTCTTCTTTCTTTTTCTTCTTCGGAGGATCGTCTTCCCCGTCATCGTTGTCGTCATTATCGTCCTCTGCCGTCTTCTTCTTTTTGGGAGCGGGTGGCTCTTCTTCCCCGTCGTCCTCTGCTACCTTCTTTTTCTTGACCGGAGCCATGTCCCCGTCATTGTCATTGTCATCGTCGTCGTCATTGCTGACGGGTTTCTTCTTTGCTACGGGCTTTTCCTCGCTGTCGTCGTCATTGCTTTCCGAATAGGAGGAGTCACCCGACGCATCCTCCGTTTCTAACAGAGCCTCTTCCAGCTTCTCATAGGAAAGAACAGACGGCAACAGCAGTTCATCAAGTTCCTGAACCTCGTCGAAGATGGACTTGTCCATGTCTTCCCTGTCCTCGAAATCTACGGCGGAGGCTTCCAGGAACGGATTGGCGTTTTTTCCCATACTCTTTTTCGAGAAGCGAACGGTCAGTGTCTTGCCACCCTTCCTGTTAGCGAACCCCGACACGTCGTCTTCTTCCCCTCTCGTGTCGATCTCTGCCAGAAGAATGCGCTCGAACAGATAGTCCGACATGTCCCAAATGTATATTTCCCCGTCGAATCGGACATTGTAGAGGTGTCGCCTCTTCGCCTTGATCTCCTTGACGCGCTCTTCGTCCACATCCCCCCTCGCCATCATCTTCTTGATCATGTCGCAGATCGGGCAGGGCTTCTTTATGGACTTCGGGCAGATGTATGCGCGTTCTTCCGCTCCGATCCTTCCGTGAATATAGAACGGTCTGCGATAGTATACCGTCCCGGTGGGAACATCCGGATGAACTTCCGAGGACACCCTGTACGGAAGAATGTCGATCTCCACCCTCCTGTGCGCCTTGTTGTTCACATCCAGTTTGAACTGTTTTGCCCCTTCAGGCAGTTTGAGGTACGAGAACCCCCCGCCCCTGTCCGCGTTCTTTGCGTTCCTTTTGATAACGTCATTCATGCTTCCCATCTTCTTTCTCCTCTTCTCTGGTTTTTGTTATGGACGGTCGCGCAAAGCACTCGAACAGGCTCCTGCCTATCCCATAGCCGAGCAACCTTCCCGCTACATATACGATTGGCAGGAGTACGAACGCCCCCGCCACTAGGGCAAGAATGCAGAGGATAATATTTCCTATATCGAATTTCATTCCTCCAGCCTCCTGCGTATCTTCGATCCTACCCGCTTTGCCTTGAGCGACTGCATGGTCTTCAGATCCCTTGGTTCCGCCGGACCGGAAAAGTATCTCTGTCCGTGCAAAGTGACCAGTAGTTCCAACATTTTCTTTCTCTGTTCAAACGCCCTTACCGCCCCGTTCAAAACTTCATATTCAAACTTGCGGAGAATAACGAGCTTGTTGGCCTCCCTGTACTCCTCCATAGTAGACAGGGCCGTTTCCAATGCGTCCGCTGTTATCTTTTCAATGCTGTATTTGCCGGGATTTTTCCGGACCTTCATCGAACACTCCGCACGGACTATGTCCAGAATCTCCTTCGCCTTGTCCACCCGCTTGGACGCTGTTGCAAGCATTCCCGTATATTTCAGCATCTTTTCGGGCTGTTCAAGACATTCGACGTCCAGGGATTCGGGATCTATCCTAATCTCATCCTGATATGTTTTATCCTCATCCATGACCGAACCTCCGTATTGTATTTACATATAGACAGTTCAGCCCCGCTTCTGTGAAGCTCGGAAACATGCCATAACGAGTCCCGGTTTTCCAATATCGTACAGCGGAGCCTCGAACGCCTCCATAACGGCAAAGGCGCTGACACTGTTGTTCAGCATGCAGGACGACGCATACCCAAGGACCGCTCTCCGGACGCTCTCCGGCTCCTCTTTCAAATTCTTCACTACGGGGGCGATGGACGACCATCCCGCCCGGTTGATAAGCAGTCGGCAAAGCTCTATCACTTCCGCCTGCGCCTCCTCCCACTTCTTGACGGCTTTCAATTGGGAAGGTTCATCCATTCCGATTACGCTGTCTAGCATGAGCAAGCAGGCGCGAGGACACCCGTCTGCCTTGCCTATTACCGCGTTTTTCACAGCGTCCCCTATCTCAACCCCGTTTTCTTCACAAACCCGCTGTATTAGCTTGGCAAGCGCCTTTTCCGAAGCCCTCTCCACAGCAAAGCGGGAACACCTGTTCCTTATCGTGGGGAGGAGCTTCTCCGGTTCTGTCGTGGCGAGAATGAAATACACATGGGGCGGGGGTTCTTCCAGAGCCTTCAGGAAGGCGTGCTGGGCGTCCTTGGACAGCTGGTGACACTCATCAATCAGCCATACGCGGACTTCCCCTTTAGACGGCTGGTAGTGCATTCGCTGAATAATGTCCCTGACCATATCGATCCCCCGGAAGTCCGCGCTGTTAATTTCAAAGTAGTCAGCCTTTGAACAACCGAGCTTCCTGCGGATGATCCGGGCGATAGTAGTCTTTCCACACCCGGAAGGACCGGTGAGAAGAAACGTATGGGGAATCTTTTCCCGCTCTCTCGAAAACATGGACGACAGGGAGGACACCGTGGACGAATTGCCCACCACCTCATCAAAGTCCCTCGGTCTGTGATTGACATGAAGCATTATCATTCTCCTTGTAGTGGTTTCTTTTCGTACCATGAGCCGTTGACCGGGCTGGCTTCCGTTTCAACTTCCAGCGGAACGTTAATCCAATCATAGTCCTTGAGGATGTCCTTCGTCATTACCCTGTCTGCTATCTTGTTATAATCGTCCAGTTCCGTATCAGGAACGTCCCCTATCAGCGAGTCATGGACCTGACCTATCAGCAGGGAGGACAATTCACGCTCGGCGATCTCCCTGTCCACCTTGATTGCGGACCACAGCAGACAATGAAACGCGCTTCCCTGCATCGGATAGTTTAGAACGTCGTTCCTCGCCATCGGACCTGTACAGCGGAATCCCGTAAGGGTATCGAAGTAGCCCTTCCTCAAATATTCGAGCCACCAGCGTTTCTTCCACTTGGTATATATCTTGAATCTCCTATTCCAGAAGTCGTCCTCTACCTTTCTGATATGCTCTGTGAACGCGTCAAGAGTGATAATGCCTTTTTTCGCTAGGACGTCCTTGACAAGAACTCCGCTGGTAGTAGTCAGCTTTTCTTCCAACATATATTTCCAAAGTTCGGGAGCACTCCTCCCGTAATAGGATCCATAAAATTCTGGAAATACAAACTTGTTCTTCGCTCCGTATCTCGTCTTCTTTGACACCTCGGAAGGGTCATCAATACAATAGCATTGCCCCGCCATGTCGCGGTGCATGTCTTTGGTCTTGTCTTCTATATACTCTATCAATATGGGATCGTGGTGGTAGCAGGCGGATAGGCAGACCTCTATCCCCCTGTAGTCCTTTTCTATCACCCGGCGTCCCTGTCTCGCGATGATTGCACTTCTAATCAGCTTGCCGACTTCCGGATTCCTTATTGGTATGTTTTGGAAATTCGGACCGTCAGAGGACGAACGATAAGTGGTAGCCAGATGCAGATTGAAGGACGGGTGGATGAATCCCTCGTCGTCCATCTCCCTTGTGAACTGGGCTAGGTATGTATTGAGCGCCTTCTCCTTCTTTTTCAATCCTACCAGGATGTCGAGGAACGGGAGCTTGTAGGATTTCAGAGTTTCTTCATCTGTTGAAGCGGATCCCTTTTCCGTGACCTTCGCCCTCTTTAACTTCAGCTCCTTGAACATTATATGGGATAACTGCTGTCCCGATCCTATCTTGAACTTGTCCCCGTATATCTTCCTCCACATCTTGACCTCGTCAAACCTGTCCAACTGCTTCTTGTCGCGGATTATTCCTATGCGAAGATCCCGCGCGGTGGTCCTTATATACTCCTTGTCCAGTCTAATTCCGTTCCTCGAAATCTTGGACAGCGTCCTCGCCCCTTCCATGAGCAGGTCAAGACCATAAAGCTCTTTTCCCCGAATCCTAAGAGGTTCAATATTCATATCCCAGCTCCTTCATCTGCATGTGGGCGATCCTTCTTTCAAACAGGGAATCCAGGGCATTGTACTTGAGGAGCTTTGGAACGGGAATCTCCCCTATCCTGTTCATTGCATTTCCTCCCATCAGCTTTTTCATCTCGTCCGAGGACTTCAGATAAGCCGACACCTCTCCTTCATAGTCGGGAATGCCCAGTCTCACATATACTTGGAACTTGAGGCTGGTAATTCCTTCCGCCCGGTTGTCCAGATAGTGACTGGCGAGCATGGAGTCCCATATCCACCCCCGGACCGGGCGCTCTAGTTTTACATTTGTCCAAGTGTCCTCAAAGGAAATGTTGCAAGCCGTCTTTCTTATTCTCGGATCCAAAAGAATCTTCCTCAGAGGGGAAATTACATCCTCCCCCATCATCAAGGAAAACGAGCAATGCTCGTCCGCTATGGAAAAGGACACAATCCTATGTCCCGCCCTGTGCGGTTTTATTCCCGTGGTTTCGTAGTCGAACGAAATACAGCGCGGACGATCAGTCATCACTCTGCGGAGTTCCCTTCCCGCCTCACGGCTGTCCGTAATGACCTCTAGGGGGACGACAGGTTTCACTTTGTCCAGATGCTCGATGGCTTTTTTCAGATCGTGATGAAAATATCTTTCGTAGGGAGCGCCGTTCCTAAAGTGATTTGATTGGATGACGAAGGACGGGTCGAACGTTGGACATACCCATGCCTGAATATCCCTGTCAGGAATCTGCCAGCCCCGCCACTGAGTCATCGTTCCTTTGCTCCTGGTGAACCTGTCGGTTATCACGGAGTTCACAGCCCCCATGCCCAGCAGAATCACCACGTGGGGCTTGCGGATTCTAATGCTGTCCACTACACGGGAACGACAACAGGCGATCTGTCTGTCGGAGGGACCTTCCTTGTCCTCCGTACGGCAGTTTACGGCGTACGTCATCCAGCAGTCCTTCTCCAATGACACTCCCAGTTCCGACAGGTGCTTCTTCACCATTTGCAAATAGGAGCCTGTTTCGTTTCTTTTCCTGTCTACGAATTCCCCAGGGCTCTCGCCTATTATCATTATCCTCTTCCCTCCCTCCCCGGAAGGCTCCAACTTCGGGGAGTGACAAGTCTTATAAAGTCCGCATTGGAGGCAAGACAGTCTTCCTCCTTTCCTCTCCTCGGGAACTTCCTCAATCTCAAAAAACCCCTTGCCCATGATTCCACCTACTTGGCAATAACCAATTTCACCGCGTGGACGAATCCTTTTCCCTTCATCAGAAGAGCCTGATTTCCTACAGTCAGGACTGCTTCCTCGTGCATGGCCTCTAAGAGGAATTCGGGATTGATGTGGAACGCTATGTCTTCCCCCGTATAGGAGGACTTTGTCCTGTCTTTCAGCCAGCCGTTCTTCCCCCGTATAGATACGCGAAGAGAACCTTCCGCGACAGAGATGAAGACCTGCTTATCCTGCTCGAACTCGTCAGAACAGAAGACCTTCGCCCTGTCCAGCATATCTTCCAGCTTCGACGGAAGTTCCAGGACGCTCCCTGTGATCTTAACATGAGCAGACACCTTGGGGAACTCTCCTGTCATCACCCTGCAAGAAAAGACGGCTTTGTTGGCATCCTTGAAGTGTATCCAACCTTTGCTTATCGCATACTCCTTCATATCGTGATTGACAATCTCCCGAACGAACTTGGCGGGGACTAGGCTCTCGTCCATGCTCGTGTCCGTCTCATATATTGCGATGGTAAAGCTGTCTGTCGCCTCTATTGTCTTTCCGCTGTAGTGTACGCACGTCAGTACAGGACGGGTCATGTCCTGGCTTGTGGCGAACAGACATGCCCGACTAGCCTTCGAGAAGTTCTTGGAAAGGGGCTTGAACTCCTTGGGAATTTTCACCTCGTCCAAGGGGAGAGACATTTCGGACTCCATAGAAATCCCCGACTTCGTCCGCTTCCCCGATACAATCAGCTCGTTTCCTTTTTCCGACGTGGACAGTTCGACCTCCTCGTCCTTCATCTTCTGGAGGACAGCGAGAAGCTCCGCGGATTTGACCGCTCCTCGTATCCCGGACTTGAAAGGGCAGCGGACTGTCACATTATCATTGTAAGATGCGATGCTGTCTTCGAGAAAGAGGAAGGATTTTGTCTGCTCCACGATCTCCTTTTGCGCCAGTCCCAGACTGACCGCCTCTAATACTTTCACCAGCTGTTCCCGATTGATCATCTTGTTCTCCTTACTGTTTAATAATGCTTAAAAACTCCTGTCGCGTCTCTTTGCTCTCCCTGAATACCCCTGTCAGCGAACTGGTGACCATTATGGAATTCTGTTTCTCTACTCCTCTGCTGGTCATGCAGAAGTGCTGGGCCTCTATCACGCATGCCGATCCCCTGGGCCTAAGGCAGTCGTCCATCGCCTTGGTGATCTGCTGGCATAGTCTTTCCTGTATCTGCAAGCGCCGGGAAAAGCACTCCATCAGACGGGCGAGCTTTGACACGCCGACGACCTTCTTATCAGGAAGATATCCGATATGACACTTGCCGAAGAAAGGAAGCATGTGGTGTTCGCAAGTGGAATATATTTCAATGCTTTTCAGTATCACCATCTCATCACAGGACCCTTCTGCGAAAGTTGTGGCGAGTATCTTTGTGGGATCTTCCTTATATCCCCCGTACAACTTGCCCCATGACTTCACGACCCTGCTGGGCGTGTCTATCAGTCCTTCCCGCTTCACGTCCTCCCCGACATACTGGAGCTGGCGAATCACGCTGTCCTTTATCGAGTCCTCGACAAAGTCCCCTTCCCACCAATAGTGAATCCATTCGGAAGTCTCATGGCATACGAAATCCGGAGCAAACGAGGATTTGGGTTTCTTGTGGAGGGCGACAAATACAGTCTTTAGAAAAGGAATATTTCTTAGTTCCTTCTTCCAGAAACTCATAGTGGTTCCACTGTCCACCACATCGTCTACCACTATCAGTATTGTGTCCTTCCAGTCGTGGTCGTGTGCATTTGGCAGGGATCCTATCATTGTAACATTCTGTCCCGTTATCTCTCCCAGCTTTTTTGCCAGTGCTTCTCCTCCTCGGGGAATTCCGGCTATCAGCGCCGAACTGACTTGAGGAATACCGTAGACATGGGAAAGAAAATGTGCGACCCTATCCGCGTCTATGTTCATCATGTCTTTTGTATAGTGTATCATTTCTTTTTTCTCCTTATGTTTCTATCGATTTCAATTCTCGAGATATTGGATATCTTCCGTATTCGATTTAACAAATCACCCCGCTTTCCGTTCTTACTGTAGAAGAAGGATACGAGCAGATTAACCCCATCAAAATTCTTTTTGTCCAAGTGTCGAATATTTTGTACTTCGCCAGCAAGATAAATAATCATTAGAAGAACCCCTTCTCGGTTTTTGGTAGATATTTCCATGGCCATTTGGGAAGGGACTCCTGCACCTGTATCAGGACCTTGCTATTATAAAGAAATCGATGATATGTGCTGTTGCATAGTCCCGGTTCTACTATCTTTTCTATGATCCCCTCCTTTTTATTTACCCAGTTTTCCTTTTCAGGATTCAGTTCGTAGTCCCCCTTCACTATTTTTTGCACGCTCGTCCCCAGAACATGCCCCATCGAGGCAATATGCTTTTCTATAGAAATTCGTTCGCCGGGGGATAGGGAATAGAATGAGTCTACTTCCTTCTTCCCCCGTTCGGTGATTCCTATCGAGAACCATCCTTCACGGGAATTTTTTGGAACTAAAATACTCCCGTTTATCGACTGCATCAATGGGGTCGTACTGTCCACCGAGTACCATGGATATTCGCATAGCAAGTAGGCGTCCGTCATCCCAAATCCATGCACTTTGCACAAGGGAAAATAGTCATTTCTTTCTGGGCAGAGTTCCTGAAATATTCTATTAAAGAAAGAATACCTCTCACTCGCAGAATAACCCTTCGCCATCCCTCCCACACAAATATAATTATATGCATTCATGTATGTGTGGAGATATTTAATATTGTCTTGTAAATGAAAAACAGGAAGGGGAGACAGTCCACTCTCTTCCATTTTCTTTTGATTTCTGTATGTTTCTTCCGCGCTTCCGATAACATCCAGGTTTGCATAGACTGTGATAAACCGTTCATTGTTCTTGATGTACTCTATATATTCGTCTATGTCTATGGCAGTATTCTGAGTCAAAGCGGAAAATGCCCCGGAGTCCAGAAACAGTCGGTTGCAGTTCATATTAATTTCTCCCTCACAGCTAGAAGAAGTTCCGTTAAACTGTTCACAGACAAATCATCAATAAATATGTCGTAATGTGGTTTTCCTAAAATCAGCTGGTCATATTGAACTCCATGATCTTTCAACCAACGACAAGTAATTTCCCTGTCCTCCTCGTGTCGAGCGGAAAATAGAATTATGTGATGTCCTCTCTCCCTAAGACAAGTGATTGCATATATCATTTCCTTATCCGGTGTCCGAAGAAGATACTGTTCGTGTCCATGCCCCTGCGTTTCTTTAGTCAAAACCCCGTCAATATCCACGGCGATATTCAAACACCGCTCGGATGATTTGAGAATTTCGTTCATCGAAGTAGTATTGTCCATTCTTAGCACGCTCCTCATAATAATTCATTAGTTCACCATTAAGAAAAGACTCTCTCACCCCGTTCGTCCATAAGGCACACCACCTGCGAAAACAGGAGGGGCATTTTTTACAAGAACGTTCCTGAGGATCGTAGCACGATGTCGTCTTTTTCAAAAGAAGCAGATCTCCGCCGGCGTGAATATATTTTTGAACGATATCCGATTTTGTATCCGACCAGAACGGGGACATTATTCGCAAAGGTCGTCGATGAATAAGTGATAATATGTGTCCCATCAGTTCAAATGCCCTCTCGTTCTTGTCTTCAACCACATCGTCCCTCAATCCCGCCATGACAATAGTTCGCTCATTCTCCGTTTCATCAGCGGGAAGATATTTTTCCGCCAACATAGCTAGATATAAGTTTCGATACGGTATATATGCTTTTGTTCCCTCCTGTCTACTTCCCAGATTAATGGATTGGTCGTCTATGATTGTGGACGGAATCGTGTCTTTCACAACTTCCACTTCTTTATTGGAATAGGGAGTTTGGAGATTAACATACAGTGTTTTCGGCCTTCCCAGCAGATGCCAAGCTATATATGAATCCATGCCCCCGGAATATAGTAGAATCATTTATCCCTCCATGTGGACGTACCCGCCAAGAGGCTCTTTCCCGCTTTTGATGAAATGTGCGTCCATGTGTGTGTTCCATGCACATCCTGGACATCCCTGAATCACTCTCCTTTTCCAGTAGATTGAAAACTCCTGCCAACGTGAATGCAGGTCTATTACATTAACGAGCATGTCCGACCGCCTATCGCAGAAGTCGTCGCAGGGGAACACGATTCCATCACAGTCTACCGTCACCCAGGATGGAAACATGTGTTCAAATTCCCCTATTGCACAATTCCAGACGCAGACATCGCCGGAATAGCCCAGAAGCGATTTCAGATATGATTCGCTACAGTGAATCAACTGATACTCCCTTTTGAGGGAAATAACAGTTCTTATGATGGATTTTAGCGATTCCACATGTTCCTTCTCAAATAGCAGGGAAGGAGATACGTCGGACACCTTGCTTCCACTCTGTTTCCTATCTTGGTGGATGAGATCGAAGAACGTCCATATTCCCTGTTTTGTGTTGCTTCTTATGAAGTCTGGAAGATCCTGGTAGTTTTGACGATGCAGGGTCACCACATACCCCAGACTGTTCACAGGGCCCAGACTCTTGAAATATTGCAATCCCTGTTGAGCAAGATTGGACTTGCACTTGCTTGATGTCTCATTACCAGACGATATGTCGTTGGACATGGTCAAACTGCGAAGTCCCGCATCGTACAGGATTTTCAATTTATCGTGAAACAAAGGAACCGCCCCGCTAGTGATCACGGTGCATTCCATTTCCTGGTTTTTGATATACGATATAAACTCCGGTAGATCGTCAAATCGCTTGAGGGGTTCCGCTCCATAGATAGCCAAGAAGGAACATCCCAGCTTCTTTAGCTCAAGAATGCCTTTCTTCCAGTCAGCGAGAGGGAGGGGGTTCAATTCCCCCTCCCTTCGTTTCATTGAACAGTAGGAGCAGGAAAGATTACATTCCCTGCTCCATAAAATTTCTGCTTTGACTATCTGCATATAAATCCGCCCTTTCCATCCTCCTTGACGTGCTTGTGCTCTTTCATGTGTTTGATATGTGAAGAGACTCTGGAATTTGTCAGTCCCGTTTTCTTTGCGATGGCTTCGACGGTCCCGCCCTTTTCCAAGACCTTATCGATTTGGTCCGCCTGGGATCCTATGCGATGTCCAAACTTATTCTGTTCCGCGGAAGCCTCACTCTTGGTTTTGTCTTTCTTTTCCGCTTTCGGCTGTTTGACTTTCGCAGGCACCGGAGCATCCTCTTCCTCTTCCACCGGAGCAGGCGGAGCCTTCTTTGCTTCTTTCTTGCCCTCGGGGAGTCCCAGCTCGTGGAGCAGAGCGAACGCCGTCTTGGACAGCGGGTCATTGGCTGTGATCTCCGGACCTTCGTCCCCACCCTGAATCAGCCCGACGATCTCTTGCTGGAGGGCCTTGGGATCCTGCTTCACATTGATCTCAGGATCGAACTGGAGCTGTTTGTTGAGTTCCTTGGCGAGGACGATGAGGTCCTTCCTCGACATCTGTTCAACTGCCGGGGCTTCTTCCTTCTTGCTTGCTTTCTTCGAGGACATTGTAGTCTCCTTTTCCCTTTTCGGGTTTGTTTTGGTTTCACTGGCAATATATAGACAATTGAAAATTGAAATTGTAACGCCTTATCGAATTCCGATCAGCTTGTGAGTCTGCAAGGACAGCTTCCACAGGGGAAGTTCCGTCGTCAGAAGATTCACCACCTCCTTTATGTTCTTGTCTGTCTCTTCCTTGTTGCAGATACTGGACGACATGTCACTTCCGAACTTGGGCTGGAGATAGAAAAGTAGGAATCCTCTGTCATAGGAGTCCTCTCCCCTGTCAGGAGCAACAGATCGCCTGTTGGCGTGCCTCACGGTCTCCAAATTCTTCTGTCCCTCATAAACAATCTTCAGCTCGTTCCCTTCCTTCAGCTTCCACGGGGAACCTTTCTTCGGACTGACCGTCCAATGCTCAACCATGTACATTGGAAATTTGGGAAGGATCGTGCCGTTGGTTTCCACGTGAATATGGAAGCCCGACATCTTCTTCAGGAGAGTGATATCCATTTGCAGGAGAGGTTCCCCTCCCGTGCATACGACACGCCTTATTCCTGACAGACGATAAAGCCGTTCCAGCTCTTCCCGGATCTCTTCCGCTGTCAGTTCCAACTTCACGGAATGGTCCGTATCGCACCACGGACATTTGAGATTACATCCGGCGAACCGCAGGAACGTGACAGGAGTGCCCGTATACAATCCCTCCCCCTGGATGCTGGTGAATATTTCCGCGATCTTATACTTTGTCATTCAGCGCCTCCCTTATTTCCTTGAATGTATTCCATATTCTTTTCCACGTCCACTTTCTGGCCCGCAGTTCCCTCACTATCTCCCGCTTCATTTCGCGGGGGCATAGACAGGGGGACGTCTCCTCCAGCGCAAGCCCGCACACCTGCCGGGCCTCCGTAGACAGCGAGCTAACCATGTCCATCGTCTCCGTCGCCTCCACCCTTCCGTCCATCAGGAAGCGAAAGTCCTGCGGGTCCCTTATCACGCCCCGCGCCTCCCTTTGGCAGTAGTTGTGGAAGGAGTTCGTCAGGCACCTGTTGAGGAACGTGGGGAACGAACTATCTCTTCGCCACTTTTTTGACGCCCGGACGAACACCTCGCTGGCTAGACTTTCCAGATCCGACCTCTCTATTTGGTACGATCTTGCGAACGACGCGGTCCTTTCCTGAATCACGGGAAGGCTTTGCTCCCACCTTCTGACAAGGCTCCTTGCCATTTACTTTCCTCCCCCTTGAACGACAAACGGCCCCCTTGGCGACCTTTTTACCAGCCCCTGCCTGTCGAGGTACAGGCTTACGATCTCGGTCAGCAGGACTCCGCTCTTCACGTTCAACAAAACACACTGGGCTTGGAACCTTCTCTTCAGCTCTTCGGGAAAGTCGTGAACTGCAAACACCCCCGTCCTCGGTTCCTCCTCCTTCATTTCCTTCATGCTTGATTTTCTCGACATCTTCGGCCTCCTTGACTGTTACTTTTAATTCAATCGTTTTCATGCTCCACTTTGTCTTCTCCTTCGCGGACAGGTAAAGGAAATGATCGTTTACCATTGTCACCACTGTGAAGCAGTCCCGTCCACTAGCCTTTCTCGCTGTTTCCAGCGCGTTTTCCAGCGTTCCGACTATCTTAACGGACCCAAACATGGGAACAGCGGATTCCTCCGCAATCTTCTTGGTGTAGATCCACCATTCCCGTGACTTTTTCCTCAGGTCAGACAGTTTCATATTCCTCCTAGTAGAGAAGCTCCGGGAGCCTCCGTGTTTTGATCTTTGCTCCACAGTGGCAGAAGCACTTGGTTTCCTTAAAGGGCTCCACGATTAGTTCCTTGTCGCACGCAGGACAGGAACAAGTCACCGTGCCCGCTTCCGCATACTGCTCCTGCATCAGTTCAATTGGGTCGTACCGGACGTCCCTGTACTCGTCCACTTCCGACGCCCTTATCGTATTCAGCGCGGAGACGTAAGCCTTGTCCTTCCCGTGCTTGCGGTAGTATCTGGGATTTTCATTCCAGCGACCTATCATGGTCTGTACCGCGTCCTCCCAATCGCAGGATTCGATCTCCTCCGACACCGTGACGATCTTGTCGGAATTGTTCATGTGGCGGATAAGTTCGACTTTGAATATCACGCGCCCTTCCTCCTCTTGATGTTCCTTTCAAGCTGTCTCTTCCTCTTGATCTCCTCCGGCTGGAGAAGACTTTCCGGACATTCTTCGAGAGTGTGAAGCTCCCGCGCTTCCAGTTCCGCTTTGGCGCTGTCGTTCGGAATCCTGTGCTTGATAACGTACTTGCTGGGATGAGAGGACATGGTCCTCCTCGCCTTCTTCAACTGCTCCTCCGTCTTCGCTGTGATGACTGATTTCTTGGGACGATCTTCCTTCACTTCCGGAATGTTCACAAATCTTACTGCCACTTCGTTCATTTTCAAATCTCCTTTTTGGATTGCTCTATTATGCGGGATCTCCCAGTCTGTAGATGATGTAGGCGAGGCACAATCCCGCTATTATTGATGAGCCATAAAAAATAATCCTATCGAATAACTTGCACATTGACCATTCATCCTTCGCTCATCTCAAATCCTCCTTATTGATTTCATATACAATCTTCGCATTCTTTCCCGAATGCAACCTCCATACCTTCCCATCGAAGCTGGGAACAAAACCTCGCTCCCAAAGGCGTACGCACGGGCTGAAGTCATGCTTGTATTCGATATCGAAAAACGATGAGTGATAAGCCCCCACGGAATCCCTCACGGAAGCCCACACGGAAGCCCCCACGGAATCCCTCACGGAAGCCCCCACAGAATCCCTCACGGAAGCCCCCACAGAATCCCCCACAGAATCCCCCACGAAATTCCACACGGAATTCCTCACGGAATCCCACACGGAATCCCTCACGGAATCCCACACGGAATCCCTCACGGAATCCCACACGGAATCCCTCACGGAATCCCATTTCTTCAAATCAGCGATATCCTTCTTAGTGACTTCTTTTGGCTCAATGAGGAATGGATGTGCTATCGGTTTCACAATCAATTCCGGCACAATCTTCTTCCAGTCCTTAGCTGTCCAAGAATCCAGTTCATTTTGAACTAGTTCCCTGTCATCTACCTCGGCATTTATCTGGTCTACCTTCAGAATTTTCGTTAGGGGATTGTATTCGTACTTATTCACCACATCCTCCTTGATTCCCCTGAACCCATGGTAGTCGGCAATGGCAGTATGGCTGTCCATGTTGTCATACCTGCCTTTAGTCTTCTTCCGCTTGACGGCATCCATGTAAATCAAAACGCCGTCACCCTTCGTTATGCATGAGAAAAACTTACACATCCCACTTACTCCTTTTTGTTATACTGGATCGCCCATTCTGTAGATCAGATATGCCATGAACAGTCCAGTAAGGACTGACGTGGCGTAGAAGAGAACTCTATGATACCACGTGTGCATAGGTCGCCTCCCCGTCCTTGTGTTCCGCGTAGTACATTCCCCCGCTCGATACTTCCGGGATGGCGTCAAACTTTTTGATGAACCATAGCGTCAATGTAATACTGTTGACCGGGAACGTCACTTCGGCCACGCCCCCTTCCTTCGTCTCTCCGTTCCTGTTCACCCTCCACCACTTAATCTGCGCTGTCTCGTTCATGTCTGAACTCCTTTGCCCGTATTGGGCGGTTTTATTATCTGGGCAATACTGCGTTATATGGATTGTGAGGAGATTTCTTCTCCTGCGTGCTGAACCGTCCGCCCCTTACGGCGTCCGCCATTTCGATCCAGAGCCTCCTTCGTTTGGCTTTGGATTCCGTTCTGTCGAGCTCCTCCGATATTTGAAGTACCGTTTTCTTTTTCATGATATCCTCCTTTTGTTTTGGACTGTAAACTTGTCCCAGCGTACCGGCCTCCCGATACGCTGAGGAGAAGTCTGCTGTCACCCCCGCCTCTCTGTGGAACCTAGCGTTCAACGCACCCCGGATTTCCGAAGTGAAAAACGTCTACTGGATCATGCCGGATATTTTTCGTTCACCCTTCCTCCCGTCGTGTGGTGGGTGACTCTCGCCTGTTCGCCCTTCCGGACTACTGACGCCATATCCTACTGTGATCCTCGCCTGTCCCGCGCTGTATTACTACCTGCGCCTGTCTTCCCAGCTATTCTATCCTACCTTGCTTGCTGTTTGTCTCGGGCGATCATCTGCGAGAACCTGATGAAGCGGAATCACCTCGCTTATCGCCTTGCTCCCAGCACTTTGACCTTGATCCTGTTTGGGATCTTGGAGCCTCTCGGAGTTCGTTTGGGGTGTTACGTTTTGCACCCGCTGGAGTTTGTTAGGAGTTTTGGACTTCTCCGTCTTGTCTATGAGCACCCTGTCTCTCGGCATGATTATTATACTATATCTGTAGAGGATAGCAAACTAAAAGTTTTATAAATTTTACAAACTTTAACGACATTCTTTATTATCAGTAGGATATAGTTGTCTATATTACAGCAAAAGGCACTTGACAAAACTGGAGAATTTGGAAAAATGAGAAGAAAAAACAAACCTATGGGCTTTCCGGAAGACACCAATTCCGTGATCTCCGATGTGGTTTTTGGTGCGGTCAAACTTGCACTTCACAAAGGATTGGCAACACATCAAATAACAAAGGATGGAAGGTCGGTTCTGGTGTTTTCCTCACCTCTTCCTGAAAAAGTATATGTAATATATAATACTCTTAATGGGGGTATGGGTATAGATACTGATAAAGAAAATAAAATGGAGTTGGAAACGCCACCCACAAAATTTCAGCGCCCGACTTTTCAGGAGGTCTGCGATTATGTCAACCTCCGCCTCCTCAATGTCGATCCCAAGAAGTTCTTTGACTACTACGATGCGGGGGACTGGATCGATGGTAAGGGCAAGCGCGTGAGGAACTGGAAGCAGAAGATTCTGGTTTGGCACTCCTCGACCTCCGGACGGGGGATGTCTTCCGGGAGAGATCGATCCGCCAGCTTGACCCCTCACATGGAAAAGTTCTTCCAGTCGGTGTTCAAGCGGAAGCCTACCCCGTACGAGTCTTCCTCCATCCTGGGAATGGAGATGGACATGGAA
>Ga0315268_10002807_pt1 | contig 19442 bp, 18 predicted proteins | sample C1_top_MG_FD_204535 | JGI IMG/M metagenome (GOLD analysis project Ga0315268, IMG submission 204535) | Sediment microbial communities from Yellowstone Lake, YNP, Wyoming, USA - C1_top | ecosystem: Environmental > Aquatic > Freshwater > Lake > Sediment | place: USA: Wyoming | collected 2017-08-01
CCGGCGCGCTGGGCATCACCAGGATCCTGCGCAGCCACCTCGTCTCGGAGCCCGACCCGGAGACGACGAAGGCGCTGGTCTCGCTCGCCTACGGCGTGGTGGCGTTCAGCCTGCTGTTCAGCTTCGTGGGCACCACCTTGGGCGGCATCTGGGCCGACCAAAGCTGGGGCCGCTTCTGGGGCTGGGACCCCAAGGAGAACGGCGCCCTGCTCATCGTGCTGTGGAACGCGTTCATCCTGCACGCGCGCTTCGCCGGCTACGCCCGCGAGCGCGGCCTGATGGTGATGACCGTGTTCGGCAACATCATCACCAGCCTGTCCTGGTTCGGCGTCAACATGCTCGGCATCGGCCTGCACTCCTACGGCTTCATGGACCAGGCGTTCTACTGGCTGCTCGCCTTCGGCGTCAGCCAGTTCGCGCTGATCTGGCTGGGGATGATGCCGCCGCGCTTCTGGCGGGAAGCCGACGACGACGGCGACGTCGCCGCCGAGTAGCGAGGAGGCTCCCGTGCCGCATCCCTTCCCCCATCATTACGAGGTCGCGCTGACCTGGAAAAGCGGCGACCAGAGCGAAATCTCCGCCGGCCCGCGCCCGGTCATCGGCGGCGGCTCGCCGCCCGAGTTCGACGGCGCCGACCTCACGCGCTGGAGCCCCGAGCACCTGATTCTGGCGGCGCTGTCGCAGTGCCTGCTGCTGACCTGGATTTCCCTGAACAAGCGCTCGGCCATCGAGCTGAAGGGCTGGGAGTCGACCGGCTCCAGCACCCTCGACAAGACCAAGGAAGGCCTGGTCTTCACGGAGTTCCGCCTGAAGGTCCGCTTGAAGGTCCCCGCCGAGCGCGCCGAGGAAGCGCGCAAGCTCGCGGTCACGGCGAAGAAGTACTGCATCGTGGCCAACTCGCTGAAGACGCCGGCCGAGCTCGACGTCGACGTCTCCGCCGCTTAGAAGCGCGCGGCGAGCCGCCGCGTCGCGTCGTCGAACAGCGCGTAGGCCACCGGCGTGATCAGCAAGGTGATCAGCAGGCACATCGTCTGGCCGCCGATGATGACGACCGCCATCGTCGCCCGGCTGGCCGATCCGGGCCCCCCGCCGAACGCCACCGGCAGCATCGCGGCCACCAGCACGATCGTCGTCATCAGGATCGGCCGCAGGCGGGTCTTGTTGGCCTCCAGGATCGCCTCGTCGCGCGGCATTCCTTTGGCGCGCAGCGAGTTCGTGTAGTCGACGATCAGGATCGAGTTCTTCTTCACGATGCCGAACAGCATGAAGATGCCCATGATCGAGAAGATCGTCAGCATCTGGTGCATGACCAGCAGCGAGAGCAGGGCGAACGGGATCGACAGCGGCAGGGACAGCATGATCGTGATCGGGTGCAGGAAGCTCTCGAACTGCGACGCGAGCACCATGTACATGAAGATCATCGACAGCCCGAAGGCCATGACGAATCCGGTCATCATGTGGCCCATCTCCTTGGCCTGCCCCTGGAGGCTGGGCTGGTACTCGGGCGGAAGGCGCAGGCTCTTGAAGACCTCGTCGGCCTTCGCGATCGCGGCGCCGAGCGGCAGGTCCTGCAGGTTCCCGGTCAGCGTGACCTGGCGCTGGCGGTTGTGGCGGTCGATCTGCGCGGGGCCGCGATCCTCGTACGGCGTCGCGACGCTGTCCAAGCGCACGAGGCCCACCTTCGACGACGGGACGTACAGGCCCCGGATCGCGTCGAGCCGGTCGCGGTAGGGCTTGTCGGCGCGCAGGCGCACCTGGTAGAGGTCGTCGCCCTCCTTGAACTTCGTGATGTCCTCTTCGCCGCCGACCATCGTGCGCAGGGAGTTGGCGATGTCCTCGATCTTCACGCCCAGATCCTGGGCGCGGTCGCGGTCGATCTTGACCTTGATCTCGGGCTTGGCGAACACCAAAGTCGTGTCCAGGTCCACCAGTCCGGGGACGTCGCGGCGGAGCTTGTCGATCATCACGCCCGAGGCCTGGCGCAGCGTCTCCAGCTCCGGGCCGGCGATGATGTACTGGAAGTCGGACGTCTTGAAGCCGCCGCCCGAGATCTGCGGCACGACGCCGACCGTCAGGCGCAGGCCGGAGTACTTCGCGAACGCCCGGCGCGCCAGCGCCATCACCTCGAACTGCGAGACCTTGCGCCGGTTCTCCGGGACCAGATGGACGTAGATCGAGCCGTCGTTGACGCCGTCGCCGTCGTTCGCGGCGATCGTCGTCAGCAGGGACTCGACGGCGGGCAGGCGCCGCAGCTCCGCCTCGAGCTGCTTGAGGATCTCGTCGGTGGCCTTCAGCGAGGTTCCCTCGGGCGCCTTGATGTCGACCGAGAACTCGCTCGCGTCGTCCGGCGGGATGAAGCCCTTGCCGACGAAGCGGATGATGACCGCGCTCGACAGCACCGTCGCGGCCGCGGCGGCGACGATCCAGCCTTTATGGCGCATCGCCCAGAGGACCAGCTTCCCGTAGCGGGCCTTGAGCCAATCGTTGAGCGCGTCGACCCAGCGCTGCAGTCGGTTCTTCGGCCCGTGCGAGAGCTTCAGAAAGCGCGAGCTCAGCATCGGCGTCAGCGTGAAGCTGACGAACAGCGAGATCATGATCGAGAACGCGACCGTCAGCCCGTAGCTCTTCAGGAAGCGCCCGACGATGCCCGGCATGTAGGCCAGCGGCAGGAAGATGATGACCAGGGACAGCGTCGTCGCCATCACGGCCTGGGCGATCTCCGCCGTGCCCTTGCTCGCGGCTTCCATCGCGCTCAGGCCCTCCTCCTCCATGTGGCGGAAGATGTTCTCGAGCACGACGATCGCGTCGTCGATGACCACGCCGACCGCGAGCGCCAGGCCCAGCAGGGTCATCGTGTTCATCGTGAACCCGGCGTAGTCCATCAAGGTGTAGGTCGAGATCACAGAGATCGGAATCGCCAGCGACGCGATGACCGTGCTGCGCAGGTCGCCCATGAACAGGAGCACGACCAGGGCCGCCAGGATCGAGCCGAGGACGAGGTGCTCCTGCACCGTGTCCACGGAGCCGAGGATGAAGCTCGACTGGTCCCGCGTCACGCTAACCGAGAAGCCGGGCGGCAGGTCCCGGCGCAGGTCGGCGAGGCTCTCCTTGACCTTCGCGATGACCGCGACGGTGTTCGAGCCGGACTGCTTCTGGACGGACAGGGCCACGGACTGGACCCCATCGAGGCGCGCCAGCGTGCGGGCCTCCTCCTCCGTGTCCTCGACGCGGCCGATGTCGCGCACGCGCACCGGAACGCCGCCGACGTTGGCGACGACGACCTTCTCGAAATCCTGCGATTTTTCGATGCGCCCCATCGTGCGCAGGACCAGCTCGCGCCCGCCTTGATCGACGCGCCCGCCGGGGACCTCGATGTTCTGCTGCGCCAGGGCGTCCTTGACTTGTTTGATCGAGAGCTTGTACGACGCCAGCTTCGACGGGTTGATCACGACGTGGATCTCGCGCTCCCGGCCGCCGATCATCACGACGCGCCCGACGCCGCTGACCGTCTCGAGCGGCTCCTTGATCTTCTTCTTGGCCGTCTCGGTGATCTCGCGCAGCGGCGCCCGTCCGCTGACCACCACCGACATGACCGGCGTGGCGCCGGGGTCGAACTTCTGGACGACCGGCGTGTCGGTGCCCTGCGGCAGCGCGCCGATCACCCCGTTCACCTTGTCGCGGACCTCCTGCGCGGCCACGTCCACGCTCTTCTCGAGCTTGAACATGACGACGACCTGGCTCATGCCCTCGAAGCTGGTGGAGTTCATCTCGTCGATGCCGGAGATGGTGTTGACGGCCTCCTCGATGGGCTTGGTGATCGAGGTCTCGATCTCCTCGGGGCTGGCGCCGCGCAGGCGCGTGTTGACCGTGACGATCGGGAAGTCCACGTTCGGAAACAGGTCCACGCCCAGACGGAAGTAGGAGAACGCCCCGAACACGACGAGCGCCATCACCATCATCGTCGCGAAGACCGGGCGCTTGATGCTGACGTCGGCGAGGTTCATCGCTCGGCCCCTCCGGGCTCCGCCGCCGCGGGCAGGACCTCGACGGGGCTGCCGTCCTTGAGGCCGTACAGGCCGAACACGGCGACGCTCTCTCCCGGCTTCAAGCCGTCGAGGACCTCGGCCGAGGATTCGTTGACGAGCCCCAGCTTCAGCGCGCGCCGGGAGGCCTTGCCGTCCTTGATCACGAACACCGCCGGGGCGGGGCCCTCGACGAGCGCCTCCTTAGGGACGACGACGACGTCCGCGCGGGCGGCGACGACGATCGTGAGCTTGGCGAACATGCCGGAGCGCAGGCGCCCGTCGGCGTTGTCGAGGTTCACCTCGATCGGGGCGCTGCGCGTGTCGGGATCGACGACGGGGCTCTCCTTCGAGACGCGGCCCCGGAACACGCGGCCCGGGTACGCCTCGACCTCCACGCGGACGTCCTGGCCGACCTTCACGCGGCCCGCGTAGCGCTCGGGGACGTCGGCGCGCGCCCGGACCGAGCTCACGTCGACGACCAGGGCGACCGGCGTGGCGAGCGTCACGTCCGCCCCCCGGTCCAGGTAGATCCGGCCGACGATGCCGTTGAGCGTGGACGGCACCGGCGCCGGCTCGTACCTCACGCCGACCTCGTCCTTCTGCACGGTCGCGACGGGCTGGTCCTTCCGGACCGGATCGCCTTCCTTGACCAGGTTCTCGACGAGCTTGCCCGCGATGCGCGAGTACAGCGTCGCCTCGTCGCGCGCCTTCAGGGAGCCGACGACGCTCAGCGCGTCCTCCACGCCGCCGCGCGCGACGACGACGGTCCTCACCGGGAAGGCGTCCAGCTTAGCGGCCTCCTCGGACTTGCGCCCGCAGCCCGCGGCAAGGGCGGCGAGGATCAGAACGGCATGGGCGCATCGGCGGACGGTCATGGCATGATCTCCTTGAGGTCCGCGCCGGCCGCGCGCTGCAGCGCGGCCAGACCGACCCAGTAATCGTTCAGCGCCCGGACGTGCGTCGTCCGCGCGCGGTTGAGGGCGAGGGTGGCGTCGGTCAGGTCCAGCTGGCCGGCCTGCCCCGCCTTGTAGCGGACCTCGATGGACTCCAGCGCGCGCCGCGCCTGGTCGATGGCCGTCTCCTGGGACTGCGCGCGCTCGAGGGCCTCGCGGGCATCGAGCCACTGGCGCTTCACGTCCACGCGCGCCGCGCGCCGGACCTGGGCCTCGACCGCCAGGGACTTCTCGTAGGCGAGGTTCGACTGCGCGACGCGCTCGTGCACCTGCCCCCCGGCGAAGACGGGAAAGCGGAGGTTCACGCCGGCCGCGGAGCTGTAGCCGCGCTGCTGCGGGCCGAAGTTCATGTCCGGCCCCTGGCCCTGCCACTGATAGTTCCAGAACAGCGACAGCTGCGGCTTGCCGTCGGCCGCGATCACCCGGCTCGTCTCCTGCGCCGCCAGCGCCGCCTGACGCGCCGCCAGGACTTCCGGCCGCCGCGACAGGGCCAGCGCCGCCGCCTTCTCGTACGACGGGAAGGCCGCGTCCGGCGCGCCCAGCTCCCCGCTCAGCGCCACGGGGCTGTCCACGTCCAGCGCCAGCGTCTCCTTGAGAAGCGTGAGGCCGAGCTCCACCTGATTGTTCGCCTCGATCAGCGCGGGCTTGGCGTTGGCGACCTCGACCTGCTGGCGCAGGACCGCCAGGTCGCTGTCGAGCCCCATCTTGAAGCGCTCCTGGATCGTGCGCAGATGCTCCTCGGCCGACGACAAGTTGTCGCGCTGGATCGAGGTCGTGGCGCTGGCCAGGAGCACGGAGTAGAACAGCCGCTTCACCTCGAACGCCGCGTCGTCGCGCCTTTGCCGGAGGTCCAGCGCGCTGCGCGCGCGCTCCGCCTTGCCGCCGCGCAGGGCCGCCGTCACCTTGCCGCCGGAGTACAGCGCCTGCTCGGCCGAGACCTCGCCCTGGAGCGCGTTCGGCTGGCCGGCGAGGAGCTTGCCGCCGCCGAAGAACGCGTACGGGCCGAGGAAGTTGCGCGCGTAGCTTCCCGACAGCGTGACCGCCGGAAGCGCCGCGCCGAACGCCTCCCGGTAGCGGCTCTCGGTGATCGCGGCGTCGCGGCGCGCGAGCTCCACGTCGATGTTGCGCTCGAGCCCGATCTTGACGGCCTCGTCGAGGGTCAGGACCAGCGGAGCGTCGGAGGCGCGCGCCGCGCCGGCCGCGGCGGCGAGAAGCGCGAGCGCGATGCGACTGAAATTCCCGATGTGACCAGCGGTCACGTTCCGTCCCAAAAAAATCATCCCCTCTCCTCAGCGCCGCGAGATTCCGCGCAGCGCGAACTCCCGGACTTCCCGATACTGCTCCTCGGGGGTCATGCCGGTCTCCATGCACTCGATGCCTTCCATTTCCATCAGCCCGACCAAGGACGCGTGGAGCCCGAGCAGGACGCGCTCGACCGGCTTCTTCACGATCGAGCCCTCGCGGACGCCGCGCTCGATCGTCGGCCCGAGCAGGGACATCACCTCGGCGTCGAGTTCCTCCAGCTCGCGGCTCAGTTTCTCGCCGATCACGTTGCGGAAGTCCTCGCGACGGCAGTAGCGGATCAGGCGCTTGTATTCGGGAGCGACGGCGTGGGCCTTCCAGAACACGTCCATGGTCTCGCCCACCACGGCCAGCGGCGCCTGCTTGTGGTCGATCTTGCGGAGGTCGGCCAGGATGCTGCGGTGGAACTCCACGACCAGCTTCGCGTAGATCTCGTCCTTGCTCGTGAAGTGCTTGTAGATCGTGCCCTTGCCGATCTCCGCCCTCGTCGCGATCTGATCGATGGTCACGGACTGCCAGTCGTCGCGGTTAAACAGCGACAAGGCCGCGGCGAGGATGTCCTCCTCGCGGCGATTGAACTCCCGTTCCTTGCGTTCGAGTATGGTCATGACTGATGGTCACCGTATGACCAGCGGTATTATAATGCCGAGCCCGGCTTTTGTCAAGGGCGTCCGAACAGCTCCCGCAGCAGGAAGGTGTACTCGATCGCATAGCGCTTCACCCTCTGCTCCAGGTTCGCCGCCGCGCTGTGCCCGCCCTCCGTGTTCTCGTAGTACAGCACCGGCTGGCCGGCCTCCTCCAGGCGCGCGGTGAACTTGCGCGCGTGGCCGGGATGGACGCGGTCGTCCTTCGTGGAGGTGTAGACCAAGGTGCGCGGGTAGCGCGGAAAGTCGTGCACGTTCTGGTACGGCGAGTAGCGGCGCAGAACCTCCGCCTCCGCGGGAATATCGGGGCTGCCGTACTCGCCCACCCAGGAGTCGCCGGCGAGCAGCTTATTGAAGCGCAGCATGTCGGTCAGCGGCACCTCGCACACCACCGCGCCGAACAGCTCCGGCCGCTGGGTCAGGACGGTCGAGACCAGAAGGCCGCCGTTGCTGCCGCCCTGGATCGCCAGCCGGCGCGGGGAGGTTTCTTTCGTGCGCGCCAGGTCCTCGGCCACGGCCTCGAAGTCGTCGAAGGCCTTCTGCCGGTTTTCCTTCAGCGCCGCCGCGTGCCAGCGCGGGCCGAACTCGCCGCCGCCGCGGATGTTGGCCAGCGCGTACGCGCCGCCGCGGGACAGCCACAGCCGGCCCACGGTCGCCAGATAATAAGGATCCATCGAGATCTCGAAGCCGCCATAGCCGTAGAGCAACGTCGGCGTCGTCCCGTCGAACGGCGCGCTGGCGCGGCGAATCAGGAAGTAGGGCACCTTCGTGCCGTCCCGGCTGGTCGCCCAGCGCTGCTCGGAGGAAAGGCCCGCCGCGTCGAAGCGCGCGGGAAGGCTGCGCCAGGTCTCCGCGCGAGGAGACATCGCCGCCCCGTCCCAGGCGACGATGGCCGTGGGCTGGAGGAAGGCCTCCGCGTTGACCAGCAGAAGGTCGGAATAATCGTCGGCCGCCGCGAAGCCCAGCGACGCCCCGGCCGGAAACGGCAGGCGCGTCACGGACCAGGAGGCCCCGTCGCGGCGGGCGCGGAACAGCGCGCCCTGGACGTTCTCCAGCACCGACAGGTACAGGCCGCCGCGCGCGGCCGCCGCGCCCTGAAGCGAGGAGCTCTCCGTGGGCCGCCACACCGTCTCCAGCGCGGAGGCGTCGCGGCCCGCGACCGGCCAGGCCACCAGCGCCCCGGCGGGCACGGTCGCGCCGTTGACGAACCACGCCTCGCGCAGGCTGGCCAGCAGGCGCCCATCGAAGAAGCCGCGCAGCTCCGCGCTGGGCGGCAAGGGAACCTCGGTCAAGCGCCCGTCGTCGCCGTAGAGGAAACGGCGCGCGGTGAAGAAGGTCAGCCCCTGCTCCACCAGCGCCAGGCGCCCGTCCGGGCGCCGCGCGACCCACGGCGACACCGACACGTCGGACTCGTTTCCTTCATAGACCGTCTTCGCCGCGGCCAGAGGCGTTCCGCGCTTCCACAGCTTGAGGATGCGCGGGTAGCCCGACTTCGTCAGGCTTCCCGGGCCGAAGTCCGTGCCCACGAACAGGTCGTCCGCGTCGTACCACGCGGCGGCCGATTTCGCCTCGGGCAAAACGAAGCCGCCGGCGACGAATTCCTTCTTGTCGGCGTCGAACTCGCGCACCACGCTGGCGTCCTTACCGCCGCGCGACAGCGTGAGCAGGCAGCGCGCCGCCTCCGGCGCCAGGCAGTCGGCCCCCTTCCACACCCAGTTCTCCTTTTCCTTCCTGGAGAGCGCGTCCAGGTCCAGCACCGTCTCCCATTTCGGCTGGGGCTTGCGGTACTCGTCCGGCGTCGTGCGGCGCCACAGCCCGCGCACCGACGTCGGGTCCTGCCAAAAGTTGTAGATCCAGCGCCCGCGCATCTCCGGCATCGGGAGGCGGTCGGCGGCCAGCACCACCGCGCGCGCGTCGGCCTCGACGGCCTTCCAGCGCGGGTCGCCCTGGAGCTCGGCCAGCGTCTTCGCGTCGCGCGCCTTCACCCACGCGAGCGCGCGCGGCGACTCGATCTCCTCCAGCCAGGCGCGCGGGTCGGCGGGCGCGTCGGCCGCGACGGCCGCGACGGCGGGCGCGGCGAGGACGAACAGCAGGACGGCGAGCCGCGTCGATGGCGTCATTTAATCCCCCAGGAAACGCAGGTAGAGATGCGGCTCGGACGACGCCTTGCGCGCCAGCTTGAGCAGGCGCCCGGCGGCGGCCTTGATCTCCGGCGGCGCGGATTTCTCCAGCGCCTCCAGTTCCGGGATCACCGCCGCGAGCTGGAGCCGGTTGAACGTCGTCGTGCCCTCGGCGTCGACGAAGCGGATCATCGGGTAGGCGGGGTCCCCCGCGGGCCAAAGCGCGGCCAGCCTCCCGTCCTCGTCGAGGACGGAGTCCAACTCCTCGCCGAACTCGTCCTCCAAATAGGCGTCCAGTCCCATGCTACCTCCCGGGGTACGCCGTGACCACCTCGCCGTCCGGCTCCGCGATCACCACCACGGTCGTGACGGGCCTGCCGGTGCGGTCGTTGGTCCCGATCGCGCGGCCCGCGTCCGCCACGCGCTTGTCGCGCCCGTTGCGCTCGCGCTTGGCCGGCGCGGCCTCGGCCAGCCTGATCAGCGCGTCCAGATCCTCGCCCTTGTTGAACAGGCTCTTGCCCGCCGTGCGCCGTCCGCCCGGGAAATGCTCGGAGAGGATATGGCGCCGCGCCCGAGCGCCGAGGTGAAGCTTGACGGCGGGGGCCGCCGCCGCCAGCGAGACGCACAGCACGACGGCAAGGCGCGCGAGCCGCGTCACGCGGCCTCCTTCAGCGCGGCGAAGCCCTCGGCCAAAGACGTCGGCGCCAGGCCCAGCGCGGCCGCCAGGCGCCCGGAGTCCAGCGACGAGTCGCGCGGGCGCGGGGCCGGGACGCGCTTGTCGGCCGCGCGCGTGGGGCGCACCAGGGTTTCGTCGAAGCCGAACGCGCGGCACAGCGCCAGCGCGGACTCGAAGCGCGTGACGCGCTCCGCGCCGCCCCAGTGGTACACGCCCTCCAGGTCCGGGTCGGCCAGCAGGCGCAGGATCACCTCGGCGAGGCGATCGCCGGCGGTCGGCGTGCGCCACTGGTCGACGAAGGCTCCGACCGGCTCGCCCTTGGACAGCGCGGCGCGCAGCTCGTCGACGAAGCACCCGGCGGTCCCCAGCGGCCGGCCGTACACGCTGGCGACCCGCAGGGCGCAGGCCCCGGGCGCGGCGGCCAGGACGGCCTCCTCCGCGTCCAGCTTCACGCGGCCGTAGACCGAGATCGGGTTCGGGGCGTCGTCCTCGTCGTACCAGCCTTTCTCGCCGTCGAAAACCAGGTCGGTGGACAGGTGCGCCAGCCGCGCGCCGGAGCGCCCGCACAGTTCGGCGATCAGACGGGCCGCGTCCACGTTCACCCGACGGGCCCTCTCCGGGTCGCGCTCGCAGTCGTCCGGGCGCGCCATCGCGGCGGCGTGAACCACGGCGGATGGACGGACTTGGTCGAAGGCCCGGCGCACGGAATCGGGGACTTCCAGGTCCAGGCGGACCGAATCGGCTCCCTCGACGGCGCGGGAGGCCCGGACCACGGTCCAGGACGCCGCCAGGTCCGGCGCCAGGCGCCGGCCGAGGAAGCCGGTCGCGCCGGTCAGCAGGAGTGTTTTGGGGGTCATCGGCCGCCTAGGTCCTTGGACCCAGACGGGCCTGGGTGTTACGCCTCAGGCGTCCATGGTCCTTCCTCACTATACTGATTTCATGATTCAACGAGCCATCGCCGCGGCGCTTCTGGCGGTCCTGACCGCCTCCGCGGCGGGCGCCGCTCAGTTCGCCAGCCCGACCTACAACGAGGCCGCGGACCTGGCCGGCGGAAAATCGGCGAGCGCGGTGTACGACGGCGGCTCGGCTCGCGACTCCGTGAACCGCGAGGTCCAGGGAGCCCTCAAGGTCGGCGACCTGTCGGTCCCCAAGGTCTCGACGGAGGCGGCATCCGGGCACGACGTGCTCCGGCCGGCGGCGGTCCCCGCCCCGGACAAGGCGGAGAAGGAAGGATTTTTCAGCGGCAGCAGCCTGAAGATGGGCGGCGGCGGCGCCATTCTCGGCGCGACCGTCGGCTGGCTGGTCGGCGGCCCGCTCGGCGCGCTCATCGGCGCGGCTGCGGGCTTCGCAATCGGATTCCTGATGTCGAAAATACTCGGCTGACGCCGAGGCACGCTATTACGCGGGAAGGCCGGCCCCACCCCGGGCCGGCCTTCCCAGTTTATAGGGACCTTGCGGCGAACGCGATCCTCAGGTAAACTATCGAAATGTCCCCTCGATCCCGCCTTCTAGTTCGGTCGGCCCTGCTGTGCGCCGTCCTGGCGCTCACCGCCTGCAGCGGAGGCGTGGACCCGAACACCATCCCCGGCGGGCCCCAGACCGGTCCCTGCCAATCCAGCAATCAGACCTGCAACACCAGCGGCGACTGCTGCGGCACCTTGCTCTGCAACGCCAACAAGGTCTGCAGCGGCGGCGCCTGCCAGAGCGCCGGCACGCGCTGCTCGTCCTCCTCGCAATGCTGCGGCTCCTTGACCTGCTCGAGCGGCGTCTGCACGGGCCTCAACGGCTGCACGAGCAGCGGCGGCTCCTGCTCGACCTCGTCGCAATGCTGCGGCGCGCTCAGCTGCAACGGCGCCATCTGCACGAACGGCTCCTGCACGAGCCAGGGCGCGGCGTGCTCCTCTTCGACTCAATGCTGCGGGACGTTGACCTGCAGCGGCGGGTTCTGCCAGTAGCCCGGACGGCTTAGCGCCCGGAACTCAGCGAGTTCGCCAGCGCCGGGGCGGCGGACGCGATCGCCTTCAGCGCGGCGGGGTTTTCCGCCAGCCACGACACGGTCGCCGGGTCGGCGACCATGCTCCGGATCACGGCCGGGTCGGCCAGCGCCTCCTGGACGCCCGGGCAGTCCAGCATCTTGACCAGCATGCGGCTGCCCAGAAGCGCGCGCACCGCCGCGGGATCGCTCATGGCCGGGCTGGCCAGGAACGCGCGCACCAAGGACGGGCTGCCGAGCAGGGACTTGGCCGCCGCGGGGCTGTTCAAGACGACGCGCACGACCGCGGAGCTCATGTAGGCCTCGACGCCGGGCTTGTCGTCCAGGAACGCGCGCAGGGCGCGAGGGCTTTTCAAGACGCTGGAGGACACCAAAAATCTCGCCGGCGCGCGCAGAAGCGCCGTGAAAATACGGCCGCGCCGCACGCCGGCCTCCAGCTTCGGCGTCAGGAACGCCGGAACGGACGGCTTGGCGGCCGCCGGCACGGCGCGCGCCATGCTCTCCAAGGGGATCGGCCGGGGAGAGACGGGCGCGGCGACCGCGTCGCGGAGCTCCTCGGCGGGGCGCGCCGCCGCGGAGGCGGGAGCGGGGCCCTCCTTCAAATCGAACGAACCGGCCTGTTCGGACGTAAGAGTAGTGGCGTCGGGGCTGGACAGGACGGACCACGCCACGAAGCCGGAAGCTCCCAAAAGGCCGATCACGCTCAAGACGGCGAGCGAACTCTTCACGCTTTAAGGATAGCGAGGCGGCGCCGATGCGGACAGGGTCGAAAGACCTACCCCTTGACAGGGCCGGCGGCGGCCGTTATATACATATGAGGATGGGGAAAATCGACATGATCGCGGTCGCGGCGGCGTTCCTGGCCCTGGGCCTGGCGGCGCCCGTTTCGGCCATGCCCACGGCCCCGTCCTTGCCCCTGACCGCGAACCGGCCCGTGACGCCGGTGATCCTGGACGCCGGCCACGGCGGCGACGATCTGGGCGCCGTCGTGAAGGGCCTGCGTGAAAAAGACATCGCGCTGGCCGTCGCGCTGAAGCTGCGCGACCGGATCAAGAACGACATGCCCGTCGCGATGACGCGCGACAGCGATCATTACGTGACGTTGGACAACCGCCTGGTCGAGTCCGTGGACTGGAACGGCGCGGTGTTCGTCTCCATCCACCTCAACCAAGTCCGGAACAAGAAGCGGTCCGGCGCGACCGTGTACAGCTTCGGAGTCCAGGGCCGCCGCGCGTGGCGCCGCCGCCCGAAGCACCCCAAGGTGCCGCCCATGCCCTCTCCGCCCCGCGTCGAAGCCAAGGAAAGCGAGTTCCTCGCCCGCGCCTTGGTCAAGACGATGCGCGACGGCGGCTTCCGCGTCGAGAGCGCGAAGTCGGACTACTACGTCCTCAAGAATCCCGCCCAGCCGAGCGTCCTCATCGAGATCGGCTACCTGAGCAACCCCGCGGAAGCCGCGCGCCTCAACGACCCGGCCTATCAGGACAAACTCGTCGAGTCGATGGCCGCGGCGATCGAGGCCTACGCCGCCGGACGCTCCCTGCGCGCGGAGACGACGACCGCCTCCGCGTCGCCGGCCGCCCGCGCCCGCCTCTAGTGAACGTCCGCGTCCTGGTGACCGGCGGGACTTTCGACAAGGAGTACGACGAACTGCGCGGCACCTTGTCCTTCACCCGCACGCACGTGCCCGAGATGCTGAAGCTCGGCCGCTGCCGCCTGCGCGCGACCGTCGCCACGCTGATGATGAAGGACAGCTTGTTCATGACCGCCGCCGACCGCCGCCGGATACTGGCCGCCTGCCGCCGCGCGCCGGAATCCCGCCTGGTCGTCACCCACGGCACCGACACCATGGCCGAAACCGCCGCCGTGCTGGGCCGCGGCCTCAAGGACAAGACCGTCGTGCTCACCGGCGCCATGCGCCCCTACCGCTTCGGCTCCTCGGACGGGCTGTTCAACCTGGGCTCGGCGCTGTCGTTCGCGCAGGCCCTGCCGCCGGGCGTGTACGTGGCGATGAACGGCCTGTGCTTCCCCTGGGACGACGTGCGCAAAGACCGCCGCCGCGGCGTGTTCGCCCGCAAAATCCGGCGCTGACGGCGCCAAAAGACCCAGGCGTTTTCCCGGCCCGGCGAGTTATAATAACGACATGAAGCTCACGCTCCTGCTCGCCGCCCTCGCCGTTTCCGCCGCGCCCGTGCGCGCCGCGGACAAGCCCCTGCGTCTCACCGGCGGGCCGAAAGCCGAGGACGCCCTGCGCAAGTTCGTCTCGAGCAACCCGAAGCTGAAGTCCAAGATCGACGACGCGGCCAAGCGCGAGGAGGCCTTCCTCGCCGAGAACCGCGACACCGACCTGCGCGACGCGGTCTCCGACGCGACCCCGCCCAGCCGGGCCCAGCTGCTCGAGAAGCTTCCGGGCCTCAAGGCCCCCGTCGCCTCGAACTGCGCCGCGCTGGCCGACTGCGCCGCTCCCGATCTGGCCCTGGACGTGCCCGATGCCGAGCAGCTTCCCGACGCCCTGCGCAGCCTCGTGCGCCCGTGGATGCTGCTCCAGGCCGCGCGCGGCTCCGCGATCGTGCTGAACCCCGCGTCCGACGGCGGCGACGCGGTACTGTCGGTGACGCTGAAGGGCGTCCAGGCCGCGCCGATGATCCTGAACGTCTCGCCGCGCCTCCTCGGAGGCTTCAAGGTCTGGTTCGACCAGCCGCTCGTGCTCGCCTCGATCTACGGCCGCGAGCGCGACGCCGTCCTGAAGTCGCCGCGCCGCTAAAGCAGGCGCAGCTGGGCGCCGAGAGGCCGGCGGAAGAGCTCGCCGCTCGCCCCGGCCGCGTAGCGCTCGCGGTTCAAGCCGACCTTGCGGCAGGTCAGCGCGAACAGCTTGGCCAGGTGCTCCGCGAATATCCCCTCGCCGCGCATGCGCGTGCCGAAGCGCGGATCGTTGAGGCGGCCGCCGCGCACCGCCCGGATCTGGTTGAGCACCTTCTCCTTGCGGTCGGGATAGTGGCGTCCGAGCCAGTCCTCGAACAAAGGCCCCAGCTGATGCGGAAGCCTCAGCGGCACGTAGCCGGCCGACGTCGCGCCCGCGCCGGCCGCCGCCTCGAGTAATTTCGGCAGCTCGTGGTCGTTGAGGCCCAGGATCATCGGCGCGGTCATCACGCCGACGTGGACGCCCGCCCGGGCCAGGACGCGGACGGCGTCCAGGCGCTTCTCCGGCGTCGAGGCGCGCGGCTCCATCCGGCGCGCCAGGTCCGGATCCAAGGTGGTCAGCGACACGAACACGCGGACCAGGCGGTCCTTCGCCAGCGCCTGAAGCACGTCGACGTCGCGCGTGACGAGGTGGTTCTTCGTGACCAGGCCGCACGGGTGGCGCGCGTCGGCGAGAACCTGCAGGCAGCGGCGCGTGATCTCCAGCTTGCGCTCGACGGGCTGGTAGACGTCGGTGACGCCGCCCAGCGCGATGGTCTCGGGCTCCCAGGACGGCTTGGACAGCTCCGCCGTCAGGAGCTCCGGCGCGTCGGCCTTCACGAAGATCATCGACTCGAAATCGAGGCCGGACGACAGCCCCAGGTACTCGTGGTACGGCCGCGCGTAGCAGTACACGCAGCCGTGCTCGCAGCCGCGGTACGGGTTCAGGCTCCAGGTGAACGGAATGTCGGGACTGTCGTTCTTAACCAGGATGGAGCGGGAATTGTCCCGGAAGAACCGCGTCTTGGGCGCGGGCTTCTCGGCGGGATCGGCGTCGGGCTCCCACTCGTAGGAAATCTCCTCGAAGCGGTTCGTCGGATTGAGGCCGGTCCCCCGGCCGCGCGGCGCGTCCATCCCGACAGCTTAATCGAACTAACGTTCGATGTCAAGGCCTCGCGGCGAAGCGCCCGACCAAGCCCGGAGCGGAGTCCGTGCCGACCATGACCTCGTACTCGCCGGGCTCGACCGCGAACGTCATGTCGGAACCGAAAAAGCTCAGCTCCCGCGGGCCCAGCTCGAACGACACGCGCCGCTTCTCGCCGGGCTTGAAGGTCAGGCGCGAGAAACCCTTGAGCTCCGCGACGGGACGCGTGACGCTGGCCGCGCGGCGGCGGAGGTAGAGCTGGACGACCTCGTCGCCGGCGCGGGCGCCGGCGTTCTCGGCGTCGACGGATATTTCGCGGACGCCGCGCTTGTCCGGCCCGACGGTCAGGTTCGAGAGGCGCACGTCCGCGTAGCTCAAGCCGTGGCCGAACCGGTACAGCGGCGTGAACGGGGCGTCGAGGTATTTGGAGGTGTAGTGATCGGCCTCATCGGACGGGCGGCCGGTGTTCTTGTGGTTGTAGTACAGCGGCACCTGGCCGAGCGTGCGCGGGAAGGTCATCGGAAGCTTGCCGCCCGGGGCGGCGTCGCCGAGCAGGACCGCGGCGATCGCGGCGCCGCCCTCGGTGCCCGGCTGCCAGGCTTCCAGGATCGCGGGCGCGCGGTCCGCCAAGGCGGACAGCGTCAGCGGGCGGCCGTTGAGCAGGACGACGGCCGTCGGCTTGCCCGCGGCGAGCACGGCCTTGGCCAGGTCGAGCTGGCGGCCGGGCAGGTCCAGGAACGCGCGCGAGGACGCCTCGCCGCTCATGTCCCCCGCCTCGCCCAGCGCCAGGATCACGGCGTCGGCGCCGCGCGCGGCGGCGACGGCCGCGGCGAAGCCCGCGTCGGACTCGCCGGTCACGGCGCAGCCCGTCGCGAAGACGACCTTGGCGTTGGGCAGCGCGGCGCGCAGGCCCGCGAGGATCGTGACGGCCTCCGAGGCGCGCCCGTCGCCGAACCAGGAGCCGAGGACGGCCGCGCCGTCGTCGGCCACGGGACCGATCACGGCGATCGTTTTCAGGCTCTTGCTCAACGGCAGAAGGCCGCCGTCGTTCTTCAACAGCACCAGCGAGCGCGCGGCGGCCTCGCGCGCGGCCGCGCGGCTTTCCGCGTCGGGCGCCGCGGCGGCGCGGCCCTCGTCGGCGTAGGGATGCTCGAACAGCCCGAGCCGGATCTTCACGCGCAGGATCCGGCGCACGGCCTCGTCCACGACGGACGCCTTCACGCGCCCGGATTTGAGGAGGCCGGGAAGCTCCGCGCCGTACAGGCGGCTGTCCATCTCCATGTCCACGCCCGCGTTCAGCGCCTGGCGCGCGGCGTCGGCGCCGTCGGCGGCGATGCCGTGCGCGATCAGCTGGGACACGGAGTCCCAGTCGCTGACCACGAAGCCGCGGAAGCCGAACTCCCCGCGCAGGACCCGCGTCAGCGTGTACGGATTGGCCGACGAGGGCACGCCGTTCAAGTCGTTGAACGCGCTCATGAAGGTCAGCGCGCCCGCGTCCGCGGCGGCGCGGAACGGCGGGAAGTAGATCTCGCGCAAAGTCCGGTCCGAGATCTCCGTCGTGCTGTAGTCGCGTCCCGCCTCCGCCGCGCCATAGCCCACCCAATGCTTCGCGCACGCGGCCAAGGTGTTCGGCGCGCTCGGGTCCTCGCCTTGGTAGCCGCGCACGTACGCGCGGGCCATGGCGGCGCCCAGGTACGGGTCCTCGCCGGCGCCCTCGGCGACGCGGCCCCAGCGAGGGTCGCGCGCGATGTCCACCATGGGCGAGAACGTCCAGCGCAGGCCGTCGGCGTACGCCTCCCACGCGGCCAGGCGCGACGCCTTCTCGACCATGGCCGGGTCGAAGCTGGAGGCCAGCGCCAGCGGGATCGGGAAAACGGTCCGGTAGCCGTGAATCACGTCGAAGCCGAAGATCAGCGGGATCTTCAGGCGCGACTTTTCCATGGCGGCGCGCTGGATCGCGTTGACGGCCTTGGCGCCGCGCACGTTCAGCGTCGAGCCGAGCAGCCCCTTGCCCGCCAGTTCGATCAGCTCCGGGGAGCCTTCCACGGGGCCGCCCAATTGCTGGAGCTGGCCCAGCTTCTCCTCCGGAGTCATGCTCCGCAGCAGCGCCTCGACGCGCGCGTCGACGGGGTCCTTCGGCGCGGCGGCGGCGGCGACGGCGCTCACGGCCAGCACGGCGGCAAGACTGTATTTCATGGCGCTCTCCCGGAGCAGGCTCCGAAGCCGACCTTGCTCATCGCCCCGGTGATTTCGGGGTTCTTCATGAACTGCTCCCAGATGTCGCCGCCTTCCAGGTTCGCCGCGGACAGCAAGGTGATGCCCTGGTCGATGCCGAGCACGTCCTTGTTGACGCAGCCCGTGACGGGATGGAACGAATCGGCGAAGCCGTAGCGGCCGTAGGTCTTCGGATAGCGGTCCTTCATCGCGCGCAGGGCGGCCAGCGACTCGGCGGGCGTGAACATCAGCGAGCCGCCCGGCGCCGACGGCACCACGGTCCCGTCCGCGGGACCCTCCAGGGGCGGGACGCCCCACGCGGCGTAGCCGCCGGTGCAGGTGTCCGACGCGGTCAGGCCCCAGATGTCCTTGGACCAGCCCGCGTACTTGCCGGACGGATCCTTGCCCATGTCGCTCATGACCTGACGCTGGGCGAGCGTCGCGTTCACCGAATTGTCGAAGTAGTTCAGGCCGTGGCGGTCGCACCGCCCGCGGAAGTCCACGTACGCCTGCGAGTACTGGTGGACGAACAAAGGCGAGGCGCCCGCGACGAAGGTCCGCCCGCCCGCGGTCACCGTCGGACGCTTCCACGCGTCCCACTCGGAGGCGGGGATCGGGTGCGTCGGGGAGCCGACGGCGAGCAGGTCCAGGATCATGTGCTCGCTGTAGGTGTCCCAGCGCGCCGGGATGAAGCCCTTCTCCGGCGTCCAGCCCATGGACAGCAGGTTGGGCGAGCCGTTCAGCATCCACGGGAAATCCACGCGCGCGTACAGCGCGTCGGCGAGAGCCGCGATCTCCGGGTCGGGGAAGCACTGCTTGGCGGTCAGCACGCCCGCCAGCAGCAGGGCCGTGTCGATGGACGAGACCTCGCTGCCCCACGCCCGCGCGCCCGTCTTCGCGTCGAGGAAGTGATAGAACCAGCCGTGCTCCTGCGGGGCCTTGTCCCGCAGGAAGGTCAGGGTCGTCTTCACCCGCGCGGCGGCCTCTTCCTTGGAAACATAGCCGCGCTTGGCGGCCGTGCACAGCCCGCTCAGGCCGAAGCCGGTCGCGGCGACGCTGGCCACGCCCGCCGCGTTCGCCTGGTGCGGCGCCGCGCCGTCGGCGGACGCGCGATCGGCGGTCAATCCCGTCTTCGGATTCGACTGCTCCAGGAAATACCGGAAGTTCCGGCGCGACAGGTCGTCCAGGAACTTCAGGTCCGCGGAGGTCAGCCCGCCCGCGCCGGAAGCGGGCGCGCCGACCGGCGCGGCCGACGCGGCCTTGCCGTCGAAGAGACGGTCGAGCTGGTCCTTCGACCGCTGCGCCGAGGCCGTCAGGGGCCAGACCGCCAGGATCAGCGCCAGGACGCGTGCCATGAGCCTCATCCTACCATGGTCCGCGCCGCCTGAGAACGGCGAAAAGGCGCGGCTTAGGCGCCGCTGAGGCGGCTGACTTCCTCTTCCTTGAGCTGAAGCGCGGACTGCACGCGCTCCATGTCCTCGCCGACCTTGGTCACGCGGGCGAAGTCCTCGTACAGCGCGGGGTCGGACATGTCGTGGGCCAGCTTCTCCAGCTCCGCGTGCAGGCGCTCGAGTTCCGCCTTCGCCTTCTCGAGGGCCTTCGCGCGGCGACGGACTTCCTTGCCGGCCTCGTACAGGTTCTCGGCCTCGTTGGCGGCCTTCTGCTCGGGGGTTTCCTCGACGGGCTCGCGCTCGG
>Ga0315268_10002808_pt1 | contig 19435 bp, 24 predicted proteins | sample C1_top_MG_FD_204535 | JGI IMG/M metagenome (GOLD analysis project Ga0315268, IMG submission 204535) | Sediment microbial communities from Yellowstone Lake, YNP, Wyoming, USA - C1_top | ecosystem: Environmental > Aquatic > Freshwater > Lake > Sediment | place: USA: Wyoming | collected 2017-08-01
AAGACAAAACGTCAAATCAAAAATCTGACTCGGAAATGGTCAAGTCTGGAAAGACAATTGCGATCGGTGCTGGACTCAGTTTCTTCGGCGGCTTGGCATCAGGCTTGCTTGGCATAGGCGGAGGCTTGCTCGTAGTGCCCATAATGACCTTCGCCATGGGCATGTCGATACACTTGGCCACTGCAACATCCATGTTCACGATGATTTTCACGTCAATATCCGGGGTCACACAGCACTATCAGGCAAACCACATAAACTTCGAATCTGCATTGTTGCTAGCGTTGGGTGCAGTATTCGGCGCTCAAGTGGGCGCGTACACGTCTAAAAGGGTCTCAGGCAAGAATCTACGCAGAGTCTTCGCCATCGTGCTCATAATTTCAGGCATAAACATGATCATAAAATACTGGTAAATGGGTTTCCGCTTAAAGGGTACGTATTGTCTCAACACTGACGCTTTACTGAAGGCGTTATGCGGTGTTGTTAATTTTGCTATTGATTCAACCGATTATTTCTACTGGACTTCCCAAGGCTTGGCCTGGCACGCCCTTTCTGAAACGAGCCCTAACGAGGCCGTTCTTTCCATGCAACGCCACGATTTTTCCTCGAACCTTATGTTTTCCGACAGGCCACGCGACCTTTCGACCAATGAGTCGCGCCGCCCTGCTAACTGATGCAATTTCGGGAAAACGAAGGATATATTCTTTCGGCTTCTGGGTTTTTGGTCCCCCTCGACAACTCACGATGACGCCTTGAACGATTTTAGACACAGCATTCACTTCGCATTTAGGTGATAGGTTATAGTTAGGTGTAGAAAGCTCGTATATACCTTTTCAAAGCTGCGCACCAAACCCATTCAACGTTAGATGTCCGAAATGCGGTGGAGAAGGCCGTGTTGTTTGGGTTTCGCAAGACGGGAAACTGGCAGCAATAAAATGCGCGAGATATCATTGTCAAATAAGTCCCTCTCCTACAGAGTTCAGTTCACATGCCCAAACCAAAACGAAGAAGCGAATGGTATTTCTCGCAGACGTGAAGCTAGGAGCTAGAAGCCATATTTTGCAACGTAGCACTCGATAACGGACCAGAGTCTCTCTTTGGGATTTTTTGCTTTTGATGGAGTGATATGGATTTCCTTTTCGAACTTTGAAGTAAACACGATTTTGCAGAGCTTTTCTATAGTCATTTTCACCTCATAAGTTGTTGATGTTTCTTCCAGTGTGCGAGATACATGGGGCACTTCATTTTATCCTTACATTTTTTACATTCAGTGCGGAGGCTCGTCCAATATCGGTTGCAAGGCAGGCTGGTTGGAGGAGGAGTCTTCGCTGTGGGAGTCGACATCTTAGGCAGTCCTCTAGCTTAAGAGCATTAGTAGCGCAAATACATATAAATTAAGTCATCAAAGTCAAGCTCGCGCGCGCTGACGCCCTGTATCAAGCTGGAGCGTGTGCTTGTTTTATGTTGGATATTCCTATTCAGTTAGATGTTTTCAACCCGATATGATTTCTCTAGGTTTGATGAAAAGCGCGCGCACTGAGAAGGCTATACGCGTTTAATCGTCATCCTAAGTTCTGCACTCTTCGCAGAGCCATCGGCCACTAACGTTTCTCAAGTCATCTGAATAATTTTCACAATCTTGGCAGTAACCAGAGAAAGTTACTTCGTGTGCACGCGCACGAAATTGAGGTTCTAGTTTGCTTTTTTCCCTGATCACAAAGTGTAATTCAGGATCGACACTTATGATATCTGACTCAACAATAGTTCCCAGTTTCTCATGATTCTTCTCCACTAACAACCTTCGTATCTTATTTTCTCGCATTTTTTTGGCTGCCTCTTCAATGGTAGCATCTGGGCTAATCGTTATTAGTTGAGAGCTCATGACCTCGCCAACCTTTACCTCTCTAGGATTCAACCCTTTTGATACAACTCTGCTGATAATATCATGGTCAGTAATTATCCCTGAAAATTCGTTTCCGTCCTTTACAATAACGGAAGATATTCCCTTCTCAGTCATCACACTAGCCACCTCTGTTATACTATCTTTCACTTGGATGGTGATGAGATTCCTCGTCATTAAATCCCTAACTTTTAATACGGGCTCATCTTGTTTCAATACATTATTTCCTCAAATAGCAACTGACAGTTGAGCGCGCTTATCTACTTTCCCTTGACTTCTGCGCGCGTGCATACAGATTAAAGCGCGTGCATTTATTTAGAAGTTCAGCAATCAATTTCAGAGTGTGAAACACATGTCAGAAATAGAAAAAATGGTAGAAGATTTCAAGAAGGTTGCCTCGGAAAAAGAGAAGAGATTACTGGAGTTATATCTTGAATACTCGAAGGAAAAGATTTCACTTAAGGAGTTCTTCAAAGAAACCAGTGAATTAGAGTTTCCTGCGCCCGATTTCTACATTGCGTGCATTCTTGGTGCATTAATGAAATCCATTGTGTCACTTGAAAAAAGTATATCCCAGATCAAAAATAAGCTCGCACACTCTGAATAAGTGTCCAAATGCCGAAACGGTCAGTCTCTCGGCACTTCGTTTGGGTTTGGGATAGAAATTCTATCCAACCAAACGAAAGGCGCTGGATTTTAACGTCTTCGCTTTCCATTACTATAGATTTGAAAAAAAAGGGAGACGCTCGTGCATGGATAAATTTCATGCTTGGGCGCGCGTGAGCTCCATTTGTATGGCGCTTTAGATCTTGCGTTTGTTTAGGACAACTCGGAATGGTTTATGGCATTTCGGGCAGTCGAAAAGTCCAATTTCTAGTTGCGTTTTCTTGCCTGATTTGTCTGGGCGACCAGCCATTGTCCATTTCTTCCTCGGGGAGCTTACTTCGGTTCCACACTTTGGACATTTAGCCATGTTCTCTTCTCCATTATGATCAAGCATCATCGTTTAATGTTTAATGGATAAAAGACTTATGGTATGTTGAGGACAATTGAAAAGCCTGTCATACTTAAAAATCTCAACATGACTCAAAGTCGAGGGAGCGCGCATTGTTGCCTTTAATCTTCATTTCTTATGGCGCCTCCCCGCTTTCAGTTTTCTCATAAACCACGTAACTTTTGCCTTTCTCAGTCAGGTTTACTCGTTTAGGGGCAACCATCTTCATCTCATCAATATTGATTAAACCTTGGTTTTCTAATTCTTTGATGTCACGCATCCATCCAGGCAGTTCATATAAAGGCATTGATGCTCCGCCTTCCGCCAGGGTCTTCACTATCTGCTTCCTGTAACTCTCCCTTCCTGGGGTGCCTTTCATAGATTTGACTTCTTTGACTCTATCTAGCAGTTTTCGTTCACCTCAAAGTTTCAATGCAGGACGTGGCTCCCTTTTAAACTCTCAATCATATCACTCATTGAAATACCTTTTAAACGTTTATCGCCTAAGTGTCTTCTGGATTTTTTCAAGATTTTTTGTGGCGACCGGGTCGGTTGCTAAGTATTCCTTCAGTTTTTCGCATGGATAGTCGTCGCAGTGGGCACAGGTTTTGACTTTCTTTTCTTCCGCGCACGGTCTTATCTTGCAGAGTTTTCGGCAGAAACCAGAGATCGTATCAGACTTACATCCGTGACAGTCGACGTCTTCTGGTTTGAACTTGATCTCGCCTTGGTCCGACCAGTGTTTGGCTATCTGTTTCTTCCATTCAATGTCTTTCGTTTGAGTCGCTTTGAAGGCTTTACACTCATTGCAGTCCAGTCCACAATAGGCGGTCATTTCAGAAATCATTCCTGCCTGTCTCCCTTTCAACGGTTTTGATTATTGAATGATTGTAGTGGACAAGATAGGCGTTCCACAGTCATATAATGGTTGGGATAATGCTCCCGACGAAAGTTTTATCCCTTCTGTGAGGCAATATCGCTCAGCATGGCCTATTCTAATGGAAAAGTGGCAGGGGCGCTCATTTTTATTGCGGTCACTCAGTTTGTCTTAGGTGTGATCGTTTCAGAAGCGTTGTATCCGGGCTACAGCGTATCTGACAATTACATAAGTGACCTTGGAATTGGGCCTTCCTCGGTGATCTTCAACTCGTCCGTGTTTCTTATGGGGTTGCTGCTGCTCATTGGAGCTTATTTTCTGCAACGCGCCTTTCATTTCGAGCTGTTGACTGTGATGCTGGTCTTAACGGCTGTTGGAGCCATGGGAGTTGGCATATTCACAGAAGACTTTTACACAATCCACAGTATCGCAGCGCTGATTACTCTTGTGTTCAGCGGATTAGCAGCCATATTCTCTGTGTTATGTTCATATGTTCATAAGTTCCCTTTGGTGAAGATGCCGTTCTCCGCTATAAGCGTCATATTGGGGTTGATGACGCTTGGAGCGTTGGGTCTCTTTGTGGGCAAGATCTACCTGGGACTGGGTGCAGGCGGAATGGAGCGCATGATCGTTTATCCGGTTCTCATGTGGGAAGCCGGGTTCGGCGGCTACCTAATCGCGTACCCAGAAGAACGAAGAACTAAGCAGAAACCGCAGTAACGCCCAGCTATAACTCCTTCATTTTGATTTTCACTTTAAAGGACGGTTGGATAAGACGCGTCCGTATATCATTCTATAATCAATCGAACCAGATCACGTATTAGACCCGAGATGCCATGAATTATGGCGCCCTGGCCGGGATTCGAACCCGATGTGCTTCTAGTCTTTTGATCAATCAGTTTCTTCTGGTTCACTTTAGTAGGAATGATATCCTGAACGCTTTTCTTCATAGATTTCGTCGATTTCGTATCTAGTAGCAATTCTATTGGTAGCGTTAGCTCGTATGTAAGGTCCTTTATCCATTACAAAATATGGCTTATCTTCGCCTTCTTCTACACGAATAACTATTATGTCCTTCTCATCGACTTGCCTCTTAGTTATCTCACATTTGACCTCTGGGCTGCAGTGACTTCTTAAAATGTTAGTAATCGTATCTTCGCAACCATGTTCGTAAAAGCCAATGACTTTGGAATGATCATCTACTCCTATGATTATTATTCCCCCGTTAGTGTTGGCAAATGCCACAACCGCTTCAGCAAGTTTCTCGGGTATACTGATTTTCTCCTTAAACTCTACGGTTTCTGTTTCTCCGTGGCTAATCAATTCCTTTAGTTCGTACTCTGGAATGTCAATGACAATTCCTTTCGATAGTGTTTCCCAACTAGAATAATATCGTCGACTATCAAGAATCTCGTTATCAGTTTTTGATATCAAAGCAACATACATTGAGTCGGGTATGAAACCTATCTGCGTCACTCCAACGGTATCTTCAAATTCAACGTCCGCGTGCTTTACTTCTGTTCCTCGATTACAATAGAGTTTTCCTACAAGGTTTCCAATGCCCACATCTTTAGGCAATATTCTCAGTTTTATTTCCTTGGAACCGATACTCACCTCTTCAATTCTTGCACCATATTTTGGCAAGCAAATGACAATACCATAGAGATCTGAGTACCGGGACAAATCTATACCCAAGCATTCATTGATGGCTGCTCGAAAATCTGGAAAAAGGGGCATGTCTTTGGATACTATTGGTTCTGAAGAGTATGTTTTTGAAGGGCTTCTATAGTGATATCTTTCAAAAAACCACCCAATATCAAGATAATCATCTCCACTATCGTACTTGTATCCGTTCTGTAGGTATTCATTCTCAACTTGGATATCATACTCGCCTAAAGTGATAGTCGAGGTTCCTTTCTCAGGTAGCTTCGTGATTATATCGACTAAGCTATCAAGAGAAATGAGTTCTTCAAATAAGACTAGGTTTCCATAGTCAAATTTCTCTTTAGGCGTGTAGGGGTCGGACTTATGCAACGGGAGGATTTTCGTAACAATGTTTTCCCAGACATCATCACGCTTAAATATGACGCTTTTCACCAAAACCGAGCCGTAGCTGTGCCTTCGGCTATCGATTTTTCCCATAATTTCTTGTGTTTTCATAATTCTCATTTTGTCTTAAGGTATATTAACTTAATGTGTGATTGAAAAAAGGTAACAGTCTTAAGTTGACTTCTTTTCCAAAAAGAACAATTATGAGCAGAAAATGCAAAGAACGTCAAAGACAAGATTTTAGAATCAGATCGTATAATTAATAGAATGGTAGTTTGACGCCATTGAAGAGAATCTGGGAATATCTGGAAAAGCATCATTTTCCATTATTCGCTATTGCTTTGGCACTATTAGTCCTATGGAGTTCACTATCGCTTCTCTCGGCGGATCTTGAAAATTACACGTTGAAAATAATTCTGCAGCCTTCGAATGATGTGGCTTTGTTCACTACGATGGGAACTGTGCTTGCAACGATTTTGGGAATCTTCTTTTCAATTTCAATTATTGTTGTTCAGCATGCGGCCAGCAATTACACTCCCAGTATTTTGGAAGGGTATAAAAGAGATTACAGGACTTGGTTTGTTTTCTTTTACTATCTTGTATGTCTTGCGATGACAATATTCTCATTGCAATATCCTAAGAATTTCTATTTAATAAATACGACAGTTTTAGCGTTTGCCTTCTCCTTTTTGTTTCTGGCCTCACAATTTGTGCACATCATCAACTTGATTGATCCAAGAAATATAATCGAAAACGCGAAACGACAGAGCTTAAATGACATTAAACGTATTCCATCCAAGCTTGAATCGATACTGAAAGAACAAAAACTAGAGAATAGTTTCGAAGAGAGTTTTGCGAAGTCTCCTATCTACTCACAATTGGTTTTCCATAACGAGAAAACTCTGATTGCCTCGAGCCAAAACAAAATTTTGCAGATTAGTGATGTAATCTTAAAAGCAAGTGAACGAAGAGAGCTCGAGACTTGTGTTATCGGCTTGAAGGCATTGTGTGAAATAGTTAGTTGTTACGTCGCTATAAGAAAAGATGATCCTACTCCAGGTGATGACTTCCTACAATATGTTTATAATCAACTTTTGGCGATTTTTGAAATTGCTCTTGACCATAGAGATAGCATGCTACTCCAAGAGATTATAATAGCATTTGAGAAAATAGGAAATTCAACTACTGATATAAAGTCAATCTCCGTCTTCGGTGGACCAAATCAATCAACAAGTTTAGCCATATGGCACATTCAAGTTCTTGGCAAAAAAGCTATTGGGAATGGTTTTCCCGACGCGGCGGCTCAAGCCATAGTCTCATTAAAGAGAGTCGGAGTGTCTGCAATTCAGAAGAGCTCTGGCGATGGCTTAGCTTCCGAGAAAATTATGGAAATCGGAATCTCCGCACTGCCCACGAAAGACTGGTTTATAGTCAATCATGCCTTTGAGGGCCTAAAAGAACTGCTTTTTAATGCAGTGCTAAAACGGGTCAATATTCATAGTGAACCCTCTAGTATCCTTGAAAACGTAGAAAAGCTAGCGGAGCTAAGTATCAAGAGGCAACTGGAATATTGGGCTTTTACAAGTCTCTTCCCAGCCTTACCAGAATATTCGATTCAAAAAGTTTCTTGGGCAGCTTTCAAGATCAAGAATGAAGAATATCCAAAGATCCAAACAAGGTCCAGGGAAGAATATAGCAAGGAAGTCATGTCAGCATTAATGAGGACATTGGGAAGGATTGCCCAATGGGTTTCCGAAAATGATTCTCTAATTCTACTGGGGCAATCGGTTGATTGCGTCTTAAGAATCACGTTGTCGATGTTAAAGGAAAAATTCATAACGATAAAGGAAGGCTATAGCGGCGAAATCTCACATGCCGTAGAGGATTTGAAAAGTTCCTATGTAATTAGTGCGACTTATCTACTTAATAGTGGAGTACACTCTTCAGTTCCAAGCCATATCAGTGATGCAATAACGTCAATAGCGATCTATGCCTTGGATTCCCAACAAGAAGAAATCACCACTCATTGCTTGGTAGCCCTTCATCATATGTGCATTTCTATAGTCGAGCGAGATCATTATGGCTATGATGTTGCTCGATGCGCAGGTAGAATTGGAATTATTGGCGCTTATGCTTTGGACAAGGGTAAAGATGAGATATCAGACAAGTCTTTAGGCTTGCTTGAGAACTTTGATGAAATCTATTTGTCAAAATCCCCAAGTCCTCACGATAGATTACACATCAAAGAAATGCGACAAATGCACGAACGATTCTCAGCAGATCCTCTTCTCTCAAGAGGGGTGCAAGCTTATGGCGTTCTGTTTAAGAAAATATCCTCAGAAACCTTGTGTAAGTTTGTTGATCTATATGAGAAACAAAGGAAGCGATCTCCTATTTCTGTTAGTTGAGAATTTTGACCAATCGTGATTTCGATCAAAAGCCGCCCGGACCGCCAAGGTTCTAAGTCTTCTAATGCGATGGCGCCCTGGCCGGGATTTGAACCCGGGTCCAGCGGGCGACAGCCGCTTATACTAGACCGGACTATACTACCAGGGCAAACGCTCTAATTTAGAAAAGGACATCGATTAATTAAGTTTTCTTGAAGCCCATCAACTCAGCTCATTCTAGAAGTTGTTGTTAACTGAACCTGTTGATGTCAACAACAACTTCTGAACAAACCGAACCCTACCCAACCCACAAAAAAAGAAGTTATTATTAACAGTTCTACGGCGAAGTTAATAACACATGAACTGAAACCAACCCAAAGCCATACCAATACATTGCTTAAGGCTGCTTTAACAACATAAAAAGTGGCTTTTAACAACATAGAAAGTGCGCCGAACCATAGTTCAAACAGAACCAGAAACAACTATCAGAAACAAAATCAAAACCCAAAACGCAAACGCTCATATTTGGATCATATACAAGACTAGGGGGTCTACTGTGCGAAAACAAAAAAATCTTCACACACTCATACTAACCCCTCAAACCATTAAAACCACACCAAAAACCATGCAGAACCCGCATACTGCAAATCCATATTGCAATATCGCAAACTATTAGCATGCCAAAACCCTAACAAAAACACCCCAGAAAAAACACAAACCTTAAAGGAGCCTGAACAAGCCATGAACGAAACAATCTTCATAGCGTGCAAACAACTGATCGACGACGCCAAAAACGGATGCGCAGACCTAGTCTTCAAAGAAATCTGCCTCGAAATACTCAACCGAGCACGAAACGTCCTAACCGAAGAACAATTCAGACAACTCACAGACTACGCCGCAGAGAGAATGAAAGAAAAAAGCCTAACCGAAGCCCAACTCCCAATGTAAGCGCGGTCCTGCTACCTCTTTTTCAAACCCAAAACAAACAATTCACTACTCTTCTTACGACTAGCCGCAGGCTTAATCAAACGCACAAACCCAAACGCTTGACGCACCTCATAAACAAAGTCGTCCATAAGGTCGCCTTGAAAAACCTTCACAAAAACATTTCCACCACGCCTCAAAACACTCGCAGCGACTAGCATAGACCGACGAGACAAGTCAATCTGCCTCGCATTGTCCACTTCCCACACACCCGAAACATTAGGCGAAACATCAGAAAGCACAACATCAGCAACACCCCCAGGCAAAAAACCACGAATACTGTCAACAATCTCAGCATCGTTAATGTCACAAATAATAGACCGCGAATTCTCCGCTTCAAGCGGCTCAATCTCCTTCAAATCCACACCTAAAACATAGCCCTTTTCACCAGTGGCTCTTAGAGCCGCCTGCATCCAGCCACCTGGCGCAGCACCCAAATCAACGACTACATCGCCTGGTCTAATAAGATCGTACCTGTCAACCGCTTCTAGCAGCTTATACGCTGCACGGGAACGAAGCTGCTCCTCCTTCGCCCTACGATAAAAATAATCCTTCCTACGTTCGCGCAGCCACGCCTTAGGCAAAACTAAGCGTCACCGACAGCAGGATCCATCTGTTCCTTAGCCAAAACAGCAATCCAACTCGTCAAACGCTCACAACCATGAGGCGTAACAGCACCCCAAGCCCCACAGCGAGCATCATCAACACACATAAGACACGGACACTCCATAATAGAACTAATCGACGCAGGCTCCCTCTTCGGAAACAAACGATAAGTCCACCGACCAGCCCGCAATTCACGCTCACGCCTGATCAAACCCCTAGTCTCAAGCTTCAAAGCAATTCTAGAACCCTCTCGGCTGCTGGCACCCAGTCTACGCCACAAATCAGACTGGAGAACACCCTGACGACTAGTATTGGAAATAAAATGCAAAGCCTTGTACTCAATGTCATTACGCCTAGGCATGATTCCTCGAACCCTTGTATCAATCCTTTTCCTAATCTACAATATATATTATACACCTTAGGAATAAAAATCTAAGTGTTCAACACAAGAACCAGCATGAGAAAAGGCGACAAAACATTGCCAAAACCGCCAAACACAAGCCAGCCCTATCTACTGGGAATAGAATCAACAGCCGACGACTTCAGCGTAGGCATCGTCTCATTCAACGGCCAAATACTAGCCAACGTAATCAGCACCTACATGCCACCAGAAGGGGGAATCCACCCCAGAGAAGCCGCAAGACACCACGCCGAAGTCGCAGGAACAATCATACATGAAGCATTAGAAAAAGCCAAAATCCACCCCAAACAAATCAAAGCCATAGCTTTCTCACAAGGACCAGGCCTAGGACCATGCCTCCGCACAGGCGCAACCGCCGCCCGAGCCCTAGCCGCTTACCTTCACATACCCCTAGTAGGCGTTAACCACAGCGTAGCACACATCGAAATAGGCAAACTCATCACAGGCGCCAAAGACCCAGTGACACTCTATGTTTCAGGAGGCAACACCATAGTCTCAGCCCACGAAGACGGGTACTACCGTGTCTTCGGCGAAACCCTAGACATAGCCGTCGGCAACCTCCTCGACGTCTTCGCACGCCAAGCAGGATTGAGACAGAAACCAGGCAAACCCTTCGGCGCATTGGTAGAGGAACTAGCGAGCCGCGGCAAAAATCTGATTCCGCTTCCATTCACTATTAAAGGTATGGACCTGTCATTCAGCGGACTACTAACAGCAGCAACAGAAGCATTAAAAAACGGAACACACAGACTCGAAGACATCTGCTTCAGCCTCCAAGAAACCGGTTTCTCCATGCTAACCGAAGTAACCGAACGAGCCCTCGCACACACCGAAAAACCCGAAGTCCTCCTAACCGGAGGCGTCGCAGCCAACAAACGACTGCAGGCTATGCTGAAAATCATCGCCGACGAGCACAACGCTCGCTTCAATGTAGTGCCCAAAGAATACGCACTGGACAACGGAGCCATGATCGCTTGGACAGGAATCTTAGCCTACAAACACGGCATCATCCTGCCACTGGAAAAAAGCATGGTCAAGCTGAAATGGCGACTAGACCAAGTTCCCGTGCCATGGACAGAGGGGGGCTGAAAACAAAAGTGCTCCTCAAAAAAGGCGCCGAAGCCAACCTCTACCTCGAAGAATGGAACGGTCGAAAAGTCATCATGAAGCGCCGTTTGACCAAAGCTTACCGCCTACCACAACTAGACAAGACCATCAGAACTCAACGCACACTACACGAACCCATGCTTATCCACCGCGCAAAAGAGGCAGGAGTGCCCACACCCACCATTTACATGATAGACTTAGCTAACTCAAACATAATCATGGAATACGTCGAAGGCAAACAGATAAAACAAGTCTTAAATGATATACCCCAAAAAGAAAAACTGCGCTTATGCCGTCAAATAGGCACATTGATTGGACGATTACACAAACACGGCATCATCCATGGAGACTTAACCACATCAAACATGATTCTCACACCCGACAATAGAATCTGCTTTGTAGATTTCGGTCTAGGCGAATACTCAAGCGAGTTGGAGATTCGCGGCGTAGACCTACACCTGATGAAAAGGGCGCTTCAGAGCACGCATTACAGATACGCAAAAGAATGTTTCAAAGCGGTTCTACATGGATATACAGAATCAACTGGAAAAGAAGAGGCAAAAAAAGTGTTAGAAAAGATTCAAGAAATCGAACGGAGAGGACGATACGTTGAAGAAAGATAAAAAGGTAGTTGCCTTCTTCGTAACTGGCAACGTGCACAAATTCCACGAAGCGCGTGCCGTGCTCTCAAGATATAATATTGCAACTGCGATGCTTAACGTCGAAGCAGTTGAAATCCAAGACGACGACATAAAGACAATAGCGAAAACCAGCGCCCTGGACGCTGCACACAATTCTGACCTCCCAGTTTTCGTCGAAGACGCAGGACTCTTCATCAAAGCATTGAACGGTTTCCCAGGACCTTACTCCAGCTATGCTTATCGGACCATTGGAACCAGAGGCATACTGAAGTTAATGGAAAAAGTTGGTCAGCGACACGCCTACTTTCAGTCTGTCGTTGCCTTCTGCAATCATGATGAAAAAGCAGAGCCGTTGTGTTTTGAGGGAAAAGCCTACGGAAAACTCACATACGAAGAGAGAGGTAGCCAAGGCTTTGGATTTGACCCAATCTTTCAACCAGTCGAAGCTGAAAACGGCAAGACGTTTGCCAAAATGACCCCTGAAGAAAAGAACCGGTATTCGCACAGGGCGCAGGCACTCCAAAAATTTGCTGAATGGTACGTGTGCAGGCTTTGAGAGAAGTCTTAAATATGTCGAGTTAATGGCTGTCTTAGAGTCTTTGAGGCGACATACAATTGCCAAAAACCGAGAAAGGCAAATCTCATTCAATTCGACCAGTGGGCAAGCGGCCACCAGCTTGGTGCAAGTACACGCCTGAAGAAGTGGAGTCCACCGTGGTCAAACTTGCAAAGGAAGGACACACTCCGAGCAGAATCGGCGTGATTCTGCGCGATCAATACGGTGTGCCGTTGACCAAGCAGATTGTTGGAAAAACCATTATAGAAATCATGAAGCAGGCGGGGCTGGCTCCTTCTATGCCCGACGACTTAGAAGTCTTGCTGAGACGGGCTTCAAGCATAGTTGTCCACTTGGAAAAGAACAAGAAGGATGCATTCAACATTCATGCGCTCCAGCAAGTTGAAGCCAAAATTCACAGACTTGCCAAGTACTATAAGCGTGAGGGCGTTTTGCCAGCCGATTGGAAGTATAAGGCGAAGACCGCCAGTTTGGTTTAGGGGTATATGCCACGGAAAGCAACGGGCAAATTGAGGCTTTTTTGAAAACCGCGGCTCAAGCAGCCGACCTAATCAAGAAGCAGATTGAGAACGGCGGTTTCATTCATGTTGTTTCTCACTTGGACGCAGACGGTTTAGCAGCTGCAGGCGTCATCGGCTCCGCATTGGCTAGGATGGACGCAGCCTTTCGGATTCGAATTCAACGGTGGGTTGATGAGAAAATCGTGGACGGCATACTCGCTGACAAGCCGTCTCTAATGATTTTCACGGATTTTGGCAGCGGCGATCTTGACGTCTTGAACTCGAGACTGGCACATCGTGAGATAGTTATTCTTGATCATCATCAACCCATTTGCGAAGCTGACTCGGCCTTTGTGCAGGTGAATCCTCATCTTTATGGGATCGACGGCTCTCGAGACCTGAGCGGCGCAGGTGCAGCCTACTTTGTGGCTAAAGCTTTGGACAAAGCCAATTGTGATATGGCTGGGGTTGCAGTCGTAGGTGCCTTGGGTGATTTGCAGGACAAGTATGAGCAGAGGAGGCTTGGTGGGCCGAACGCAATTATAGTGGAAGACGCGTTGAACGCAGGTTGCCTTAGAATTGAAACTGACCTCATGTTCTTTGGGAGGGAAACCCGCCCAATTCACCAGGCCTTAGCGCGCACGACGACTCCGTTCATTCCAGGGATAAGTGGTGAAGAAGACAAAAGTCTGGCTTTCTTGGCGAGTTTGGGAATCATGCCTAAGAAAGGTGACAAGTGGCGTGCACTGCGAGATCTCTCTGAAGAAGAGAAAAAAAAGTTGTTCAATGCACTTGCTGATTACTTGATGTCTAAGGGTTCCTTCGGTGATGTAGCTCTGAGTCTTCGAGGAAGCGTTTACACGTTGACTCATGAAGAACCTTGGACTTCACTGCGTGATGCTAGGGAGTTTTCGGTTCTTCTGAATGCAACTGGGCGCATGGACAGACCTGGCGTCGGTGTGGCTATCTGTATGGGAGACCGAGGCATGGCGCTTGAACAGGCATCAGTTGTGTTAGAAGAATATCGTGGAGTAATTACGAAGTATTTGAATTGGCTCTTGGAGCCCGATACGGGGCGGATGGAAGAGTTTGGTCACATTTGGGTGGCTCACGGTGACAGCGTTATAGACGACAAGATAATTGGCACGGTTTCTTCTATTTTGTCGACGACTTTGTTGAAGCCGGAGAAACCTATCATAGCTTACTCGACCGTTCAAAATGAGGGCATTGCCAAGTTTTCAGCTCGTGGAATTGATTCGTTAGTGAGGAAAGGACTTAATCTGGCAGAGGTACTACGCATTGGAGCTGAGAAATATGGCGGCAGAGGAGGCGGGCATGACATAGCTGCTGGGGCGCAGGTGCCGCTTGAGCATGTGGTTTCTTTTCTGAAGCAGATTGATGAGCTTGTCAGGAAGCAGTTGGCTGGAGAGCCTATTGGAGGCTAGTATCAGCCTTTCTTACAGAACTGCAAATGAAGCGGAGGCTATTGCGCAAGCTGTGTCTCCAGACAACGTGAAGGTTCCTAAAGGCTTGTATATCAAAACAACTGTGCACGAAAGCACGGTTTCAACTAAGATAACATGTAGGACGCGGTTTGGAACGTTCATCTCGACCATCGATGACCTCTTGAGTGCTGTTTCTGTTGCTGAGAAATCTCTTTCAGCGGTTAGGACCCATTGAAACAGTTTTTAGTGTGCGTTTTAGTGTTGAGCTATCCTTATTACCACTAGCAACTTGGCTGGCTTGGCACCTCTAGGTTTCTGCATTCTACGGATATTCGGTGCTAAATAGGCTTTGAAAACGAGGTTGTTTTTGTGTGTTTTCACGTTGCATAGGGTTAAATAGTTGGCGTTATTAGGTTGAAAAAGCGTGAGGCTCTGCGATGCTGGATATAAAGCTGATTCGCGAAAACCCTGATGTCGTGCGCAGGAATTTGGAGAAGCGAGGTGACCCTGAGAAACTCAAACTGTTAGATGATTTGATCCGGTTGGATAAGGAGTGGAGGGAGCTCTTAACGAGGGTAAACGAGCTAAGGCATCGGAGGAGGATGGTTACTGAGGAAATAGCCAAGCTCAAGAAGGAGGGTAAGGACACGGCTCACAGGGTGAAGGAAGCCAAGTCAATACCTGAAGAAATCGCGAAACTGGATGCTCAAGTGGAGGAGCGCAGGGAAAGGGTTGATGCAGCTCTTTTGCGTTTGCCCAATCTCCTTCATGATTCTGTGCCCGTTGGCAAGGATGAGAGCGCAAATGAAATTGTGCGATTTGTGGGTGGGCCGCCGAGGTTTGATTTTGAGCCTAAGAATCATTTGGAAATCGCGGAGGGTCTCGGTTTGATTGATGCTGAGCGCGCTGCTAAGGTTGCGGGTCATGGCTTTTTCTATTTGAAGAATGCTTTGGTGCTTCTTGATTTTGCCGTAATCGCATATGCTATTGACTTTTTGACTAAGCAAGGCTATCAGCTGGTTGAGCCTCCGTTTATGATGCATAAGAAACCGTATGTGGGTGCTACTGATCTCGAAATGTTTGAGGATCAGCTTTACAAGATTGAGGGTGAAGACTTGTATCTTGTGGCCACGGCGGAGCATCCTTTAGCCGCTGTTTTTATGGATGAAGTGATTGAGAAGAAAGACTTGCCGATAAAGCTGGTTGGGTTTAGTACGAATTTCAGAAAGGAAGTTGGTGCCCATGGAAAATACACTAAGGGTTTGTTTCGGATGCATCAGTTTAACAAGGTTGAGCAGTTTGTGTTTTGTATGCCTGAGGATTCGTGGAGGTTTCATGAGGAATTGCAGAAGAATGCTGAAGACTTGTATGCTGGTTTGGGGTTGCACTACAGAACGGTGAATGTGAGTACGGCTGACATTGGGAATCTGGCTGCGAAGAGATATGATGTGGAGGTTTGGATGGTTGATGGGGTCTTCAGAGAGGTTGGTTCGAACTCGAATTGTACGGATTATCAGGCGAGGCGGTTGAACATTCGGTATCGTGAAAAAGAGGGTGTGGGGCCCGCTGGGTTCTTGCACACCGTTAACAACACGGCTCTTGCGACGAGTCGGACTATGTTGGCTATTTTGGAGCAGTGTCAGCAGAAGGATGGTTCGGTGTTGGTTCCAGAGGCTCTGCGACCGTATATGGGTGGGTTGGAGAGGATTGCGAGGATGTCATAAAGGTTTTAATACTTCACCATCTCATTTTCTGCGAAGCGAGGTTTGAAGGTGTCATCTGCTAAGAAGCGGGGGGTGCGTGACAAGTGGCGTGATAAGGATTGGTTTACTATTGTTGCGCCTTCGTATTTTGGTGGGACTGAGTTGGGTTCGGTTCCAAGTGATAGTGCGGAGCGGCTTGTGGGTCGAGTGGTTGACTCCACTTTGTATGAGTTGACTAATGATTTTGCTCATCAGTATTTGAAGATGTCTTTTCAGGTGTCTGAGGTTGAGGGTAAGACGGCGCGTACTATTTTTAAGGGGCATGAGTATTCGCGGGATTATCTTCGTAGTTTGGTTCGGCGGAAGACAACGCGGATTGATACGATTTTGAGTGTGACGACGAAGGATGGTTTTTTTGTGCGGTTGGCGGTTTGTGCTTTTACGTTGACTCGGATTAGGACGACGCAGGAGCATGAGATTCGGGCGATTATGAGGCGGATTGTTGAGGAGAAGGCTAAGGTTCTTACGTTTGATCAGTTTGTGCAGGAAGTTGTGTTGGGGAAGATTGCTTCTGATGTTTATAATGAGGCGAAGAGGGTTGCGCCGATGCGACACGCGGGTATTCGGAAGTCGAAGCTTCTTTCTCAGCCTGGGCAGGTTATTGCGCCCACTATTGCTGGCTAGTATCTGAGGCTAAGTTACTGGTGAAACAATTAATCTCTGATAGGGTGAGGGTTGCTCGCGAAGCTGCTACGTTGCTTTATTCTGGTCAGGAGAAGGAGTATAAGCAGGCTAAGGAGCGGGCTACGGAGAATTTGGGTTTTGAGGTTCTGCCGAGTAATCGTGAGGTGGCTGATGAGTTGGATAGGGTAGCTGATGAGGTGGAGGGCGCGGATAGGAAGGAGCGATTGGTTCAGATGCGGAGGGAAGCTTTGTCTGTTATGGTTGTTTTGGGTGATTTTTATCCTCGGCTTGTTGGCAGTGTGTGGAGGGGTACTGCGCGTAAGAATAGTGATATTGACGTTGAAGTGTTTGCTTCTGATCCGGAGGTTGTGGTTCAGCGGCTTAGGGATGATGGTTTTCACGTTTGGAAGGGGGAGTGGCAGTCGGTTACTAAGGGTGAGGGTAGTGAGTCGGCGTTTCATGTTTTCATGTTGCTTGCTTCAGGCTATGAGGTTGAGGTTGTTGTGCGTAGTCCGGAGAAGCTGGATCAAGTGGACAAGTGTGAGGTTTATGGTGATGTTATTAAGGGCTTGGATATGCATCAGCTTCGTAGGGTTTTGATGTTGGATCCGTTTCAGAAGTTTGTGCCTGAATAGGTTGGAAGGCATAGCGGCTTTTTGTTGAACAAGTTGTGCAAATAGGTTATATACGGGTTTTCTTATAGGAAAATTTAGTCATGGTGCCATGGTTTAACATTTCAGTTCGATATGATTGAGATGGGATGAAGACCTATGGAGTTTGAGAAGAAGCGGTTTAAGCAGATGTTTCCGAACTTGGCTGGTGAGATGAGTACCACCAGTGAGAATCGTGTGGCTATTTCTTCGGTTCGTTCTGATGTTTCTTTGGGTGAGGTGCGGGCTTCGGGTTCTGGCTCGGTGAAGCGTTTTGACAATTATATGCCTGATGCTGTTGATTTTATTCGTCGTTGTGATAATGAGAAGCAGGCTGAAGAGATTATTGATTACTTGGAGAAGCGTGGTGAAGTCAGCGATGAGTATGCTCTGAGGCTTAGGAAGCAGCTCCGAGCTAAGGGAGTACGTAGTTTCGGCAGTAAGAAAGAGGATGACTATTACTCGCGTGCTGAATAGCTCCGGGCTCTACGCGCGCTACAAGTACAGGATTAAGAAATACACGGTTCAGGCTTTGAAGGATCTCACGCTTTTGGCTCAAGGCCTCCAGAGGATCAGCAAGCTGAGATTTTCAATGGGGAGAATCTGAATCCGTTGCTCAGAGTGTTGTTCAAGCATAGGTTTAAGCAGGGTTTAACCGAGGAGGAGTTGGAGAATAGGAGAGTGAGGCTGTTGGAGTTGTGTTATGATTATGTTAGTCAAACTGGGTCTTTGGCAAATGCGTCCGGTCTGGCGTTTGACATTATGCGCGCGCTAAACGAAACATATAGAATAAGTAAAGTAGAACTTAGGCACTTAACAGAATAGATTCACAGACTCTAGAGGGGAGGTGAGAATCGTTGATTTTCATACATCTTGGCAAAATGAGGAAGAAGCCTGACAAGTCAATGGCTGGTGACGCCGCCAAAATGGTTGAGGAGTTCAAGAAGAAGGGAATAAAAATTCTAAACTGGTATTGGACACTTGGCCGTTACGATACAGTGTTCATATTTGAGGCGGCAAGTGAAAAAGAAGCGATGAAAATGTCGATTGATGTTTCGGAGTGGGTAGCTTCAGAAACCCTTGTAGCCATACCGAGGCAAGAGGCAGTGAACCTCATTTGAGATGCGCGCGCTACGGCAGCTACGAAAAATGCGGATGAAAAAGGAGACAAGGATTCGTTAGGTAAGACTCATGCTTTCTGTTTAGACTTCGCGCGCGCACACAGAAAAAGGACTAAACGCAATCCACGGAAAGAATTATAAGGTAATATCGCCAAAAACCATATTCATGAAAATCGACAATCTCGTAGTGGGAGTAATTGTCATACTTTTCGCTGCAATCTTGCTTGGCGATGCCTACATGACAACCTACACACCAGCTAACGAGTTATTTTCGCATAATGACGTTAAAGGCATAGTGGGTATGGTTTTCGTTGTGATCGCTGGATTCTATTTTTGGAAAGCAAGGAAATAGAACCAGAAATCCCCTTTCTTTTTTGTTTGCACTTCTCCCTAAAACCGCGCTCGTGAAGGATTGAATTTCAATCCAACCAACCAAGAACGAGCTTCAGTCTTTGAATTTATGGGCGAGGTTTACGTAGAACGTTATCCATTTGTTTGGCTGATTTCTCTTTCCAACTTTCCATGGGGATTGCTCAGGAGTCCAATCCAAAACGTATCTCCCATTTTGGTTCGCTCTCGCATCTAGAAAACTCCAAGCTCTTTCAAGTCTGCTGTCTTTTCCGTAACCCATTTTGCTCAGCGCTAACAGGATTTCAAATACGTTGGCTCTCCATATTATTGGAAAAGAGATTCTTTCCATATCCTTGTTGACAAACTCTTTCAGATTAGTTCTCTTGAATATTCCCTCACGAAGTAAAAAATAGTCAATGAGCTTCCTGATTCTGTCGTGCT
>Ga0315268_10002809_pt1 | contig 19429 bp, 22 predicted proteins | sample C1_top_MG_FD_204535 | JGI IMG/M metagenome (GOLD analysis project Ga0315268, IMG submission 204535) | Sediment microbial communities from Yellowstone Lake, YNP, Wyoming, USA - C1_top | ecosystem: Environmental > Aquatic > Freshwater > Lake > Sediment | place: USA: Wyoming | collected 2017-08-01
CCTTCAGGGCATCCGAATCCCCGATTTTTAAAACCGGCAGGTTATATCCTGATTTTATCCTGATGAGAGCAATATCCGTATTGGGATCACGCCCGACTACTTCAGCTTCAAATTCTTTATCGTCTTTTAGGATAACCTTTATCTTATCGGCGTTTTCCACCACATGATTGTTCGTAACTATATAACCATCTTTATCAATTAGAAATCCTGAACCAAGACTCCGCTGTTTAAATTCCTTTTGCTGATCCTGATTGAAGAATTTATTGAAAAAATCCTCCATCTGGTCATCTTCGCCGAATGGCCCTTTGTGGAACTGGCGGAACATGTTCCCGGTTTTCCCGGTTCTAACCGTCCTGATATTTACTACTGCCGGACTGGCCATTTCGGCCAATGCGCTGAAACTATCAGGAATCATCCTGACCTCTGCCGGTTTTGACCCTGTAACGGACGGAACCACACCGGCAAGCGATCGGCCGTCGGACCCGCCTTTTTTTGCTTTATCATCCGAAACGGAATTGAAACAGGAAACTCCTATAATAATTACTACGAGGAATAAAACCATGAAAACGGCTCTGCGCCGTGTAATTGAGTTTATCAATTTATTCAGCCACATATATATCTCCTTCACTTCTTTTCCTTCACATAGATTATCCTTAAATCATAAAGAATGTTTTTCAACATGCTTTCTTCGTCTTTTGATAAATTCCCTCTGGTTTTTTCTTCAAGCATGCACAGGATATCAATAGTCTGCTTTGCCATAGCAAGATTATTCTCTTTCTTCCCGGTAGAAGGATTGTCAAGAATACCAAGATGTACGAACGCTGATGCATTAAGAGACATTATAAAGGTTGGAAAATTAATTTCAGGCAAACATGCCTCCGGCTCTTTCTCATCCGTTTTTCCGGCTGAAGGTCCGGCTTCTTTTGACTCTTGCTCTTTTGCATCCTGAATCTTTTCTTTTTCTTCTTTTTCCTTATCAATATCCTTATTTTCCTGAGAAAAAATCCTCCGGTCCTTTATGATAAAATCTTTTTTTTCTTCCGGCATATTTATTCTCCTTTACAGTAAACTGTCCGGGTGGATAGGCGTCCGCCACACTGTTTGGCGGATTAGCTAATAGTCTACAGACTATCAGGCTACAGTCTTCCTCCTTCCGCCTCACGTCTCACGCCCCTATTAGTTTCTGGTCTCTGGTTTCCTGCCACTTGAACCCTCGACCCCTTGAATCCTTTCTTTTCTCGCCTTACGCCTCACGCCTTTTCCCTCTATAGTTCAAGAGGTATAACGCTTTTTACCATGGGAAGCGCTCTCAGTTCTTCAAGAACAGGTTCAGGAATAGGAGAATCGGTCTTGAGCAGAATAATATTTCTCTCTCCATCTTCTTCCTGTCCGACCTGCATCCTCCCGATATTTATCTTGTTTTTGCCTAAAGTTGTTCCTATGCTGCCGATAGCACCCGGTTTATCAAGGTTGTGAATAAGGGCAAGATGTCCGCTCGGATGCATCTCAAGCCTGAAGTTGTTTATTCGTACAATCCTTTCATCTTTCTTCCCGAAAATAGTGCCCGCAATTGTAACCGATTTATCCGCGGCAATTCCCTTAACGGTTATTAGATTTATAAAATCTTCCGATTCGGCGTTTGCCGTCTCCGTTACCTTTATACCTCTTTCCTTTGCAATGAAATTGGCATTGACGAAATTGACGTCATCCTTGACTATGGGCACAAGGAGGCCTCTTAAAACAGCAGTTGAAACCGGCGACATATCAAGCCCTTCGAAATCCCCTGTGTACTCGATAATGATTTCTTTGAAGGGCCCCGGTGAAAGTTGGGCAAGAAGGCTGCCCATCTTGTCTGCAAGGGAAAGAAACGGGCCGATTTTTTTCAGTAGCTCTCCGGTAATCGAAGGAACATTAACGGCATTTAATATAGTGCCGTTCTTTAAGTAGTCAATTATTTGACCTGCAACAGCAGAGGCGACGTTTGCCTGAGCTTCCTGTGTCGAAGCTCCAAGATGCGGCGTGCATATCACCCTGTCCAGCTCAAATAAGGGAGACATCCCCGGCGGCTCTTTCTCAAAAACATCCAGCGCCGCTCCGGCAACCTTACCTGATTTCAAGGCGTCATAAAGGTCGGCCTCATTAACGATTCCGCCACGGGCGCAGTTGATTATCATGACACCGTCCTTCATCCTGTCAAATGCTTTCTTGTTAAGCATGCCCATAGTATCTTTTAATTTTGGAACATGGACGGTGATATAATCGGATCTTTTAAACAATTCATCAATGGTCACGCCCGTATACCCTGCCTTTTCCAGCCGCTCAGGCGTCACAAAGGGATCATAGACTATGACCTGCATCTTAAGTCCCCGGGCACGGTCGGCCACGATGGAGCCTATCTTCCCAAGGCCGATAATTCCGAGGACCTTGTTGAACAGCTCACGGCCTTCAAGATTCTTTTTTTCCCACTTTCCCGCCTTGAGAGAAGCCGTACCCCAGGGAATGTTTCTTGTCAGAGCCATCATCATGGCAATTGCATGCTCGGCGGTAGTGACCACGTTTCCTCCTGGAGTATTCATTACAACTACTCCGTACTTGGTGGCTGCCGGAATATCAACATTATCAAGACCGATTCCGGCCCGACCCACAACCTTCAGACGTTTCGCAGCACTTAAAAGATCCGCCGTCACCTTTGTGGCGCTTCTTATCACAAGGGCATCATACTCCCCGATAATGCTTTTCTGTTCTTCGGGAGATAATCCCGGCTTTACATCAACCTCGATCCCCTCTTCCTTCCGAAACATCTCAATGCCAATTGAATCCAGATTGTCGCTTACAAGTACTTTCATAATTTTCCCCTCTCAGTCTATTTACCCTGATTAAAATGTAATAAATGTTTTCGGACCTTTTTGCGAGTCTATCAGTTTGTATTAGAAAATATTCAACCGGGATTCAACAACTATTTATAATTATGTTAACGATTTGTTTTTACGGTAGAATATAAGATAGTTGTTCCCGATTGTCAAATTGCCGTAAAACAAGTGCCAGGTGTTAAGTTTTAAGCGTTAAGTGGTAGATTAGACTGTAGCCTGTTAGGCTGTCCGCCACACTGATTGGCGGATTAGCTAACAGCCTCACGACTTACTCCTTACAACCCACCTCTTTTTATCATATAATGCCTTGTTTTATCAAAAATACTTTTATATCTTCTCTGAAACGAACAGGATCTGGCGGGCAGTCATTATGCCCGCAATCATAGGCAATCATTTTACAGTTCCGAGCTGCCTTTGAAAGCGCAATTCCATGGCTGAACGGAATAATCTCATCCTGTTTACCGTGTATAATCAGTACCGGTCCGGAATATGACCCTACTGCCTCAAGATTGTCAAACGGATCGCGCATCAGGAAACCGGGAACAAAATATTTTGATGCGAAAGATCTGACGCTTGTAAATGTGGAAATAAGTATAAGAGCCGCTGAAGGACGTTTTTTTGCAAGTGCGCAGACCGCTCCTCCTCCTATTGATCGTCCGAAAAGAATTATGCGGGAAGGATCCACCCCTTTTTTCGCCGCAATATAATCATAAGCAGCGACAAACGCGTCGGTAACGCTCTTTTGCGACGGAGAGCCTTCAGATCGGCCGTAACCGGGATATTCAACCAGAAGAACACCAATTCCAAGCATTGTAAATTCCCTCAGCTCTTCAGGCCAGAAATCTATCAATTCTCCGTTCCCGTGGGCGAATATAACAGCAGGAGCAGGATTGCCTGCCGAACCTGAAACAGGAGGCATATACCATGCTTCGACTCTGCCGGAGCCGGTTTGAAGAAAAATCTTTTCAATTCCAGGCACGGGCACGTTTTCATGCAGGAGGTTTTCTATCATATAGCGCGGAAAAAGGACCTGTCTCTGCATGACAAAAAGCAGACCGCAGTACCCAAAATAGATCAGAACAAGAGCTGCCGCCAGTTTGAAAAAAATGTGCATCGGAAACCCCCTTTGCAGTTTAACTTCAAAACCGTGTTGACTATACAAGATAAATACATATATGCAAATATAGTGTGCTGCCTTTATAAATATGGGCACAGATTTTCGACGATATCCGCAGATAGATAGACTGTTAAGCTGTAGGCTGTCAGCTAATCCGCCAATAAGGCTTCTATGATAATCGCAAGAAAGAAAAAATGACGGCTTCCAACGAAGTCGGTTGTCGAGTCCGTCAAAAAATAATCTTACCCTGTTTTATCCTTGTAATCACATAATTTCGTTACCGGGCAATCCGGGCAAAGAGGTTTTCTTGCTTTGCATATCTCCCTTCCAAAATATATAAGGTGGAGACAGAAATCATTCCATTCTTTTTTTGGTATTATTTCCATAAGATCAAATTCTATCCTGACAGGGTCTTTATTTTCCGAAAAATCCAGCCTCTGCGCAATTCTTGACACATGGGTATCTACCACTACACCGGGAATACCGAATGCGGCTCCGAGAACAACATTGGCGGTTTTTCGCCCCACTCCGGGAAGCCCGGTCAGTTCTTCCAGAGAAGCCGGAACCTCACCCCCGAATTTCTCAATAATAGCCTTTGAACAGTTAATAATATTCTTTGTCTTATTCCGGAAATACCCTGTAGGCCGTACAAGTTGCTCAACAATTTCAGCAGGCGCATCAGCAAAATCATAAGGGGTCTTAAGCTTCTTGAAAAGAGCCTTTGTTACAATATTTACCTGTTTGTCGGTGCACTGCGCTGAAAGGATTGTGGCAACAAGAAGCTCGAAAGGATTTTCATAATCGAGCTGCGTCCTTACATCAGAGTATCTTGCTCTTAATATTTTTCTAATTTTTTCTGTACGGACTGAAGTTTTCATAGTAGATTATCACTCCTTGACATCGAATTGACGGTTTCGTAAAAGATCTCAGCCGGACGGTATTAAAAATCACGAATCCGCCTGAGGCGGAGAAGATGTAAATGATATTCTTATCCCTGCTTCGTGATCTTCGTGGTGAAATTATTATTTTTAATTTATACATATCATGATTGACAACAAAAAAAAAGCGCGCGCGCTGGGCCTCTGTTCAGGCGGGCTTGACAGCATTCTGTCAGCCTTGGTTCTGCGCAGACATAATGTGGAAGTTGCGTGGATAACATTTGAAACCCCGTTTTTTTCACCTGAAAAGGCAATAAAAGCCTCAATAACAACCAGCATACCTTTGACAGTAAAAAATATTACCGAAGAATACCTGACAATGCTGAAAAATCCGCATTGCGGATACGGCAGAAACATGAACCCATGCATGGACTGCCACTCCCTTATGTTCAGGATTGCAGGTGGTATTATGAAAGAAAGGAAATTTGATTTTCTATTCAGCGGCGAAGTGCTCGGACAGCGCCCCATGTCACAGACATTATCCTCGCTTCGTTATGTTGAAAAGCATTCCGGCTATGAAGGCTATATAGTAAGACCCTTGAGCGCAAAAAGACTTCCTGTTACGATACCCGAAAAAGAGGGCCTGATAAACAGGGAACTTCTGCTCGGCTTTTCCGGAAGGTCAAGAAAACCGCAGGCGGCGCTTGCCGGAGAATTCGGGATTTCCGGTTATCCCAACCCTGCGGGCGGGTGTCTTCTGACCGACAAGGGGTTTTCAAGGCGATTAAAGGATCTTTTTGAGCACCAGGAACATTTTTCCGAAAATGAACTTAATATTTTAAAATATGGCCGGCACTTACGTTTAAATCAAAACACAAAAATTATAGTTGGCAGGAATCAGTCAGACAATGAGAATATAGAAAAGCTGTTTAACCCGGCTTCGGACATACTTCTTAAGGTAAACCTCTTTCCCGGCCCGACAACGGTAATGCCTAACGGAGGAAACAGAGAAATTATTATTCTTGCGGCATCCATTTGCGCAGGATACGGCAGGGTTCCGGAATATTCACAAATCGATGTAACCGCAAAAACTCCGGAGGGCAACGAGACAATAAAGGTTCTCGCAATTCCACCCGGAAAGATAAGGCATCTTATAATATAAGGTTCTTCACAATTTATATGAGAATACAGGAGTCAGAATACAGAAGAAAATTATACCATGGTTATTCTGGCTCCTGACTCCTGGCTCCTGTATTCTTATGCTTCGTTGTGCCCGTTAAGGGCATGACTGTTAGTTATGATAAAGGGGTCTGGGCTTCCGTGGATATGTTTCTTGCGCGAAGCTGACCGCATGCTGCCGATATATCCTGCCCCTTGCTCCGGCGGATTACCGTCGTATAATTTTTACTCGTCAGGATTTCCTGAAAATTTCTGATTGCAGTTTCTTCAGGCCTCTTAAATTCGCTCATTTCATGCTCATTAAAAGGAATAAGATTTATTTTTGACTTAACAGGCCGAAGCAGCTTTGCGAGACGTTTTGCGTCATAGGAAGAATCATTTATACCTTTTATAAGTATATACTCAAACGTTATCCTGTTTCTCGGTTTCAGGTCATATATCCTGCATGCTTCAATCAGCTCTTCAATGGGATACTTGCGGTTGACCGGCATAAGCATGTCCCTGGTTTTATTCTCAGTCGCATTCAACGATACTGCCAGATTCACCCTTGTATCCCTGCCGAGATTGTGAAGGAGAGGAACAAGGCCTGCTGTTGATACCGTAACCTTTCGCGATGAAAAATCAAGGCCGGCATCATCTGAGATAATCGTCTCTATCGCATTGACTACATTCCTGTAATTGGCAAGCGGCTCCCCCATCCCCATGAAAACAATGTTCGTAAGGAGAGTAGGTGATTCAAGATCATTTTGAATATCGCGCACCTGGGAAACAATTTCGCCCATTGTAAGATTCCGGACAAAGCCGTCCCGTGCAGTCATGCAAAACCTGCATCCCTGGGCGCACCCTATCTGGCTTGATATGCATAGAGTATAATGATTCTTTTCCGGAATAAGTACGCTTTCGATATGATTTCCGTCTCTTAATCCAAACAGATATTTTTTTGAGCCGTCCTTTGATATCTCGATTTTCTTCTTTTCGAGGCGGTCTATGGTAAAGTGCCGCGAAATAAGCTTTCTTATTTCAAGCCCGATGTCCGTCATCTCCTCGAAAGTATCCGCCTGTTTCAAATATACCCATTTAAAAATCTGAACCGCCCGGTAGGTTTTAATCCCTTTTTCATCAAGCCAGAGCGCAAGCTCATCCCTTGTCAGTTCAGTTATGTTGATTTTAACTTCTTGATTTATCATTTTTATATTATTAAAGGGTTCGAGGATTGAAGCTCCCCGCCGCAGAGCGGACGGGGAATCTTCGACCGCAAGGAATATAATCTGTTTTTAATTTGCTCGCTAACCCCGCCGCAAGCAGCGGGGTTAGCGCTCGCTGTTTCGGTTCAAGGATTCAGGGGGTCAAGTGAAAAGCTGGAACCCTTGGCCCCTCAACCCCTTGAATCCTTTCTCTCGTTCCTTTGTCCTTCTTGGATATTACCTTACGATTATTCTTGACATAACATCATTTTAAAATTATTTTCAAGATTTTAAATTAATTAGATGGTATATTTATGTTTGAAAATTTAAGTGAAAAACTAAATAATATATTCAGACAGCTCAAAGGGCACGGCAAATTAACCGAAAAGAATATCGAAGAGGGCATGAAGGAAGTCAGGATGGCCCTCCTCGAAGCCGATGTCCATTATAGAGTCGTAAAGAAGTTTGTTGCAGACATAAAAGAACGCTCGCTCGGCCGGGAAGTAATGTCCAGCCTGACACCGGGACATCAGGTCATTAAAATTGTAAACGATGAGCTGACCCGGCTCATGGGTTCGCAGCATCAGGATATTGATCTTTCAGGACCTATGCCTGCATCGGTTATGCTTGTGGGGCTCCAGGGTTCAGGAAAAACCACCACGGCAGGAAAACTCGCGATTATTTTAAGGCAAAGAGGCAAAAAGCCGTTTCTTGTTCCCGCAGATGTTTACCGCCCTGCCGCCATAGATCAGTTGAAAAAGCTTGCGGAGCAGATTGGTGTCCCTGCTTTCAAATCAACCGTTGATATGGATCCCGTTGATATATGTGTTGAAGCAAGAACCGCCGCACAGAAGCAAGGCTGCGACACACTTATTCTTGATACAGCCGGACGTCTGCATATCAATGAAGAGCTTATGGCAGAACTTGGCCGCATAAAGGATTCGGTTAAACCATCCGACATTCTTCTTGTTGCGGATGCAATGACAGGCCAGGATGCCGTTAACATAGCTAAATCCTTTGATGACTTTCTCGATATAGGCGGTGTTATACTTACCAAGATGGACGGAGATGCAAGGGGCGGAGCCGCTTTGTCCATCAAGGCGATAATCGACAAGCCGATAAAGTTTATCGGGGTCGGAGAAAAACTCAGTGCGCTTGAGTTATTTCATCCGGACAGGATGTCCTCAAGAATTCTCGGAATGGGCGATGTCCTGACTTTTATAGAAAAAACCCAGTCTGTTGTTGATGAGAAAAAAGCTGTTGAGCTTGAAAAGAAGCTGAGAAAAAGCCAGTTTACACTGGAAGACTTTCGCGACCAGATGGTTCAGATACGCAAAATGGGATCAATCACCGATCTTCTTGGCATGATTCCGGGATTGGGAGGCAATAAACAGCTTAAAAATCTCAAGGTTGACGAAAAGGAGCTGGTAAAAATCGAGGCAATAATTAATTCCATGACCCCCGGGGAACGGAGGCAATATACCATAATCAACGGCAATCGCAGGAAAAGGATTGCCATGGGGAGCGGAACTAGCGTACAGGATATTAACAGACTTTTGAAAAATTATGCACAAGCTATGAAATTAATGAAACAAATCAATAAAGGCGGCATGCGCGGTATCAGCCGTGGAATGTTGCCGTTTTAAAGGAGAAAATAAGAGATGGCGGTTAAAATCAGGCTGGCAAGGCATGGGGCAAAGAAAAACCCGTTTTACAGAATTGTTATTGCCGATTCGGAATGTCCGCGGGATGGAAGATATCTGGAAGCGGTCGGCACATATGATCCGATTGCGAACCCTGCAAAAGTTGCACTCAAGGGTGAGCGTATAAAATACTGGATGGATCAGGGAGCCAGGCCTACAGATACGGTTAAAAACCTTTTGAAAAAGGAAGGTTTTTAAGATAATCTAAGCCGTCGTTCAAAAATAACTGTAACATTGAAACGCCGTGACCGGCATAAAGAGCCGTAACAAAATGGTCAGAAATGTAATGGTTGTTTCGTAACGGCTCCTAAGACTATATAGTTTTTTTATCACCCTTATCCTCAACTGTAACTGCAAGCAAAGGAGATGGAGCCATGAAAGAGCTGATCTATTACATTGCGCAGGCCCTGGTTGACAATCCTGAACAGGTGACAGTTTCAGAAGTACAGGGAAACCAAACCTCTGTTCTGGAACTTAAAGTGGCCAAAGAGGATCTGGGAAAAGTCATAGGCAAACAGGGTCGGACTGCACGGGCAATGCGAACAATTTTAAGCGCAGCTTCCGCCAAGGTAAAAAAACGAACTGTTCTGGAAATAATTGAATAATCCATTGATTAATGATGGTTTTATTCCAATTGGAAAGATCGCGGGGCCACACGGGATTCAGGGTGCCGTAAAGGTTTATTCCTATGCAGAGTCATTTTCTGTTTTTAAAACAGGCATCACGATTCTTGTAAAAAATCCAGATGACTCAACGGTAAAAGATTACAGGGTAAAATGGTCCGCACCCCATTCCCGTTTTGTTCTTTTATTGTTTGAAGGGATAGACTCGCGGGCTCCGGCCGATAATTTAAAAGGATTTGAGCTTTTTTTAAATAAGACGGATCTCCCTGAACTTGAAAAGGACACTTACTACTGGAATGACATTATAGGGCTTTTGGTATATGCTTCCAATGATAATTACATAGGGCGTGTTGAATCCATAATTCAGACAGGCGCCAATGACATATACGTTGTCATAGACGAAAAAGGTAATGAGGTTTTGATACCGGCAATCGAATCTGTTGTTTTAAATATTGACGTTATACAAAAAACAATGAAAGTCAATTTACCTGAAGGCTTGTAACGGCTCCCGGATGAAATTTGCAGTTCTTACCATTTTCCCGGAAATGTTCGATTCTTTCTGGGTATATGGAATAATAAAAAAGGCGATAGCTGATAATCATATTTCAGCATCAACTATCAATATAAGGGATTTTGCCGAAGACAGGCATAAAACAACAGATGACAGGCCTTTCGGCGGCGGTTGCGGAATGGTTATGAAGCCCGAACCGCTGGCAAAAGCTATCCGGAAGGCAAAAGAGCTGATTCCCAATTCAAGAACGGTTCTGTTAAGCCCGCAGGGAAAAGTTTTTGATCAGAAATCAGCGCAGGAATTTGCAGAATCGGAAGGGCTGATTTTTGTCTGCGGCCGGTATGAAGGTATTGATGAGCGCATAAGCGGCGATTTCATCGATGAAGAAATTTCGATAGGCGATTACGTGCTGACAGGCGGAGAACTCGGCGCGATGGTCGTCATCGAAGCTGTAACCCGGCTGATTCCCGGAGTTCTGGGAAGCGCCGACTCGGCTATGCAGGATTCTTTTTCCGGCAGCCTGCTTGATTTTGGCCATTATACAAGACCGAGAGATTTTGAAGGATCCAAAGTGCCTGATGTGCTGATTTCAGGCAACCACAAGGATATTGAAAAGTACAGACTTGAGGCTTCAATGATTCGCACCTTTTTAAAAAGGCCCGACCTTCTGGAAAAGAGAGACTTTTCAAAAAGAGAAATTGATATACTGAAAAAATGGTGCCGCGATATTGAGAAAATTATTGAAACCCAATCTTTACGTGGCGCTGGTACATTATCCGGTAATTAATAAATTCGGAAACATAATAGCATCTGCCGTAACGAACCTTGACCTGCACGACATGGCAAGGGCGTCAAGAACATACGGGGTAAAAAAATTTTATGTGGTTACGCCGCTTGAGGACCAGAAGGAGCTCACTCAGGAAATTATCTCTCACTGGACAAGCGGAATCGGATCAACGATAAACCCTGACAGACGGCAGGCCCTTGAACTTATAAGCATCAGGAACTCTGTCGATGCTGTTCTTGAAGATATAAGAATTGATGGGAAGGGTTATCCAAAAACGGTCGTAACGAGCGCAAAGGAAAGTCCCGGTTACATTACTTATCCGGAATTCAGGAAAATGCTTGAAGACTTTAACCCCTATCTTCTTATTTTCGGAACCGGATGGGGGCTTGCCGAAGAGATCGTTTTAAAAGCGGATTATCTGCTTGAACCGGTGAAAGGAAACACGGATTATAACCATCTCTCGGTAAGGTCAGCCTGTTCAATTATTCTGGACAGACTTATTAGGGGTTGAAAAAAATATAAATTTCTGGCAGAAGGACTTTTTTTGTCTCACCGGCTGATACAATTTGATGAAAATATCAGTCTGAGATTATAAATAAAGATTAGAAATAATAAATTAAATGAGTTAGGAGATTATAAATGGACCCGTTAAAGCAGTTGGAACTTGAAACCATGAGGCTTGATCATCCTGAATTTACAACAGGAGATACGGTTAAGGTATATGTCAAAATACGAGAGGGTGAAAAGGAGCGCATCCAGGCGTTTGAAGGAGTTGTTATCGGCAGGCACAATGGAACATCCAATTCGACTTTTACCGTAAGAAAAGTTTCGTATGGTATCGGAGTGGAACGTGTTTTCCCTCTTCATTCGCCGGTTATTGACAGGATTGAAGTTTTAACCCACGGCCGTGTCAGGCGGGCTAAAATTTATTACCTGCGAAAACTGAGAGGCAAAGCGGCAAGGCTTAAAGAGCGCCGTTAGGGGCCGTTACGAAATAACCATTACATTTCTAGCCATTTCGTTACGCCCCCTTATGCCTGTTACGATATTACTATGTTACAGTCATTGTTGAACAACGGCTTAGAATAACGATAAATATCCATATTAGTGCACAAAGCCTCGATGAAGAATTTTTTTTCCGGCTTTGCGGATCTTTGTGGAAAATTCGCAATAAAAAGCAAGTCCATGGAAAATGACCTGTTGGCATATGAAATGGATGCCTGTGGAAAAGGCTATGCGAATATAGCGGGCATAGATGAGGCCGGCAGGGGACCTATTGCCGGCCCAGTTGTTTCAGCAGCAGTAATTATTCCTCTGCCATCCCATATAGAAGGTGTTACAGATTCAAAGCAACTGACACCCAAAAAGCGCGATCTGCTGTACAAAAAAATATATGAACATGCCGTTTCCATCGGTATAGGAATAGTTGATCCGGCGGAAATTGAGCGCATAAATATTCTCAGAGCATCGCTCCTTTCTATGGCAATGGCGGTCAAAAACCTTTCGCCGCAACCCGATTTTCTTCTTGTTGACGGAATTTTTCAAATCCCTTATGCTCTCCCGCAGAGAGCCGTTCCTCGGGGTGACTGCCTGAGTTTATCCGTTGCCGCGGCATCAATTATCGCAAAGGTTACACGGGACAGACTCATGGAAAAGTATCACTACGAATATCCCGAATACGGATTTAATAAACACAAAGGATATCCCACCAGGGAACATAAAGAAGCGGTACGCAAATTCGGATGCTGCCCGATTCACAGGAAAAGCTTTAAGGGGGTCAGAGAGACTTTATAAAAAAGGTCAGCCCAATCTATGGAGACCTTTGAAGAACGCCCAATTTTGTCCAAGTACAAGGAAGGCGATAATTTCAACCGCAGGAATACATTGAGTATTTCGAGGATAGCGCGAAAGCTTCACTTCGTGCCTAAATTTGAGCCTGACGCAGACACGTTAGTGAAGCTTCAGCGCTATCGGGCAAAAGGGGGTGTTATGCAAAGGTCTCCCCGGAGAGATTGAATCTATGCCATCAAAAGACCAGCAATTTGGGAAAGAGAGCGAATCAACGGCTGTAAGGCATCTTAAAAAGAAGGGATACAAAATTATTGAGCAGAATTACCGGACGAAACTTGGTGAAATCGACATAATCGCAAAAGAAAAAAACACCATCGTATTTGTCGAGGTAAAATCGAGAAAATCCGTCAGCTACGGAAATCCCAAATATGCGGTGACCCCGAAAAAAATGAGAAAGATATCGATGGTTGCTCTCTATTTTTTAAAAATTACGAATCAGAGCAGTTCAAAAGCAAGATTTGATGTTGTTTCAATAAGTCCCGGAGGGAAAGATCCTGAAATAGAGATTATCAAAAATGCCTTCGACCTCGCATATAAATAATTCCGGACCGGATGCCGCTCCCGGAACTCTTTACGTGGTTGCGACTCCTATAGGAAACAGGGATGACATTACCTTAAGAGCCTTGTCGGTCTTAAAGGGTGTTGATCTGATCGCAGCGGAAGACACACGCCATACTGGAAAGTTTTTATCACTGCACAACATTAAGGGCCGTTTAATATCTTATCACGAATATAACGAAAGAGAGAGAACTCCCGGCCTGATCAGCAGGCTTAAAAACGGATCATCCGTTGCTCTTGTATCAAATGCGGGAACTCCCGCCGTTTCCGACCCCGGGTTCCGCCTGATAAAAGAAGCCATCGCAGCAGGGATAAATATCGTCCCTGTTCCCGGGGTGTCGGCCGCTGTTGCAGCCTTATCGGTATCGGGTCTTGCGACGGATTCGTTTATCTTTATCGGCTTCTGCCCAAAAAAAAAGGAAAAGCGCCTCGATTTGCTCAGAGATCTGAATAGAGAAAAAAGAACGGTTATATTTTACGAATCTCCCAGAAGAATTCTCAGGCTTATTGAAGAAATAGAATCCGTAATGGGCGAAAGGTTTTCAGTTTTATCCCGCGAGATAACGAAGATTTATGAAGAATTTATCAGAGGAACTCTATCTGAAATCCTCACCGTTTTAAAACAGCGTTCAGAAATAAAAGGCGAGTGCACCCTTCTAGTATCAGGCTGTGAAGAAAAGGAAATTTCTTCTCCGGAGCTCGTCACGAACGAGCTGAAAAAAAGTATCAGTTCAAACGAAAAACCCCTGTCCGTTCTTGCAAAAGAGACGGCAAAAAAATTCGGTCTCTCCAGGAAACAGGTATATGAAGAGGCTTTGAGGATAAAAAATGAGCAGTCTTGATCCAATATTTTCACCGAAATCGGTCGCTGTAATAGGCGCCTCAACCACGCCGGGCAAGGTGGGGCACGATATTTTCGCAAACATTTTAAAAGGAGGTTATACAGGAACTCTTTATCCTGTGAACCCGTCCGCAAAATCGGTTTTAAGCGTAAAGGCCTATCCGGGACTGAAGGAAATCCCTGACGATATAGACCTTGCAATGATAATTTTACCCCCGGCGGTTGCGGTTAAAGCGGTTCACGAGGCGGTTGAAAAAAAGGTTAAAGGCATTGTAATCGTGTCGGCCGGTTTCCGCGAAGTAGGCAGCAGGGGACTTGAAATTGAAAATGAGATCGTTTCGGTTTGCCGTAAAGCCGGGATCAGGGTTGTAGGCCCCAACTGTCTTGGCGTAATCAACCCAAACCCTCTGGTCGGTCTTAATGCCAGCTTTTCAGCCCGCATGCCTAAATTCGGGAATATATCATTCATTTCCCAGAGCGGAGCTCTTTGCACCGCGGTGCTCGATTTTGCCGCGGACAGGGATTTCGGTTTTTCAAAGTTCATTTCGATAGGAAATAAAGCAGATGTAGACGAGCTTGATCTACTTAAATATCTGCATCAGGACTTAGAAACAGAAGTAATAATGATTTATCTTGAAGAGCTCCGTCGCGGACCCGAGTTCATCGAAGCTGTAAATACAATCACATCGGGGGATTTCAGACCCACACCGGTCATCGCAATCAAATCTGGAAGAACAAGCGCCGGTGCCATGGCTGCCGCATCCCATACGGGTGCTCTGGCCGGCACGGAAGCGGTATATGACGCAATTTTCAGGCAATCGGGCATAATCCGGGCGGATTCAATTGACGAACTCTTTGATTTTGCAAGCGCATTTGCCTACAAAAATGAAAATGAACTTGGTAAACTGAGAAGAAAGGTTCCGGCAGGCAACAGGGTTGCCATTGTCACAAATGCCGGTGGTCCCGGGATAGTTGCAACCGATATGACCGTCTCATCCGGTTTGGTCCTTGCGAAATTCTCCGAAGAAACGGTTGAAGCTCTTACAAGTCATCTCCCAATGACTGCCAATGTCCACAACCCCGTAGACATTATTGGTGACGCGGCTCAGGACAGATATGAAAATGCACTCTCTGCTGTAATAAGAGACGAGGGTGTTGACGGGGCACTTGTCATACTTACCCCTCAATCGATGACAAATGCTCTCGGTACCGCTGAAGCTATCGCAAGAATCGCAAGGCGTTCCAGCAAGCCGGTCCTCTGCTGCTTCATGGGCATTTTTGACGTATCCGCAGGCGTAAAATACCTTCAGGAACATGGAATTCCGGTTTTCAGATTTCCTGAAAATGCAGCCAAGTCACTCGGAGCTCTCTATCAATATTCAACATGGCTTAACCGCCAGCAACTTGCGCCATACGTCCTCAAACATGATAAAGAACGCGCGGCTTCAATCATTAAAAACTATATTGCCGAAGGCAGATTGAAACTGGGTGAGATTGAAGGCGGGAAACTGCTGGAATGTTACGGGTTTAAAATTCTTTCTGCCGGACTTGCACAAACAAGGGATGAAGCCGCAGAAATTGCCGAAAAACTTGCCTTCCCTGTCGCAATGAAGATTGTTTCTCCCCAGATTCTTCACAAATCCGATGCAGGCGGAGTGGCACTCGGAATTGAGAACAGGGAGAATGTGTTGAAAACATTCGATGAACTAATAAAAAAGGCGTCCGGGTTTGACTCAAAAGCTGAAATCAAAGGCGTCCTGATTCAGAAAATGGCAAAAAAAGGAGAGGAAGTCATTCTCGGAATGAACAGGTATCCGATTTTCGGCCCCCTCCTCATGTTCGGGCTCGGCGGAATCTTTGTTGAGCTTTTCCAGGATGTCGTGTTCAGGCTTGCTCCAGTGGGTAGAAACTCCGCGCGCAGGATGGTCCGGGGCATAAAAGGATACAAGCTCTTCAAGGGATTCAGGGGAAGACCGGTTTGCGATATTGAATCTCTCGAAAAAGCCATTGTCAGCCTTTCGGAAATGTGCCTGAATCATCCTGAAATACTGGAAATGGATATAAACCCGCTTCTTGCCCATGAACAGGGCTCAACGGTGGCCGATTGCAGGATAATTCTAAGTGAAGCAGACGTTAAAAAGTAATGTTGTATTTCCGGTCATTCTTGCAGTGCCGGAATGTGAAAGAAATTTTACGGGAAGAAAGAAGGTTGAAGCATTAAGCGCCTGTGCAAGATTTGCGCTCGAAATTTCTTCCCGGAAAAGCGGAGTCAATCTTGGCTGCCTTACTAAGAATGAGGATGGCGCACCTGTTCCCTTTGACGGCAATTTCTGGTCTGTCACTCACAAAACCGAATATGTGGGCGGAGTAATTGCGCAGACGGAAACAGGAATTGATATTGAAAGAATCAAGTCCTGCTCAAAAGCTCTATGCAACAAAATTGCCGGTCCGCAGGAATGGGCGCTTTCGGATTCTGACAGGGAGATTCTTTTTTTCCGTTTCTGGACTTCCAAAGAAGCCGTATTAAAGGCCGCAGGTACCGGAATAAGCGGTCTTTCAGGCTGCCGCATTGAAAAGATATTAAGCGACAACTCCCTTATCGTAAACTATAATGGCAAAATATGGGAAATACGACACCATTTTTTCGGACACCACATTGCTTCGGTTGTAAGCAACGGTTTTGATATTGAATGGACCGTTTTGCAGGATAAGCCGTTGTTCAAAAATAAGTAGAACATTTGGATGCCGTAACCGGCATAAGGAGCCGTAAGCCGTGACCAGCATAAGGAGCCGTAACAAAATGGTCAGAAATGTAATTGTTATTTTGTAACGGCTCCTGATTCTTATTTTCCGTTTATGCAAAAGAACCTGCCGGAAATAAACCATCCTACTTGACACACAAGATATCTTTCACCTATAGTCGGACTTCAAATTCGGAAGACTTTGCAAAAAGCTGCCGAATTTTGTTTCTTGTCGGAAGGATTGTTGCAGGCCGGATTATCTTGCCGGAATTTTTTATTGAAGGAGAGCTTTAATGCAGGTTACTTTTTACGGAGCCGTCAGAGAAGTCACCGGCTCAATGCACCTTATATCTGCCAATTCGGACAAGATACTGCTTGATTGCGGAATGTTTCAGGGCCGCAGAAAAGACACGGAGAATAAAAACAAATTATTCCCTTTTGATCCCAAATCAATATTAACTCTTGTTCTTTCCCACGCACACATAGATCATTCAGGACGGATTCCTCTTTTAACCAAAAACGGCTTTACCGGCCGTGTAATATGCACACGGGCAACTGCTGATGCCTGCACATATCTTTTACTCGATTCGGCACATATCCAGGAATCTGATACAAATTACTTGAATTATAAATCCCTTCTAAATGCCCTGTTATCAAAGAGCAATAACTCAGATCATAATAAAAGCAAAAAAAACAAAAGAAACGAAATCGCGAATATATTGAAAATCGAAGGTAATAAACTTAACATCGAACAAATAACAGCATTAATGAAGGAAAATCATCTTGATCGAATAAGCCCGCTTTATACAATTGAAGAAGCTGAAAAGGCCCTCCGGAGTTTCGATGGCTATCCCTATCGCGTGCCTGTGGAAATCGGACTAAACACAACCTGCACATTTTATGAAGCGGGGCATATTCTCGGATCAGCCCTCTCTTTAATTAAAATAAAAGAAAAAGACCGTCAGTTTACGGTATGTTATACCGGCGATATAGGAAGATACGATAAGCCTATAATAAAAAACCCGAATGCCTTGTTCCCCGAGGAAGACAAAAACATAGATCTTCTCATCATTGAAAGCACCTATGGCAATCGCGAACATGAACCCATGGAAGATTTAAAGCCTCAGCTTAAAAAAGTTATAAACGACACCGTAAAACGCGGGGGAGTTATAATTATTCCGGCCTTTGCATACGGAAGGACCCAGGAACTGCTGTACATTCTTCATGAACTGTATGATAAAGGCGAAACACCAAAACTGCCGGTATATGTGGACAGTCCGCTTGCATCAAAAATAACAAAAGTTTTCGGGGATCACCCGGAAGTTTACAGCAGCGAGACAATAGATACATTTCTTTCGAAAGGGAAAAATCCCTTTTCGTTCGAACAGGTAAATTTCACCTCTTCAGTAGATGAATCAATGACGCTTATGAGGGATAACACCCCGCATATTGTAATTTCCGCATCGGGAATGTGCGAAGCCGGAAGAGTTCTCCATCACCTCCGGTACAAGGTGCATAACCCTAACAACACAATTCTCATAGTCGGTTTTATGGCCGAAAACACACTCGGACGCCGTATCCAGGATTATGGAATTGCATATGAAGAATCCGGTAGAAAAGGTGAGGCTCCCGTTATTAAAATCCTTAACAAGGAATATCCCCTTAAAGCCCATGTTGTGAAGCTGGGCGGTTTCAGCGCTCACGGCGATAAAAATGAAATGGTGCGTTTTTTAAAAGAATCAAATCTTAAAATTAAAAGAATCGCTGTTGTCCACGGAGAAGAAGAACAGACGCTCTCTTTTACCGGTTTTCTCACGCAGGCAGGATACTCCGCATTTGCTCCGGAACCGGGTGATACGGTTAAGATTATTTAAAAAGAAAGGAAAGAGTTATGAGCGAAATAAGAATGACCGGAGAAATAAGAACCGATTACGATTGCGAAATATCCGGCCTTCCGGCTGAAAGATGGGGAGAAGCTGTTTTCAGAATCGCCGACCAGGAGATCATAATAGAGGTAAGCGTTGAAAAAAGCATTACGGTCGCTATTATGATAGGGGAAGATACAAGATGGAAGGGAACCCTTGAAGGCCTTAAAAATCTTTTAAAAAGTGAAATTAAAGCACGATAGCAAGAGATAAATTTATTTAACAAACATTTACATGAAGATTGAACTGAAACAAGAAGAACTTTCATGGGCAAGTATCCTTAATTCCATATTCCAAGCCTCTTCAATGATGATGTCCTTTGGCTGAATGACCGCCTGCAATGACATAAACAGCTTCGTTCGATCCGGTATTTTCAAGATAGACCGAAGAATCTTCGACTATATGAAAGGCGTCTCCTTCTTCCAGCCGGCCGCTGAATGCGCCGGATATTTCCAAATCCGTTTTTACGGCAAGTACTATTTCCTCATGCCCCTTGCCCGGCTTGATCAACCGACCCTTTTCTCCGGGTTTCAGAGTTCCGTATATCATGTAACAGGCATGACTTCCCGTATCTTCCAATCCAAGAATATATTCTCCGTTTTCTGAAGATAACGCACGTTTTTTCACTTCAACTTTTTTCATAAAAATACCCCTCCGAAAA
>Ga0315268_10002810_pt1 | contig 19425 bp, 21 predicted proteins | sample C1_top_MG_FD_204535 | JGI IMG/M metagenome (GOLD analysis project Ga0315268, IMG submission 204535) | Sediment microbial communities from Yellowstone Lake, YNP, Wyoming, USA - C1_top | ecosystem: Environmental > Aquatic > Freshwater > Lake > Sediment | place: USA: Wyoming | collected 2017-08-01
GGAATCTTCCGCCGCCGAACACGCCGCGCGCATGACCGCCATGGAATCCGCCACCAAGAACGCCGGCGAAGTCATCGAGGCGCTCACGCTGCACATGAACAAAGTGCGCCAGGCGGCCATTACGCGCGAAATTATTGAAATTGTCAGCGGCGCTTCTTCGACCGCTTAGGAGACAGCATGGCAGAGCAATACGCAGGCATAGGAAAAGTCGTGCAGGTCATCGGACCTGTGCTGGACATCGAATTCCCGGCCGACAAGATGCCGGCGATTTACAACGCCATTCGCGTCACCAGCGAGGGCTACAACATTCCCGAGCCCCTCGACGTCATCGTGGAAGTGCAGCAGCACCTCGGCGAAGGCCGCGTCCGCACCGTCGCCATGGAGCCCACCGAGGGCATGGTGCGCGGCATGAAGGCCTATGACACGGGAAAACCCATCACCATCCCCGTCGGGCGCGCCGCGCTCGGCCGCGTGATGAACGTTCTCGGCAAGCCCGTTGACCAGCTCGGCCCCATCGTCAGCGACACGCACTATTCCATTCACCGCCCGGCCCCGTCCCTCGAAGACCAGTCCACCAACCTGGAAATGTTCGAGACCGGCATCAAAGTCGTGGACCTGATGGAGCCCTACCTCAAGGGCGGCAAAATCGGCCTCTTCGGCGGCGCGGGCGTGGGCAAGACCGTGCTCATCATGGAGCTGATTCACAACGTGGCCATGAAGCACGGCGGCGTTTCTGTGTTCGCCGGCGTCGGCGAACGCACCCGCGAAGGCAACGACCTGTGGCTCGAAATGAGCGAATCCGGCGTGGTCGTTCCCGGCAACTCCGAAAAATCGCGCGCCGCCTTGATCTACGGCCAGATGACCGAACCGCCCGGAGCGCGCCTGCGCGTCGGCCTCACCGGCCTGACCGTCGCCGAATATTTCCGCGACCAGGAGCATCTCGACGTGCTCCTCTTCATTGACAACATTTTCCGCTTCGTGCAGGCCGGCTCGGAAGTTTCCGCGCTGCTCGGCCGCATGCCTTCCGCCGTCGGTTACCAGCCCAACCTCAACACCGAAATCGGCGAACTCCAGGAGCGCATCACCTCCACCAAGCACGGCTCCATCACTTCCGTGCAGGCCATCTACGTTCCCGCCGACGACTACACCGACCCGGCGCCCGCGGCCACCTTCTCGCACTTGGACGCCACCACCAACCTCAGCCGTCAGATCGTCGAGCGCGGCATCTACCCCGCCGTCGATCCCCTGGCCAGCTATTCGCGCATTCTGGACCCGCGCATCGTCGGCGCCGAGCATTACTCCGTGGCCCGCGGCGTGAAGTCCATCCTCCAGCGCTACAAGGACCTCCAGGACATCATCGCCATTCTGGGCGTCGAAGAACTTTCCGACGAGGACAAGCGCACCGTGGCCCGCGCCCGCAAAATCGAAAAGTTCCTCTCCCAGCCCATGTTCGTCGCCGCGCAGTTCACCGGCCTCGAAGGCAAGTACGTCAAGATCGAAGACACCGTGCGCAGCTTCAAGGAAATCATCGAAGGCAAATACGACGACGTGCCCGAACAGGCTTTCTACATGGTGGGCACCATCGAAGAGGCCCTGGCCAAGGCCGAAAAGATGAAGGCGAACGTTTAAGGATTTATGCTTCCCGAGGCCTTCCAACTCGTCGTGGTCACCCCGGAGCGCGAACTGCTCCGCGAAACCGTCGTGGAGCTCCAGCTTCCCGGCGCCGGCGGCTGCCTGGGCATTCTGCCCGGCCACGCTCCGCTCATGACCGAACTGGGCATCGGCGAACTGCTCTACCGCGGCGCGGCCGCCAAGGAAGCGACGCATCTCGCCGTCATCCGCGGCTTCGCCGAAGTTCTGGGCGACCGCGTCACCGTCCTCGCCGAAACCGCCGAGCGCGCCGAAGAGATTGACATCACCCGCGCCGAAGCCGCCAAGGCCCGTGCCGAAAAGCGCCTCGCCGCCATGGCCCCGGAAATCGATTGGGACCGCGCCGCCGTCTCCCTGCAGCGCGCGCTCATCCGCCTGCAAGTGGCCAAAAAGCGCCCTGTTTCCGCCGTCAACCCGTAATTCAGAGCGCTCTCGCGCGTTTTGTGGAATAACCTTCAGCACCCGTACAGCATCCAATCTTCAGCAGGTGTTTCTGTGGCTCCCATCACACTCTATTGCACCACCTGGTGCGCGGATTGCCGCTACGCCAAGACCTTCCTCAAGGAGCGCGGCATCGCGTTTCAGGAAATCAATATCGACGAGGATCCCGACGCAGAGGACTTGGTTCTGAAGGTGAACAACGGCAGACGCAAAGTGCCCACCATCGAAACCGCCGGCCGCTTCTTCTCCTGCAGCCCGTTCAACGCCGGGAAACTCGCTGGTGAACTGGGAATCCCGCTGAATTCCTGAAGCCGCGAGCACCCTTACTCCGCAGCAACGCCCCGCGCAAACACCCGCCGCAACTGTAATCCCGCGTCCAGCAGCACGATATCCGCGTCGGCCCCCTCCCGCAGCGCGCCCTTGCGGCCTTCCAGTCCCACCAGCTTCGCCGGATTCACCGTCAGCATGCGCAGCGCGTCGCCCAGCGGCACGCCCAGCGCCATGATGTTGCGCAGCGCCCGGTCCAGCGTCAGCGTGCTCCCCGCCAGCGTTCCTTCCGCGTTGCGGCAGACTCCTCCGCTCACCGTCACTTCAATCGTCCCCAGCGTGTAGTTTCCGTCCGGCATGCCCGTCGCGGCAATTCCGTCGCTCACCAGGATCACGCGCTCGGCTCCCTTGGCCGCCAGCAGCAGGCGCATCGCTCCCTCGTCCACGTGCACGCCGTCGGCGATCAGTTCCGCGGTTACCTCCGGCGCGGTCAGCACCGCGCCAATCACTCCCGAATCGCGGTGCGTAAACGGCCGCATGGCGTTATAAACGTGCGTGCCGTGATGCGCCCCGCGCGCGATGGCCGCCTGCGCCTGCTCATAGGTGGCGTCGGTATGCCCGATGGCCACGGCCATGCCCGCCTGGCGCGCCGCCGCAATGCACGGCCCCGCGCCCAGCAACTCCGGCGCCAGCGTGATGATCCTCCCCATGCCCCCGGCCGCGGCCAGGAATTTTTCCAGCAGCTCCGCCGAAGGCAGCCTTAACCATTCGGGTGGATGAACGCCGCGCCGCGCCGGACTGAGGAACGGCCCTTCAAAGTGAATGCCCAGAATTTCCGCCCGCCCGCTCGTGCCGCGCCGCTCCTTCTGCCCCGCGATGTAACGCGCAATCCCCTCCGCGCTCCGGCAGGTCTCCTCTGGACTGGCCGTCACCGTCGTGGCCACAAACGAAGTGGTTCCCCGCCGCGCCACCATTCCGGCCACGGCATCGAGCGCCTCCGCCGCGCCCTCCATCACGTCGTGCCCGCCCGCACCGTGAATATGCACGTCCACGAATCCCGGCGCGGCAATGGCGTCCGGTTCGCGGATCTCCACGGCCCCGGCAGGCAGTTGCATCCCCGCACGCGGGCCGACCGCCTCGATTACGCCGTCGCGTATCAGTATCCCCGCGTCGGCGATTTCCTCGCGCGGCGTAAATGCCCGGCCCACATGCAAGAGAGTCGTCGTCATGGCAGGAATCCATCCTAGCGGAAATCGCGGTGCGCGCACAAAAGAAAACGGGCGAAGCTTGTGCCTCGCCCGTCTCGGAATACGATTGGAAAACCTTACGGCTTGTCGGTCGCCGGCTTGTCCGCGGGCTTATCGGCCGGTTTATCCGCCGCCTTGCCGGTGGCCAATCCCGCTCCTGATTCGCGTGCCTTGATTTCCTTCGCAGCGGCAGGCGCTGCCGCCATGTCAATGCTGGTCAGCTTGATGCTATCGCCTTCGACCGTGCCCTTAATGGTCACGTGATGACCGGCATGCGCGGCCACCTTGTCCTGCGCGTCGATGGCGTACACCTTCTTGTCGCCGTCGGTCACCAGGACATACTTGGCTCCTTCTTTCACGCACTTGGTCGTGCATTCGGCGGCCCCGTCATTCGCTCCCTTGGCTCCGCACTTGCTGTCCGAGATGTACCCGGTCAGCGCCGTCTCCGCCGCCAGCAGCGAACCCGCGGCGAACAGCACCATTGCAGCTCCCGTCAAGAATCGTGTTTTCATTGCTTTCTCCTTGTTTGCGTTTTGACTTTGCCTGCCTGGAAGGGTCCCCGGAACGATGACAGACGGGGCGCCACTTGCCAATCTACATTTTGCACTTCTTGTTCAGGTTGCAACCAATTCAGGTGCTTTTGAGAAATGGCGAGGGAGAAATCTCGAAGTCTCTCCCTCGCCGTGGTTGCGCCAGTTTGTAGGAGCAGCTTCTGCTCCCGGACTTCACTTCCCGGACGTTACCGCTGCTCCGGAACTCGGGGCCTGGCTCTTGGGCATGCTCAGATAGCCCGTCGCCTGCGTCGACGTCAGCTTGTTGATCACCAGTTCCAGGGTGACCTTGCTGTCGCGCGTGTAGAAGAAAATCGGCTCGTTCACCGAGCGGTTCTTCTTCTCGAAGCTGGTGTCGTCCGCCAGCACCACGATGGTGAACTGGTTCTTGCGCGGATTGCTGCCCTTCAGCTCAATCTGCACCGAACCCACCTTTTGCGCTCCGCCCTTGCGCGAGATGGTGAACTCGATATAGTCCCGCTGGCCCATCCGCCGCAGCACGTCCACTTCGTCGTGATTGCGCGCGATCAGCGTGCCCAGTTCGCTCTTGGCCATTTCCAGGCTCTTGCGCGCCTCTTCGATCTGGCTCTTCACTCCGCTCACGTCCCCGTTCAGCCGCGTGATCTCTTCCGTCCCGGCTTTCTTGGCCAGTTCGCTGTTCACCGTCGATTGCAGACCGGTCAGCTTCTGGTCGTAGTCCGAGGAAATGGATTTCGTCTGCCGCCGCGAGGAAACCAGTTCGGACTGCGTCACGTTCAGCTTGTCCGTCACCACCTTCAGGTCGTTGCGCAGGCTGCGGTTCTCGTCCTCCGCCTTGGCCACCCGCTGCACCACCGCGTCGTTGCTCTGCTTCACGGCCGCTTGCGCCGCCTTGCTCTCCTGCTCCACCGACTTGGCCTGCTGCGTCGCGTTCCACGCCGTCCCCAGCGCGATCAGGGACACTCCGCCAAGCACCGCCACCGCGATCCCCACCCAGCGGGGAGTCCCGGCGGAACTGCTTACTTTTCCTTCTTTTTCATCAAACATGGTTGAATTCCTTTCGGTTTAGTCCCTGCTGCCCCAGGAGAAGTGCATCTGTGCCTCCAAACCACGAATCCCCCTGCCAATCTCCACTAACTGCTGCATTTTCATGCTCATAGAGTAGGACAAAGAGATCCCATCTCGTCAGTACGGCTCTCGACCGGACGTATAAATTTTACTCGACCTGGATAGTCTTGCTCGATGCCAGCGGGTGTGAATTCGGAGCGGGTAAGGCAGTCTTACAGTAATACTAAGGCTCTTATTTACAGTTAGTTGCGGAAAATATTCACGCCGCTGTAGTGGGCGCTTTCAATCCGATAGGGTGCGAATACCCGAAATGCCTCTCCAGCGTGGACACCGCCGCATCCAGCACCACATAGCAGTCCGGGCAACTCCGCAGGTGCTGTTCCACCTCTGCTTCCACGGCTGGAGACAGTTTTCCCTCCAGATACCAGCAAATCAGGTGAATTGTATCCTTACAGGTCATTTCCTTACAACGCCCCCAAAGCGAGGCCAGGCGGCCTCAGGGGGAATCTATGTGCACTTACAGCTCCACAAAAGAAGCGGATTCATTGGATTTTCAATACATTGAAAATGCAACACTTGTTTCATTTCGCGCGGGCTTTTACCAGACCGCAGCCGCGCACACCCCGAAACTTTTTACATAAAGAAAGAAACTTTTGGACATTCTTGCTTACAGGCACGGACCGGCAGTACTGGCCCCGTGTGCACTCTTCGTGAAGCCTTCAGGAGCCGGGAAGAATATTCATCTGCTTCAGCGTGGCGATGCGGTCGGCCATCGGCGGATGCGTGCTGAAGAGCGAGGAAAAAATGCCGCCCCTGAACATGGGCTTGGCGATGCACAGCGCGGAAACCGAAGGGCTAATCTCCGATGTGGGGATGCGCTTGTTGTAGGCGTCCAGCTTCTGCAGCGCGCTGATCAGCCCGAAGGGATGGCCGACCATGCGCGCGCCCGTGGCGTCCGCGGAATATTCGCGCTGCCGCGAAAGACCCAGCTGCAAAAGCATCGCGGCAAAAGGAGCCAGGAAAAGCATCAGCAGGGCCGTCATGCCCCCGCCTTCGCGGTCGTCATCGCGGCCGCCAAATCCGAAGAAATAGGAGAAGCGGCCGATTTCCGCCAGCACGGTGATGGCGGCGGCCACGCAGGCGGCAATCGAGCTGATCAAAATATCGTAGTTGCGCACGTGGGAAAGCTCGTGCGCGATCACGCCCTCGAGTTCCTCGTCATTCATCAATTGCATTAAACCTTCCGTCACCGCCACCGAGGCGTGCTGCGGATTGCGCCCCGTGGCAAAGGCGTTGGGCGCGGCTTGGGGAATCACATACAGCTTGGGCACGGGCAGATTGGCTTTGCCCGCCAGGCGCTCCATCACCTGATACAGCCGGGGCAATTGCTCGCGCGTCACCGGCTGCGCGCCGCTGCTGGACAACGCAATTTTGTCCGAATAGAAATAAGCGCCGCCGTTCATCACCACGGCAATCCCCAGCGCGAGGTACATCCCGTAGTGCCCGCCGTAGGATTTCCCCAACAGGATCAACACTAGCGAAAGCGCGGTCAGCAGAAACGCGGTGCGAAAAATTCTCATATTCTCTTCCTCGTTTTCATTCGACTGCAAAAGTATGGCAAGCAGCCGGCCGGGTGTCCAGCAACCGCGGCTCTCCCTTGGTTAGACGCTGACCGTGGCCGCCGGTTGCTTCTCGGCCACCCGCTCGAAGCGCATCACTTCCTTCCCCGCTTCGCGGTCCACCCGTACGCGCTCCCCCGGAAGCACTTTCCCCTCCAGGATTTGCATTGCCAACGGGTCCTGCACCAGCCGCTGAATCGTCCGCCGCAGCGGCCGCGCGCCCCAGGCCGGGTCATAGCCTTCCTGCAGAAGCAGTTCGCGCGCCGCCGGCGTCAGCTCCAGAGTAATCTGCCGCTCGACCAGAAGTTTTTGCACGCTAGCGAACAGCATCTCCACGATATGCCCCAGCTGCTCCTTGCCCAGCGGATTGAAAAGCACAATCTCGTCAATGCGGTTCAAAAATTCCGGACGGAACGCCGCCCGCAGCGCCTCCATGGCCTCCTTGCGCGCCTGCTCCGGCCGCTCCGCGGCATGTTCAAAAATAGAAGCCGAAGCCACGTTGCTGGTCATCACCAGCACCGTGTTGCGGAAATCCACCGTGCGCCCCTTGCCGTCGGTCAGCCGCCCGTCCTCCAGAATCTGCAGCAGCACGTTGAATACGTCCGGATGGGCCTTTTCGATCTCATCGAAGAGCACCACCGAATAGGGATGCCGGCGCACCTGCTCGGTCAGCTGCCCGCCCTCTTCATAGCCCACGTAACCCGGAGGCGCGCCAATCAACCGCGAGACCGTGTGCTTTTCCATGTATTCGGACATGTCCATGCGCACCATCAGCTTCTCGTCGTCGAAGAGAAACTCCGCCAGCGCCCGCGCCAGCTCCGTCTTGCCCACGCCCGTGGGCCCCAGAAAAATAAAGCTGCCAATCGGCCGCCGCGGGTCGGAAAGCCCCGCGCGGCTGCGCCGCACCGCGTTGGAAACCCGCGCCAGCGCGTCCTCCTGCCCCACCACGCGCAGCCGCAGGTGTTCTTCCATGCGGACCAGCTTCTGCGCTTCGCCCTCGAGCAGCCGCCCCACGGGTATTCCCGTCCATTTGCTCACCAGCCGCGCGATGTCCTCCTCGTCCACTTCCTCCTTCAGCATGGGCGCGTCCTTTTGCAGTGCGGCAAACTGCTCCTGCGCCTTCTGAATCTCCTTTTCCGCGGCGGCGATTTTTCCGTAGCGGATCTCCGCCACGCGCGCCAGCTCTCCCGCCCGCTCGAGGCGCTGCTCCTCCGTTTTCAGCTGCTCGATCTGCTCCTTCAGTTTGCGGATGCGCCCGATGGCGTCCTTCTCCGTCTGCCAGCGGGCCTTCAGCGCGCTGGACTCCTCCCGCAGCCGCCCCAGCTCCTTTTCAATCTGCTTGCGCCGCTCGATCGAGTGCGCATCGGTCTCCTTCAGCAGCGACTGGCGCTCGATTTCCAGCTGCATGATGCGCCGCTCGATTTCGTCAATCTCCACGGGCAGGGAATCGATCTGCATGCGCAAACTGGCGGCGGCTTCGTCAATCAAGTCGATGGCCTTGTCCGGCAGAAAACGGTCGGAGATGTAGCGGTGGGAAAGCGTGGCCGCGGCCAGAATGGCGGCGTCCTTGATACGCACGCCGTGATGCACCTCGTAGCGCTCCTTGAGCCCGCGCAAAATCGCGATGGTGTCTTCCACGGCCGGTTCGGGAACCAGCACCGGCTGAAAACGCCGCTCGAGCGCCGGGTCCTTTTCGATGTATTTCTTGTATTCGTTGAGCGTGGTCGCGCCAATGGCCCGCAGCTCGCCCCGCGCCAGCGCCGGCTTCAGCATGTTCGAGGCGTCCATCGCCCCTTCGGCCGCCCCCGCGCCCACCAGCGTGTGCAGCTCGTCAATGAACAGGATCACCTGCCCCTGCGCTTCGGTGACTTCCTTCAACACCGCCTTCAGACGATCCTCGAACTCGCCGCGAAATTTTGCCCCGGCCACCAGCGCCGCCAGATCCAGCGCCACCAGCTTCTTGGTCTTGAGCACATCGGGAACGTCGCCGGCCACGATGCGCTGCGCCAGCCCTTCGACAATCGCCGTCTTGCCCACCCCCGGCTCGCCAATCAACACCGGATTATTCTTCGTCCTCCGCGCCAGGATCTGCATCACCCGGCGAATCTCCTCGTCCCGCCCGATCACCGGGTCGAGTTTTCCCCGCCGCGCGAGTTCCGTCAGGTCGCGCGCGTACTGCTCCAGCGCCCGGTAGGTTCCCTCGGGCGTCTGCGAGGTCACCCGCTGGCTTCCGCGCACGCCCGCCAGCGCCTGCAGGATGGCTTCGTGCGTGGCCCCGTGGCGCTTCAGAAGCTGCCCGGCGGGATCGCGCTCGGCTCCCGCCAGCGCTAGAAAAAGGTGCTCGGTCGAGACGTAGTCGTCCTTGAATTTCTGCGCTTCGTCAAACGATCGCTCCAGCACCTTATTGAGCGCCTGCCCCATGTGCTGCTGCGTGAAGCCCGACACTTTCGGCAGGCGCCCCAGCTCGCGAACGATGTCCGCATGCAGCGCCTCCGGGCGCACCCCCAGCCGCGTCAGCAGCGCCAGCACCACGCCGTCGGTCTGCTCCACCAGCGCCGCCAGCAAATGCAGCGGCTCGATCTGCTGCTGTCCCTCGCGCCCCGCGAATTCCTGCGCCTGCTGCACGGCCTCCTGGGCCTTCACGGTCAGTTTTTCAAAACGCAACATTTTTCCGTTCCTCGCTTGCCGCTGACCGCATTCCTCAACTCGACATACGAAGGGGCCGGCGGCAGCCGACCCCTTCGTCTCAGGCGCTCATCGGTTCCCGGCTTACCTGCCGCCCGCTGCGGCGGCCACCGCCGTGCCGACGTTCACCTTGATCTGTTTGGGCTTGGCTTCCTCGCGCTTGGGTATGCTCAAGGTCAGCACCCCGTTCTGGTAATCGGCCTTGATGGCCTCGGTATTGACTGTGCTGGCCAGCGAGAAGCTGCGGTTGAACGCCCCGTAGGCCCGCTCCACACGCAGATAATTCTCTTCGGCGACCTTCTTCTCGAATTTGCGCTCGCCGCGAATGGTCAGCACGTTGTTCTCGACGCGAATGTCCAAATCCTTCGGGTCCACCGAAGGCAGGTCCGCTTTGACCACCAACTCGTGCTCGGTTTCATAAATATCCACCGGCGGAGCCCACGAACTCAGGGCGGATTCGTCGCTCGAGCGTGTGCCCATCTCCGAGAAAAGGCGGTTGATCTGGTCTTGCAAGGTTGGGAGACCACGGAAGGGCTCCCAGGTAGCTATGGTTCTCATGGTGAGTGTCCTCCTAAAGTGACTGCATGAAGATAATAAAATATGCGTGTGTTATTGTCAAGTACAAACGTGCAATCCCGTTTTATTCATTTAATTCCCTTATTTACATACACTTACAAATATTTATGGACCATTTTCCCTCTGCTTATTTCATCCTTCCCTCGCCGCATTCACCCTACTCCACCTCTTTCCGCCTCCTTTTTCATTTCCTGCTAAACTGTATTTTCATGCGCCTCGAGGAACTCGACTACACGCTTCCCCACGAGCAGATTGCTCAATTCCCCCTCGCCGACCGCGCGGCCTCCAGGCTCCTGCTCCTCGATCGCTCCTCCGGCCGCTGGGAAGACCGCCAATTCCGCGATTTTCCCGATCTCCTGCGCGGCGATGAACTGCTGGTCGTCAACAACGCCCGCGTCATTCCCGCCCGGCTCTTTGGCCGGCGCGTCGGCGTGCATTCCGATCCCCCCAGCAAAGCCACTCGGCAGGAACATCTGCGCACGCGCATCGAGGTTTTTCTCATCCGCCAGCTTCCCGGCGACGTCTGGGAAGCCCTGGTGCGTCCGGGGCGCAAGATGCAGACCGGCGAGCGCGTGCTTTTTGGCGAAGGGGAGCTGGAAGCGGAAGTTCTCTCCCGGGGGGAATACGGCCAGCGCACGCTGCAATTCCGCGCACTCGATAACGGCTCCGTCGCCGCCCATCTCGATCGCCTGGGGCACATCCCGCTGCCGCCGTATATCGCGCGCCCCGATGAAGCCGCCGACCGCGAGCGTTACCAGACGATTTTTGCCACTTCCCCCGGAGCGGTCGCCGCGCCCACCGCCGGACTGCATTTCACGCCGGAAATCATCGAACGCATCCACGCCCGAGGCATCGAGATCTGCGAGCTGACGCTGCACGTTGGCTTGGGAACTTTTCAGCCCATCCATTCCGAAACTTTGGAAGGCCACCGCATGCACGCCGAGCGCTACGACATTCCGGAAGCCACCGCCGAGCGCATTCGTGCAGCGCGTGCCGCCGGCCGCCCCGTGGTGGCCATCGGCACCACCGCCGTACGCGCGCTCGAGGCCGCTGCATTGCGCACGGAGCAAGGCGAAGGCGGCCCGCTGCTGGCGGCAGGGCCGGGCGAAGCCAGCCTGTTCATCTCTCCGGGATTTCCCTTTCGCGTGGTGGACGCCCTGCTGACCAATTTCCATCTGCCGCGCTCGACTCTGCTGGCGCTGGTTTCCGCACTGGGCGGACGCGAGCGCGTCCTGGCGGCCTACGGGCACGCCGTCGAATCCGGCTACCGCTTCTACAGCTACGGCGACTGCATGTTTCTTCGCTGAAGTCATGACGAACAGCGCACGGGCCGCGCGCGGACTCTCGCGGAAGAGTTTCGCGGCGCGGCCCGTTCTCCGAGGTTTCCAGAAAGAAACGCCGGCTCCATTCTATTCGCTGATCACCAGAACGCGCTTTTCCCCCTCGAACCGCACTTCCTTGATGCGCCCGTCGGCGTCCAGAAGGACGGAACTGTAGGGCGACTTGGCGTCGCGTACTTCCCAGCGGCCTTGTGCTTCGGCGGCAACTTTGCCGTTCTTCTCCACGATGACCGTGGTGCCGTCGATCTTCAAGCGGTACGCTCCGGCCAGTAGTTCACGTTGCCCCAGATGGGCGGTCTTGTAGATATTCATGGTTTTCATCACGGGTTTGGCAAACGCGGGAGCCGCCAGTGCGAAAACCCCCAGCAGCGCCATGGTGCGGACAATCGGTATCTTCTTCATGGGTCAACTCTCCTCTCGAATCTGACTTCACAGCGGCTCGGGCGTGCGCATCGGGCGCAGAGTTGACACGTGATTTGGCCACAGGTAGCCTGCGGGAGACGGCGCGAACCTCTCCCTGTCCACGACCCGGCGGGGATTGCGTGTCAATGCCCCGCGGCTGCAACCGCGGGGGTTTTTCTGCCCGGTGCGAATCGCCCGGGAACTTGGCTGCACTCGTATAGACGCAGCAGCCCGCTTGAATGTTTATCGTCCGGAGTGCTACTCGTCCCTGCCATCTGTCGTTTCATCCCGGCGTGCGGCCCGCCTTTCACTCTTCGTGCATTACTTGCACCGTTCCACTATAATTAGCCCGTTTGCACGGGTACTCTCGAATGCGCATTCTCGTCCTCAGCGATATCCACGCCAATCACACCGCTCTCGCCGCGGCTCTCGCCGCCGCGAAAGACCGCTGGGACCGCGCCGTTTGTCTCGGCGACGTGGTCGGCTACGGCCCCGACCCCAACGAAGCGGTCAGCGCCATCCGCGAACTGGGCGCCAGCACCATCCGCGGCAATCACGACAAAGCCGTCTGCGGCCTGGTGGCCACCGAAGACTTCAACCCCGCCGCGCGCTTTGCCGTGGATTGGACCCGCGCGCAGCTCACCCCTGAAAATCTTTCTTTTCTTCACGATCTTCCCCAGGGTCCGCTCGAAACCGACGGTCTGGTCCTCGTGCACGGCGCCGTCTTCGACGAGGACGAATACATTTTCACTCCGGCACAGGCCCTTGAAAGCCTCCTCGATTCCGCCAGCGCCGTCACCTTCTTCGGCCACACCCATCATCAGGGCGGCTTTTCCTATCAGGAATCGCGCATGGAAGTGATCACCCTCAGCCCGCGCGAAGGCGAATCCTCGACCGCTCTGCGCCTCGATCCCCTGCGCCGCTATCTGCTCAATCCCGGCTCGATTGGACAGCCCCGCGATTCCGACCCCCGCGCCGCCTTCGCCATTGCCGACTTGCAGGCCGCCACCGTGGAATTCTGGCGCGTTCCCTACGACATCGCCGGAGTGCAGGAGCGCATGCGCACCGCGGGCCTTCCTCCGGCCCTGGCCAACCGCCTGTCCTACGGCCGCTGAATCCGGGAGAAATTTATGCTTGATTCCTTGCAGCCGGAAAATGTGCAGCGCCCCAATTTGCGGACGCCTCTGGTGGCCGCCGGCGCTTTCGCGGCGCTCCTTCTGGTTTTTTTCTTCCTCTTTTCCTCCGGCCCGGGCCAGCCCGGCGCCGCGCTTGCTCTTCCCTTCGGTCCCGCCGAGCAGGCCTACGCGCCCGCCATCTCTCACAAAACTCTCTCCCTGAGCCGCGCCGAAAACATGGTCCATCAGGAAGTCATCCTGCTTTCCGGCGAAGTGACCAACGGCGGCTCGCGCGGCCTCGCCCAAGTGGAAGTCACCATCGAATTTCGCGACTCCCTCAATCAGGTCGTTTTACGCGAGACGCGCACGCTGCTCTCCCGCATGGCCGGGCCGCTGGCTCCGGGGCAGCGCCGCGCCTTCGAACTCTCCTTCGAGCATCTCCCCCGGGACTGGAACATGAGCGCGCCCGTGCTGCGGGTGAGCGGTCTGAACTTTTCCTGAAGCGCCGCGCGCGGCCCCTCCATCCGCCATAAAAATAGTCTCTGCGGCACGGTATTCTTTGTATACTGCGCCCGTGGGGTTGACCGCCGATCTCGAAAGCTCCCTGCGCGCCTTTGCCGCCGCCGGTCCCGCCGAAGTTCGCGAAGCGGGCCTCCGCGTGGGACTGCTTCCCGGCCTTTCCTGGGAAGTGCGCGGCGGCGCCGATCACCCCCTGCTGCATCTCTGGTCGGAGGGCGGCAACCTGACGCGGCGCATTCTGGCCATCGAGGAAAGCAGCGAGGCGCGGCTCATTCTCACGGTCGCGCGTTTCGGCCGCGCCAAACCCGGACGGCTGGAATTTCTCCGCCTGGATTTCGAGCCCGCCCCGCGCGCCGTCCGCCGCGAAAATTATTCCGCCTGGCTGGCGGGCGTGCTGGCGCAGAAATTTCCCGACGAAAAGCTGGAGTCCCTCAGCGCCGCCGCCGACCTCGAACATTCCCTCTCCGGCAACTACGCCCGCGGCGTGCTCCGCCGCGGCCCCCTGCACTGGGCCTTGCTGGCCGTTCCCGGAGGAGAATCTTCCGCGAGCGCGGAAAACTCCCTGGCCTTCGCGCTGCTCTGGCTCGACCGCGTTCGCCAGTCTTTGCGCGGTGGCGCCGTGGCCGGCCTGCGCCTGATTCTTCCGCGCGACTCGGTCGCCGCCGTCGCTCACCGCCTGGCCGCGCTGGACCCCCGCCTGCCCGTCGAACTCTATGAACAGGACATGGTCCGCGAGACGCTCGACCGCGTGGATCCCCGCCGCGCCGCCAATCAGCGCACCTGGCTGGTTCCCGCGCGCGATGCGGACTCTCTGCTGGCTCAGGCCCGCCCCGCCCTCGAACCCCTGCTCGCGCTTTCTCCCGCCGCTCCCACGCTTCATCCTCTCGTCGAAACTCGCGAAGTCTGGCTGCGCTTTCGCGGTCTCTCCTTCGCCCGCTGGAAAGAAGGCCGGATCTTTTTCGGCCTCGATGGCGCGCGCCAGGAACTTTCTCCCGCCACGCAACCGGCCCTTGGAAAATTGCTAAAACGTCTGGACCTCCATCGCAGCCCCCTGGCCAGCAGCACGCGCCATGCCCTCTATCGTGCGCAACCGGAGCGCTGGCTGGAGTCTCTCGTGCAAGCCGACCCCACCGCCGTGGACGCCGGTCTGCATCCCGATTTTCTCTATGCCCAGGTCTTCGCCGGCTCGGCAGCGAGCCGCGGCATCATTGACCTTCTCGGCGTCACCCGCTCCGGCCGCCTGGCCATTCTCGAACTCAAGGCCACCGAGCATCTTCAGCTTCCCCTGCAGGCCGCCGACTACTGGCTGCGCGTTCGTGATCATCAACTGCGCGACGAGCTGAGCAGCTACGGCTACTTCTGCGGCATCGAATTGCAGCCCGCCCCGCCGCTGGTTTTTCTGGTGGCCCCGGCCATCCGCTTTCATCCCTCGACGGACACACTCCTGCGTTTCCTCTCCCCGGAAATCGAGGTGCGCCGCGTGGGGCTGGCCGAAAGCTGGCGCCGCGGCCTGCGCGTGGCTCTGCGCCAGTAACGTGTATTTCGCTTGTTCCTGAAAAAGAAGGGGTTAAAAGAAGAGAAGCAGCTACGGCGAACCGTAGCTGCTTCCCGGGGTGTGTTCCTCGAGATGAGGAGTTATTCAGTTAGACGCAAGTTCCGGCAAAAGGTTGCACGATGGCCAGGAGGGCCAAAATCAGTAGAACAGATACTTCAGCCAGCGCTCATCGCGGTGCCCGATCATGGACATCAGCTGACGCGAAGTGTGCAGCGTAAACGGCCGCGGCCGCCGCGCCAGCTTCAGTCCGGCTTCCTCCGGCGTGCGGTCCCCCTTGCGGTTGTTGCAGCGGTAGCAGCAGGCCACCAGATTTTCCCAGGAAGATCGTCCGCCGCGCGAGCGCGGCATCACATGGTCCAGCGTCAGCTCCGAACTGGGGAAAATCGCTCCGCAGAACTGGCAGGTGTTGCGGTCCCGCAGAAGAATGTTTTTTCGCGATAGCGCCCGGCTCTGCTGCGGAATGTGCCGGTAGGCCAGCAGGCGGATCACCGAAGGCACCCGGTGGTTGCGCACCGAGGAATGCACTTCGCTCGCGTGCAACTCTTCGGCCTGGGCCACGCCCTTCAACAGCAGCACCAGCGCCCGGCGCACCGCGGTTACGTTGATGGGTTCAAAGGTAGCATTGAGAACGAGGACAGGTTCCTGCATCAGCGACGCGCGGCGCAATCCAGTGGGTTTCAGGCTTTTACCGCCCTCCACAGCGCCCGCGCCGGGCACGACCGCCCCCGCCGGAGATTTGCGCCCCGGAAATTCGGACCGGACTGGTCGCTTCATACTCATCAAGCGGGTACCTCTGCTTACCGGGCAAGCACCACATTTCGCGGTGGTTGCGCATGGCTTGTGGCTCGCGCCACCGTCAAGCAAACCACCGACTTCGCTCCGGCGTCGCGCAACGCCCTCGCACAGGCGTCTAACGTCGCCCCTGTGGTCATAACATCATCTACCAGCAAGACGCGCCGATTGTCAACCTGGCTGCCCGGCCGCGCGGCAAAAGCGCCACGCACCGAACTCCAGCGTTCCTCGAAAGTTAGATGCAGTTTGTCCGGCCGGGGTCGCGTGCGCACCAGCAGCACGGAGCGGCAGGGCAAACCCAGGCGGCGCGCCAGCGGACGGGCGATCAATTCCGCCTGGTTGTAGCCGCGCTGGCGCAGGCGTTCGCGGTGCAGCGGCACGGGCACCACCACGTCCGCCGCCAGATATTCCCCGTTGCGCGCGGCCGCTTCCGCCAAGCGCTCCGCGAACCATCTTCCCAGCGGCGCCAGTTGCTCATACTTCAGCAGGATCACCGCCCGCACCAGCGCTCCGTCATAGACGGCATAGCTGCGCGCGCGTTCAAAGTTGAAAAAATCCTCCCGGCATACGCCGCACAGCAGTCGCTGTCCTCCGGCAGTAGCCAGAGCTTCCATCGGCAGTCCGCACACCTCGCAGACCTTCTCGGGCATGGGCAGAAACGATTCCAGGCAGGTGTCGCAGAGCGGCAGCAGCGTCGCGCGTTCCAGCGGTTCGCCGCACAACCGGCACGGGGCGGGAAAGAGGACCGCGGCGAAGCCGTCGCGCAGCTCCCCCAGCCAGCCGGAAAGTTTTCCTTGCCTCGAATGGTTCATACCCACGCCGCTAAAAGACTACATCGCCGGCAAGGATATGCAAATGTGAAATTGATGCGTGGATTAAACCGAGGCCGCGGCAGGCAGCCGCGGCGGCCCTTAGAACAGTCCCTGTTCCTTTTTTTCCTGGCAGGTGATGCAGTGTTTGGCCCACGGCACCGCATCGAGGCGCTTGGGCAGCATTTCCTCCTGGCAGTTGGCGCAGGTTCCGTATTCGCTCTTGTTCATCCTCCGCAGCGCTTCTTCAATCATGCCCAGCAGCGTGCGGTCCGTGTTGGTCATCCCGAAGAGAAACTCCTTGGTGTAGGAGTTGGCGGCCTTGTCCGCCAGGTCCACCGTGGGATCTTCATCCGCCGCGCGCCCTTCTTCCGCTGTCCGCGCTATGGTTTTCAATAATTCTTCGCGCCGGGTGAGCAGCTTCTTCTTGTAAACTTCCAGTCGTTTCTTGTCCATGCGAAAACTCTCCCGGGCCGGTTACACATCTCCGGTATAAACGCCTGATTCTAGGAGTGCGACTCGCTGCTGTCAAGCCGCACGGGCCGCATAAGTTAAAAACATCTCACCGATGCTCCCGCGACTTCGCGCTTTGCGGCTCTTTGTCAAGCCTCAGCGTTGGATGCGCAGCACGGGCCGCGCGTCGCATGCACTGCGCAGCATACTCCTCGCTTCTTCGCCATGATTCCGCACCGCAACTTCCCGGCGGCGAACAAATTTCTCCCGCGCGGTCCTTCCGCCATCCCCGCCCATAGTCCTGCCTCCGTAGTACCCTTGTACTATTGTCACCTTCCGGTTCCCGCCGCATTATGGCAACGTGCAATAGACTCGAGCCGATTCGCCGGGCGAAAGTCAGGCGAAGTTGGCTGGGAGGGTAGCTGCCGAATACGCAAATTCTTTCTTCCATCGCTTGACCAGTCAAATCTGGGTGAATAGAGTGACCCCTGAAGCACCTATCCTTTGGGGGTACTATGTTCAAACTCAGTTTGGTAGTTCTGGCTGTAATGCTGGTTCTGGTGGGAGCAATGGGTTTGCGGACAGTCGTCACGACCCATGCAAATGGGACTGTGGTGATGGCTAACGGCTCGGCGCCGATGCCGCCGCCGTGGAATGGTTCGGCACCGATGCCGCCGCCCTGGCAGTAAAACATTTGCCGTTTAGCTCATAGGCCGGCAGAGACAGGGCGAGAGCAGAAAGAGGAGCGAATGCCTGGTTCTGTCGGCATGGCCCTGTGGATACTGGGAACCGTCTTGGAAATCCTCGCGGTGGTGTGTATCTACCGGCGAGGGGCTACCCGCCGTTATTTTTTCCTTTGTTTTTATATGCTCGTGTCCGTAGTTGCCAGTGTGGGGCGTTTTCATATCCTTCTGCGCTATGGGCTGTTTTCTCTGGAATACCGCTATTTTTATTTCTACTCCGACACCCTTCTCACGATCGCTCTGTATTTTGCGGTCATTAGCCTGTTTTCTCATGTTTTTGAGGAGATGGGCATCGAGCCCTATCTGCGGTTTGCTGCGGGCCTGCTCCTGGCAGGAACGGCTTTGTTCAGCTATGCCATCGTCAGCCAATCTTCCGCGCGCATTCCGACGCACTTTGCTTTTGAGCTTTCGCAAAATCTCTATTTTGTGGGCCTGGCTCTCACCTATGTTCTCTGGGGTGCGATCGTGAAGCTGCGCGAGACGCGCACCCAGCTCATTCAGGTCGTGCTTTCCCTGGGTATTTATTTCAGCGTCTATGCCGCCAGTTACGCACTCTCCAATCTGGCTCCTGGGCTTTACTCTTATGCGCGTTACTTGTTGCCGACCGTTGGCTGCCTCCTACCCCTGTCCTGGGCCTACGCCTTCTGGCGTCTCCCGGTAAACGCCCGTCTGGCCCCGGCCCGCCTTCTGGAGGTCGCCCAATGACGGTCGCCTTGATGGCCCTGGTCATTCTGGCCGCCTCTCTGGCGGCGCTGCTGCAGTTCTTCGGCATCTATTGCCGCTCCCTGATTGCCGCTTCCGTGGCCCAGCCCCTGTCCCCGGAAATTCAAGAAGTCACCGGGATCACCTCCGGCGCCGCGGGCCCGGAGGATTTCCCCCGCGTCGTGCAGCTCTTGCGCCTTTGCCCGGATTTTTCCAATGACCGCCAGCAGCTCAGCGCCATCCGCCTCTATTTCTGGCTCGTCAAATCCGCGCGCTGGACGCTGGCTTCCCTGCTCCCCGACGTGCGCTCCTGGGCCGAGACGCAACTCGCGCAGTGCGCCTATTTCGCGGCCGTGGCTCTCGACCATCGTGTCAGCAGCAGCCGCACCGCTCTCGCCGCGCAGATGCACGATTCGCGCTAATTCTTCCGCGCGCTATTTTTCCCATTCTCCCAGCCCCTCACTGATACGGCACACGCGCGCATCCCCGCGCTTTCTCTTTTTCCTTCCGTGTTATTCTTTCCTCGTTACACTCCCACCGGAGTGGAAGCGTCCGCAGCGCAAAAGCACCGGTGAATACAATCTGCTCTCAGTGTGGCTCCGTGCGCCCGGATCATTCCGGCCACTGCCCCTATTGTGAAACATCTTCCGACGACTCGCTTTCCCGCGTTCACTCCGCGGGTGCAGCTTCCGCTTCGGCCGCGCCGCGCCGCGTCCCGCCGGATCCTTCCGTGGACCCCGCCTGGCGCAACGAACTGGCCAGCCGCCTGGCCGCCTATCGCTCGCGCCGCCGCCGTCCCGCTCCCAATGACGCGCAATCCGATCTCCCGTTTGAGGCCCTCGCCCCCGCCGCCGTGGCTCTGGCCGAATCCCCGCACCTGGACCTTCCTCCTTCCTCCGGCGCGGCCCCGGA
>Ga0315268_10002812_pt1 | contig 19418 bp, 14 predicted proteins | sample C1_top_MG_FD_204535 | JGI IMG/M metagenome (GOLD analysis project Ga0315268, IMG submission 204535) | Sediment microbial communities from Yellowstone Lake, YNP, Wyoming, USA - C1_top | ecosystem: Environmental > Aquatic > Freshwater > Lake > Sediment | place: USA: Wyoming | collected 2017-08-01
CAGCGGCCGCATGCCATCGGGCCTGGTGGTGGTGACGATCTTCGCCCTGACCCTGCTGGTCGCGCTGGACGGCATGCGCCAGCCGTGGGCGTTCATCGACATGTTCACCTACCACTACATCAGCTACAAGCCGGACTACTACTTCCCGCGCAACTTCCCGTTCAAGATGTGGATCGGTGCCCTGGCCGCGGTCGGCATGTTCATCACGCTGTGCGTGGCTGCGTTTGGCTATCGCGACCGGCTGCGCGAGCGCGTCGGCGTGGGCCATGCCGGCGGCCGCGCGCTGCGCTTTATCCCCGAGTTGCTGGCCGACGTCGGCAGCTTTGTCTCCAGCCTGGTCGGCGGCACGCCGGGTCGCGGCCTGGTGCTTGCGCTGTCGTTCAACGGCCTCTTGATCGGCGTCTTCTTCTCGCAGGTCTACTTTCTGCAGCTCGCACCGCACTGGTCGCAGCGCTACCTGTACGATACCTACTGGAACGACCGCCGCGGCGACGAGCCCAATCTGGCCTACCTGATGAACTGGCGCGGCGAGACCTTCTACGCGCTGGACACCGACGACCAGATCAAGGATGCGCAGGGGCTCAAGGACAAGGTGAAGGGCCCTGGCCGCAAGTACATCATCGTCGAGAGCAATCGCTTCCAGGGCCTCGAGGGCGCGGCCGGGGTGCCGGCCGGCAAGCTCGAGGTGATCGACCGCTCCAACAGCAAGTGGTATCTGGTGCGGGTCAACGAGTAGCGGACGGACACGAGGACAGCATGGCGTTCACACATCGCACTCTCGGAGCGGCGTCGCTCGTCGTCGCGCTGGCCCTGACCGGCTGCGCGTGGGATCCGATCGTCCACGGTCTCACCGAACGCGACGCCAACAAGATCCTGGTCGTGCTCGACACCAAGGGCATCAAGGGCAAAAAGGTGGTCGCCGAGGGGCGCGTCGTCACCTGGATGGTGTTGGTGCCCGAATCGAGCGCCCCCGAGGCGCGCCGCCTGCTGGTCGACGCCGAGCTGCCCATGCCCAAGTCGCTGCGGCTGCAGGACGTGTTCAAGGAGTCGGGCATGATCCCGACCCAGAGCGAAGAAAAGGCCAAGATGCTGATGGGCATCCAGGGTGAGGTCGAGCAAAAGCTCAAGCTCATCCCGGGCGTGCTCGACGTGCACTGCCAGGTGGTGATCCCGGACAAGGAGGCGATCCGCGACGTCAACCAGGCCAGGCCCGAGCCCATGGCGTCGGTGGTCATCGTCTACGAACCGATAACCGGCAACGAGCTGCCGTTCAGGATCGAAGACGTGCAAAAGGCGGTCGCGGCCAGCGTCGAGGATCTCAAGCCGGAGCGGGTCACCGTGCTGCCCTACAAGAACCGCCCGATCTCGGAGATCATCAACAAGGTCCTCGGCCCCACGCCCGCCGGGTGCCCGCAGGTCGCCGCAACGGCCTCCGGTACGGTCAAGGTGCTGACCATCCAGCTCGCCGACAGCAAGGGCAACCTCGCCAAGTTCTACGCGCTGGTCGGTGGCGGGGGCGCGCTTGCTGTGCTGCTGTTCATCCTGTTCATCGCCATCAGCGTCGGCCGTATCGGCGTCAAGAAACAGCTGGCCAAGGCGCTGGCCGAGAATCTGGCCTTCAAGAAGGCGCGGCCAGCGGCGCCGCCCACCAACGGCTGAGCGCGGCCTTAACGAATGATCGAGCAGGCGCTGTTCCAGCAGCTGTACGCCGCGGCCGGTCGCCGCGACGCCATGCTGCTGCTGACCTCGATCTTCTTTGCCGGCAGCCAGGCAAGCGAGCTCTTCGAGTTCTTGCCCGACGACACCGCCGCTCGGCTCAACGAACATGCCGAGAAGTTGCTCGCCATCCCGCGCGAGAAGCGGCTGGCGCTGCTGGTGCGCGAGATGCGGCGGCTGATGTCGATTCGCACCACCTTCCGGCTCGAGGGCGTCGACCCGTCCTGGCTGGTCGCCGGATTCCGCGGCGAGAAGCCGCGCACGGTGGCGATCGTTCTGCTGCACCTGCCGTCGTCGATCTCGCGCCAGATCGTCGAGCGACTGCCACCGGCGGTGCGCCAGGCACTGCCGCCGCGCACCGAGCTGCGCAACGTGCCGATGGAGATCGTGCAGCTGGTGCGCAAGCGCTTCGACGCCAAGTTCGCGATGATGGAGGTGCCGCGCCAGCTGTCGCACTTTGGCTTCAAGGAGGTGCTGGCGCTCGAGGCGCGCGAGCTGGTCGCGCTGACCCGGGTGCTCGGCATCGAGGAGCTGGCCTGCGCCTTTGTCTCGGTCGGCAAGCGGGCGCTGGCCGAGCTGCTGCGCCGCATGCCGCGCGAGAACGCCGAGGAGCTGATCGTCGCGGTCAAGAAGGTGACCCAGCGCGACGCCATGGAGATCAAGGACGCCCAGAAGTTCCTGGCGCGGGTACTGGTCAACTTTCAGAACACCGACGAGCTGTTCCAGAAGGCCGGCCTGTACCAGCTGGCCAAGGCGGTCACGACCGAGGATCGCGACTTCGTGCGCCAGGTCTACCAGCGCTTTCCGCGCGCGCACGGCCGCCTGCTCGAGGAGTACCTGGCCAAGGTCAAGGAGCTGGGTGAGTCGGACGCCGAGCGCATCCAGCTGCTGCAGGACCGCATCCTCGACCAGGTGCGCGACCTGTCGGCGCGCGGCAAGATCAGCACGCGCTATGTGCAGTACACTTTTCGCTACCACCGTGGCGACGAGGCCGCGGGCGCCGAGGACGCGTCGTCCGAGTCCGAACAGTCCGAGTGAGGATCAGGGCTCGCGCTTCGTCTTGATCGTCTTCAGATCGTCGACGTGCTCGAACGGCGAGGTGAGTGGCTTGCGGCGGTCGACGCCGCGGCCGCCATCGGGCGTGTGGTCGACCGCCCGCGGCTGCGACGCGTCGCGCGGCGCCGGTGGTGTCACCAGGGCAGCGCGCCCAGCGTCACGCCGGACCGGCGCTGGCTTCTCGACCACCCGGGCGTCGACAGCAGCGCTGGCGGCGGCATCCTTGACCTCGGGGATCAGGGCGAACGGCTTCTCGTCGTCGGTCGCGACCGGGATGGTCTCGCGCAGGATCTGGTAGCCGGCGAGCTGGATGCGCACGTCGTGTGTCCTGCCGGCCATCACCTGCACCTTGACCGGCGATTTCTCGGCTGCCGGCACATCGTCGACGAAGACCAAGGCGCCAGCCGGTTTGGTCGTGATCGTCAGATTGACCAATCGCTCGGGCGACAGCATGGCGTCGGCGCCGGTGGTCACCTGCGGCGACCGGATGACCACCCACAGCGCGACACTGGCCGCGATCGCGAACACCACGATCGCAAAGCCGAGCATCCAGCGGACCCAGCGCAGCGCCCCGGTCGCGGGCACCGCCACTTCGGTGGTGCTGGTGTCGACGACAGGCGGCGGCGCCTTGATCAGCCTGGGCTGCGAGTCGCCGATCAATGGCTCGGCCGGCAGCAGCGTGGCGTCGATCCCGCTGGCGTCGAAGGCCGCGGTCGGGGCGCTGTCCAGGCGCGGGTCGTTGGGGATCGCCGCCGCCTGCGCCGCCGCGAAGTTGGAACCCATCGCCTGGGTGCCGCCCTCGACCGGCGTGCCACCCGGGGTCGGCACCGGCAGCTGCAACCCTTCGGTCCTGCCTGATTGCCCGCGCAGACCGCCACCGATCAGCGGCAGTTCGTCCAGCGCCAGCAACAGTTCATCGGCGGTCTGGTGGCGATCCTCTGGCGCCTTGGACAGCAGCTTCATCACCAGCTTCTCGAGCGGGTGCGGCACCTTGACCGGCCGCGGCAATTGAGCAAACGGCCGCGGTTTCTGCTGCAGATGCGCCATCAGGATCTTCATCGCCGAGTCGCCGTCGAACAGGGCGCACCCGGCGAGCATCTCGTAGCCGATCGCGCCGACCGCATACAGGTCCGAGCGCGAGTCGTTCATGATGCCGTTGACCTGCTCCGGGCTCATGTAGCGCGGCGTGCCGAAGATGACGTCGCCCTGGGTCAGCGTCTTGACGTCGACACCTTGCTGCGAGCGCAGCTTGGCCACGCCGAAGTCCAGCACCTTGACAAAGTCGGTCTCGCCGGCGGTCGGCACCAACATGATGTTGTCGGGCTTGAGGTCGCGATGGATCACGCCGCGCAGGTGGGCCTCGGAGAGAGCGCGCGCGATCTGGGCCAGGATGTGAACCGCACGCCGCGGCTCCATCGGCGCCTCGACCTCGATCGCCTGCCGCAGGCTGCGGCCCTCGAGGAACTCCATCGCGATGTACATCAACCCCTGCTCGGTGGTACCGAAGTCGAAGATGGTCACCGTGTTGGGGTGGGCGAGCCGGCTGATCGCGAGCGCTTCTTTCTCGAAGCGCTTGACGGCGATCGGGTCGTCGGTCAGTTGCTTGAGCAGCACCTTGAGTGCGACCGTGCGTCCAAGCGGAGCCTGGCGCGCAGCGTAGACCGCGCCCATGCCGCCCTCGCCCAGCTTGGCGTAGACCTCGTAGCGACCGGCGACGACGGTGTTGAGCAACGGATCGTTGTAGCGCTCGCCCTCGCTCATGGTTGCAACTTAGGCAGATCGACGCACAATGTCAAAACCCGCACGTCGCTGTGTGTCCTGTGTTGCACCGGTGAAGACCGCGTGCCACAACGACCTCGGCCACAACGACGGGTGACCCATGCGACGTGCCATCATCGTCGGCACCGGCTCGTTCCTGCCCGACGGCATCCTCTCCAACGCCGACCTCGAAAAGATGGTCGACACCACCGACAGCTGGATCCTGGAACGCACCGGCGTGCGCGAGCGGCACATCTTGACCGACGACGCGATGGCGACCAGCGACATGGCGACCGCGGCCGGCAAGCGCGCCCTCGCGATGGCCGGCATGCAGCCGACCGACCTCGACTGTATCATCCTGGCGACGGTCACTGCCGACATGCCCTGTCCGTCGGGGGCGGTGCGGGTGCAGGACAAGCTGGGCGCCAGCAACGCCTTTGCCTTTGACGTCTCCGCCGCCTGCGCCGGCTCGCTGCTCGGGCTCGACCTCGGCGCCACCCTGATCGAATCGGGGCGCATCCAGAACGCGCTGGTCATCGGCGCCGAGAGCATCTCGCGCTACGTCAACTACCAGGACCGCAACACCTGCGTGCTGTTCGGCGACGCCTCGGGCGCGATGGTGCTGCGCGCCTCGGAAGAGACCACGCGCGGCGTGCTGGCGGTGGTGACCCACACCGACGGCCGCCAGTGGGAGCTGATCCATGTGCCAGCCGGCGGCAGCGCGCTGCCCGGCAAGAAAGTCACGGACCCGACGTTGTTCACCGTACACATGTCAGGCCGCGAAGTGTTCAAGTTCGCGGTGCGCGCGCTGGCCGACCTGAGCGCCGAGTTGCTACGGCGCTGCGGGCTGACCAATGCCGACATCCACTGGGTGGTGCCGCACCAGGCCAACCGCCGCATTCTCGAGGCGCTGGCGCACAAGCTCGAGATCCCGCTCGAGCGCTTTATCATCAACATCGAGCACACCGGCAACACCTCGTCGGCGTCAGTGCCGACCGCGCTCGATGAGGGTGTGCGCGACGGCCGCATCAAGACCGGCGATGCCGTGCTGATGCTGGCGATCGGCTCGGGCATGGCGTGGTCGGGAGCGATCGTGCGCTGGTGACGAGGGTGCGCGCGTCAGCGCGCCGGTATCCACGCGCTGTGTAACGGCGCACCGTCCGGACTGTCAAGCCGCTGGTAGGTGTGCGCGCCAAAGGCGTCGCGTTGCGCCTGGATCAGATTGACCGGCAGCCGCGCACTGCGCAGCACGTCGTAATACGTCACGCTCGAGGCCAACGCGGGCACCGGCAGCCCGTGCGCGAGGGCCAGGCCGGTCGCCTGCCGCCAGCCCGCCTCGGCCAGGCGCAACTGCTCGGCGAGCGCGCTGTCGTCCAGCAGGTGGACCGGCGCCGGCTGGGTGGCGCAGGCGCGTCGAATCGGCTCGAGCAGACGGGCGCGGATGATGCAGCCGCCGGTCCAGATGCGCGCCACCTCGGCCAGGTCGACCTGCCAGTCAAAGCGCTGCGAGGCAGCCTGGATCAGCGCCAGCCCCTGCGCGTAGGCGACGATCTTGGCGGCCAGCAGCGCGTCGTGAGCGGCCGCTACCAACGCCTCGCGGTCGCCGGGGATCGCTGGCTGCGGGCGTGGATGGCGCTGGCTCAGCTGCAGGCGTAACGCGCGCGCCGCCGATAGTGTGCGCAGGTCGAGCGCCGCGGCGATGGTCGGCACCGGCGTGCCCAGTTCGAGCGCCGCCTCGACCGTCCAGCGACCGGTGCCCTTCTGGCCGGCCACGTCGAGCAACTGGTCGACCAGCCAGCCAGTGCCGCGCTCATCGCGCACGCTGAGCACCTGCGCGGTCAGCTCGATCAGAAATGAGCCCAGCGGTCCCTGGTTCCAGCGCGCGAAGATTGCACTCAGCGCCGGCGGCGTCAGGCCGAGTCCGTCGCGCAGCAGCTGGTAGACCTCGGCGATCAGCTGCATGTCGGCATATTCGATGCCGTTGTGCACCATCTTGACGAAGTGACCGGCGCCGTCAGGTCCGACGTGAGTGACGCATGAGCCCGCGCTACCGCGCGCGGCAATCGCCTCGAGCAGCGGCTGCAACACGCGGTAGGCATCGACGCTACCGCCGGGCATCAACGACGGGCCGCGCCGTGCCCCTGCCTCGCCACCCGAGACGCCCATGCCGACGAAATGGGCGCCGGCTGCGACCAGCCGGACGCTGCGGCGCCGGGTGTCGAGGTAATGCGAGTTGCCGCCATCCACGACCAGGTCGCCCGGCTCCAGCAGCGGGGCCAGCTGATCGAGCAGGGCATCGACCGCACTGCCCGCCTTGACCATCAGCACGACGATGCGCGGCCGCGCCAGTACCGCCAGCAGCGCTGGCAACTCGGCGCAGGCCAGCAAGCGACCGCCGCTCTCGGCCACGGCCTGCTCGGCGACGGCCGGCGTCCGGTTGAAGACCGCCACCTGCCGGCCGTGGTCGGCGATGTTGAGCGCCAGATTCTTGCCCATCACCGCCATGCCGACGACGGCGACCTGCGGTTGCGCTGGCGACGACGTCATCCCGAAACCCCCGTGGCTGCATGTGCTGGTTGGGTGAAAAATCAGCGGCGCAGTTGCTTGTAGGCGTTGATCAGACCGTTGGTCGAGCTGTCGTGCGTCGTCACCGGCGCGTCGCCCTCGAGCTCGGGCAGGATCTTGCTGGCCAGCTGCTTGCCCAGCTCGACACCCCACTGGTCATAGCTGTTGATGTTCCAGATCGCGCCCTGGACGAAGATCTTGTGCTCGTAGATCGCGATCAGCCGGCCCAGCGTGCGCGGATCGAGCTGCTTGAACAGGATGCTGGTGGTCGGCCGGTTGCCGGCGAAGACCTTGTGTGGCAGCAATGACTGCAGCTTGGCGTCGTCGAGCTTTTGTCTCTTCAGCTCGTCTGCCGCCTCAGCCTCGGTCTTGCCCGTCATCAACGCCTCGGTCTGGGCAAAGAAATTGGCCAGCAGGATCGGGTGGTGCAGGCCGAGCGGATTGTGGCTGCGCGCCGGCGCCAAGAAGTCGCACGGGATCAGCCGCGTGCCCTGGTGGATCAGCTGGTAAAAAGCATGCTGGCCATTGGTGCCGGGCTCGCCCCAGATGATCGGACCGGTGCTGTAGTCGACAATGCGATCGCCGTCGCGGGTGACACCCTTGCCGTTACTCTCCATGTCGCCCTGCTGGAAGTAGGCGGCAAAGCGGTGCAGGTACTGGTCGTAGGGCAGGATGGCGTGGCTCTCGGCGCCAAAAAAGTTGTGGTACCAGATGCCCAGCAGCGCCAGCCAGACCGGGATGTTCTGTTCGAGCGGCGTCGTCCTAAAGTGCTCGTCGACGTCGTGGGCGCCGGCCAGCAGCGCCTCGAAATTGTCCATGCCGATGACGATCGCGACCGGCAACCCGATCGCCGACCAGACCGAGTAGCGGCCGCCGACCCAGTCCCAGAACTCGAACATGTTGTCCGGGTCGATGCCGAACTTCTGCACCTCGGGCCGGTTGGTCGAGAGCGCCACGAAGTGCTTGGCCACCGCGCGCTCGTCCTTGCAGGCGTCGACCAGCCAGCGGCGGGCGGTGTGCGCGTTGGTCATCGTCTCCTGGGTGGTGAAGGTCTTGCTGGCGATGGCGAACAGCGTTGTCTCTGGCTTGACCCGCTTGAGCGTCTCGGCGATGTGGGTGCCGTCGACGTTGGAGACGAAGTGGGCACGCAGGCCCTCGCGCCAGTACGGCCGCAGCGCCTCGCTCACCATCACCGGCCCCAGGTCGGAGCCGCCGATGCCGATGTTGACGACGTCCGTGATCGGCTGCCCGGTGTGGCCGCGCCACTTGCCGCCGCGCACCGCGTCGCACAGCGCCCGCATCTTGATCAGCACCTGGTTGACGCCCGGCATCACGTCCTGGCCGTCGACCAGGATCGGCCGGTTGCTGCGGTTGCGCAGCGCCACATGCAATACGGCGCGCCCCTCGGTGCTGTTGATCTTGTCGCCGGCAAACAGCCGCTCGATCCAGCGTGGCAGCTCGGCCTGGCGGGCCAGCTCGAACAGCAGCTCGAGCGTCTGCTCGGTGACGCGGTGCTTGGAGCAGTCGACCAGGATGTCGTCGAGGTGCAGCGTCAGCTTGTCAAAGCGCTGCGGATCGGCGGCAAAAAGCTCGCGCATCGCCACCTGCTGCATCGCGCGCTGATGCGCGGTCAGCTTCGGCCAGGCGGCCAGTTGGGTCGGTCTCGTCATTTTTTTCTCCTTTATCACCCAACCAGCACAGGTCAGGTTCGCGTCGTTGCACCCAGCGGCTGTGCCAGCAGCGCTGCTGCCAGCGGATCAACAAACAGGTTCACCTCGCCCGAGGTCGGCCGCACCATCGCCGCCGGCACGGTCGGCTGCTCGCTGCCGAATTCGGCGACGACCTGGCTGACCAGCGCTGCCTTGTCCACGCCAGTGACCACAAAGCAGACCGCGCGCGCCTCGGCCAGCGCGCGCAGCGACAGCGTGACTCGCCGGTGCGCCACCAACGGATTGCGCGTGACGACGACACGGGCCTGCCACTCGTTGAGTTCGCGGCCCCGCGGAAACAGCGACGCGATGTGGCCGTCGCTGCCCATGCCCAGCAGCACCAGGTCGAGCGGCGTCTCACCCAGCTCGATCTGGTAGCGCGCCGCAGCGGCCCGCGGATCGTCCTCGCCGACGATGCGGTGCACTGGCCCCGGAGCGATCGGCAGCCGCTCGAAGAGCGACTCGCGCGCCATGCGATGGTTGCTGTCGGCGTGATCGGGCGGCACGCAGCGTTCGTCGCTAAAAAAGAAGTCGACCTTGCTCCAGTCGATGGCCGGCAGATCGGTCCCGGCCGCCAGCCGCTGGTAAAGCGACCGCGGCGTCTGTCCCCCGGCCAGTGCCAGCCGACAACAACCGCGGGCGCCGATACAGGCGACCAGTCGCTCGGCCACGAAATCCGCGGCACCCTGGACCAGCGCCTCCTTCGAAGCAGCGATGTGCAACAGCGGCGTCAACGGCATAAACCGCACGGCTCAAACCTCCTCGACCAGCGCCCGCTCGGCGATGGCCAGCCGGTTGGCGGCAACCGGCCCCCAGCTTCCGGCTGCGTACGGCAGCACCGCTGGCGGGTCGTCGAGCAAGGGCTGATACAGCCGCCAGGACGCCGCCACCTCGTCATCGCGCACGAACAGCGTGTGGTCGCCGCGGATCACGTCGAGCACCAGGGTCTGGTATGCCTCGGGCATGTCAGGGACCAGCTCGCGGTACTTGAACTCGAGCGGGACCTGAACCAGATCGATCCCCGCGCCGGGTCGCTTGACGTCGATGTGTAGGCTGAAGCCCTCGTCCGGTTGCAGCGTCAGCGTCAGGATATTGCTGCTCAGCAGACAGCTGCCCAGCGCCTGGAACAGGCAGACCGGTGCGCGCCTGAACTTGATGGCGACGCGCGACAGCCGGCGGCCGAGCCGCTTGCCGGTGCGCAGGTAAAACGGCACGCCTTGCCAGCGCCAGTTGTCGATCTCGAGCTTGAGCGCGACAAAGGTCTCCCGGCGCGAGCCGGGCGCCACGCCATGCTCGTCCAGGTATCCCGGCACCGGAGCGCCCAGGCTGCGACCGCTGCGATACTGGCCGAAGACAACGTCGTCACGGCTGATCGGCGCGATCGAGCGCAGGACCTTGACCTTTTCGTTGTGGATCGCGTCGGCCCGCATCGCCTCGGGCACTTCCATCGCGACCAGCGACAGCACCTGGGTCAGGTGGTTTTGCACCATGTCGCGCAGCGCGCCCGCCTGATCGTAATAACCGGCGCGGCTGCCCACGCCCAGTTCCTCGGCCACCGTGATCTGCACCGCCTCGATCCGGTCGCGGTTCCACAGCGATTCGAAGAAGGCATTGGCAAAACGCAGCACCAGCAAGTTCTGTACGGTGTCCTTGCCGAGGTAGTGGTCGATGCGAAAGATCTGTTGCTCGTCGAAGCACTGGTGCAGCAGCGCGTCGAGCGCGCTGGCCGAAGCCAGATCGTGGCCAAAGGGTTTTTCGATCACCAGCCGCGTCCAGCCGGCGCAGCGGTTGAGCCCGGCCTCGGCCAGCCCGGTCACGGCCGGTGCGAAGCCAGCGGGTGGCAGCGCCAGGTAGAAGACGCGGTTGGCGACGTCGCCATCAGCGCGTTCGAGCTCGGTCAAACGAGTGGCGAGCACCCGATAGTCGTCAGCGCGGCCGTCGCCGATCGACTGGTAGTGAAGGCGAGGTCGCAGCGGCGCGATGGCCGTGTCCGGGAGGTGGACCTGTGCCAGTGCGCTGGATGCCAATTCGACAAACCCCGCGTCGTCGAGTTGCGCCGAACGCGCCACCCCCACGATCTGGGTGCGCGGATCGAGCTGCCCGGTCGCTGCCAGGTGCCCCAGCGCGGGCAGCAGCTTGCGCTGCGCCAGATCGCCGCTGCCGCCGAAGATGACCAGGGTGCATGGTGGCGCCGGGTCGACCATTGGCACCTCGCGTTCGATCCATAGCTCATTTGCGTTGGCGAGCCGACGGCAAAGCCACCATGGGCGTTTGGCGGTAAGATAGGGAAAGGCAGCGCAGCTGGCCAGAGCAGTGGGCGACAGCTGCGACGGGAATGCGCAGAGAGATCGGTCCGCCGATGAAGTCCAGCCGCGCGGGAATCGCAGTGGCATGCCAGGTGCTGGCTTTGACCAGCGCTCTGCCTGCGGTGATCGCTGGCGGTTGCGCGGCGTGCGGCGAGTCCGTCAATTGCGAACAAGACGATCAGTGTCCACCCCGCTACCGGTGCGATCCGGTCAGCGCCCTGTGCGTGAGCGCCGACGCCAGCGACCATGGTGACGCCGCATTCGACGCCGCATTCGATGCCACACTCGACGCCACACTCGACGCTGCGACCGCCGATCGCGTCTCGGCTGATCGCGCGAGCGCGGACCATGGCGACGGCGGCAGCCACGACCGGCGGACCGACACCGGGCCGCACGAAGGTCCTGGCGCCGACGCCGCCGGACCGAGCGACGGCGCACCTGGCGACGGCGGGCCGGGCGGCGACACCGGGCGCGACGACAGCGCTGTGGCCGATCGCGCGGATGCGGCGAGGCCGGACCTGTATCAGCCGCCGGTCTGCGGCAACGGACGGATCGAAACGGGTGAGACCTGCGACGACAGCAATCGAGATCTCGGCGATGGCTGCAACGGCGACTGCAAGGTCGAGCCATTTTTTACGTGTGCGAGCCAACCCTCGGTTTGCCACTGCGTCTATTTCGTCAACGGCGCATTGCCGGCGAGCGACGGCTCGTCGTGGCTCAGCCCACTCGCGTCGATCCAGTCCGCGATCGACCAGGCGCCTGGCGGCTGCGAGGTCTGGGTGGCGACGGGCAGCTACCGGATCTACAAGACGTCGCCGGCCGACACGCTCAGGTTGAAAAGCGGCGCGGTGGTGCGCGGCGGGTTCGCGGGAAACGAAAACTCGGCCAAACAGCGCGACCTCGGCCGGGTGAAGACCACGCTCGACGGGCTCAGCCAGACGGTCGCCGTGCGCGCCTACCACGTGGTCACGGCCATCGATGTCGACAACGCAACATTCGACGGTTTTGTCGTCCAGAACGGCTCCGCCTACGACTTCGGCGGCGGCATGTACGTCCAGCGGAGCCGGCTATCGATCGCGCGCTGCACCTTCACGCGCAACCACGCGACCAGCTTCGGCGGCGGTTTGCACATCGAAAACAGCAATGGCAGTGCGGCGAACCAGGTCGTCGTCGAAGACTGCGTGTTCGAACAGAACGATGCCGCTGACGGTGCTGGCGTCTCCTCCTACTTGTACGCAATCACCACGATCGACCGCTGCGTTTTCCAGCAGAATGCCGCAACAACCTGGGCCGGCGGCCTCTTCAGCTACACGTACGCCAACACCACCGTCGTCAATTCGGTCTTCTCGGCCAACAGCTCGGGGACGTCGGGCGGCGCCATACTCAACTACCTGGCGACGCTCGCCGTCGTCAACTCAACCTTCGCGGTCAATACAACCGGAGTCAACGCCGGCGGCGCCATACGAAACTACGCCGCTGACGGCTGCCGCGTCGTCAACTCGATACTGTGGTCCAATGACCCGGACGAGATATCCAACGCCGCCGGTGGCGTGTATTGCACGGTCGACTATTCGGACGTCACCGGCGGTTACGGCGGAACCGCGAACCTCGCCTCCGATCCGCTGTTCGTCGCACCGCCCGGAGACCTGCGCCTGTTGCCCGGATCACCGGGCATCGATACGGCCGACGGCAACCAGGCGCCCGCGACCGACATCGAGGGGCGCAGCCGCTTCGACGACCCGACGGTGGTGTCGGCCTCGATCGCAGACCAGGGCGCCTTCGAATACTGGCCGTAGCGAATCGAGCGGGGGCGTAAACCAGTTTCCGGTCAGCGCTTGCCGCGCTCGATCACCCGGCGGGCGACCTCGGGCAACTCGCTGCGAAACGGCCGGATCGCGCGGAACAGGATGCACAGCGCGCCGCACACGATCGCGGCATCGGCGAGGTTGAAGGTCGGCCACTCGGGGACGGCCGGAAACCAGCGCCGCGCCATCCAGACCACGAAGTCGATGACGTAGCCGTGCCACAGCCGGTCGATGCTGTTGCCGGCAGCACCAGCGATCACCAGCGCGATGCCGACGATCAGCACAGCGTCCGGCTGGCGCAGCCGCCAGAGCCAGGCGAACAGCAGCACGACGGCCAGTACATTGACGCCGATCAGCAGCGGCAGGCGCACGCCGGCGGGCAGCGAACGCAGCAGGCTGAAGCCGGCGGCCGGATTTTCGGCGTAACGCAGGTGAAAGATGTCGCGCACGATCACCGCTTCGCCGTCGCTGCGAAAATGCGGCTGGTCGCTGCCGACAGCCGTCGCGACCGGTGCGGCCAGGTTGTTCTGTACCCACAGCTTGGAGTACTGGTCGATCGCCAGCACCCCGATCACGGTCAGCAGCAAAAAAGCAACGCGATTGCGCCAGAGCAACAGCGACTGGCCCCGTGGCGGCCGCGGCGGTTCGTCATCGCGATCGGTCGGCGGCTCTGGCTGGGTCGTGGTCTGGGGCTGGTCGCTCACGTCTCCCCCGCGGCGCAATCAGGTCGCGCTGCTGCGCGCCGATGCGTCCACACCCGTCTCGGTCACCAGCGGGGCGAGCGAACGCAGCAGGATGCAGATCGCCCCGCACACGATCGCGGTGTCGGCGACGTTGAAGGTGGGCCACTCGGGCAAGCTCGGCCACCAGCGCTTGACCGTCCACACCACGAAATCGATGACGTAGCCGTGGAGCAAACGATCGATGCCATTGCCGAGCGCACCAGCCGCGACCAACGGCAGGCCGACGATCAGCACGCCGTCGGGCTGCTTGATGCGGATCAACCAGACCAGCAGCAGCAGCGCTGCGATGAAGTTGACGCTGGTCAACAGCGGTCGCCGCAATCCGTCCGGGATCCAGCGCGTCAGACCAAACGCAGACGAGGGGTTCTCGACGTAGCGGGTGTGCCAGACGCCGCGTATCCAGACCACCTCGCGCGTGGCACGGTAGTTGACCATCGGGTCTTTGTCGTCGAGCGTCGCCTGGATCGGTGCCGCCAGGTTGTCGCGCACCCACAACTTGCTGCTCTGGTCGGCCGCCACCACCAGTCCGATCGCGGCCAGCGCGATGGCGATCCGGTAACGCCACCCCAGCGACCAGCTGCCCCAGCGGCCCAGGCGTGCGACCAGCGATGATTGCGCCGGCGTCGACGCAGTTGCAGCAGGACTGCTGGTTTGCGACGCGGGTGTTGGATCACTCACGTTTCACCTCGCTGCGGACAACGGGTCTGCTGCTTCGCCTATTCCAGGCTGACGGTCAAGCTGGTCGCGCCGCCTCGTCCTTGGGCAGGCAGCAGTTCTTGTATTTTTTACCACTGCCGCACGGGCACGGCTCGTTGCGTCCGACCTTGGGAATCACACGGCGCACCGTCCCCTGCTGCTGCTGGCCAGAGGCCTGCGCCTCGGGCCGTTCGCCGGCGGGCTGGCCCGGCCCGGGCGCGGTGGTGCCGCGGCTCATCACGGCCCGACGCGCGGCCGCGGCCGCCGCCACCCGTCGCCGCTCCTCCAGCTCATCGACGTTTTCTTCCTCGCGCACCTGCACCTTGTAGATCTTCTCGACCACATCGGCGCCGATGCGCGACATCATGTCGACGAACAGGTCGTAGCCCTCGCGCTTGTATTCCTGCTTGGGGTCTTTTTGCGCGTAGCCGCGCAGGTAGATGCCTTCGCGCAGGTGATCCATCGTCTGCAGGTGGTCCTTCCAGTGGTGGTCGATCGCCTGCAGGTAGAAGTAGAGCTCGAGCTGCTTCATCACGTGGTCGGTCAGCTTCTCGGTCTTTTCCTTGTAGACGCGCTCGCACTCCTTGTAGACGCGGTCCAGCACGTCCTCGCGCGACGTCTGCGGCGACAGTTCGAGGCCAAAGCCGAACAGGTCGTGCGCCTCCTTCTTGATGCCGTCCCAGTCCCACTCAGCGACCGCCACCTTTTCCGGGCAGCGCGGCTCGACCATGCCGACCACCGCGTCCTCGACCAGGTCGAAGATCTTGTCGCGCACCTTCTCGCCGCCCAGCACCTCGCGCCGCAGGCCGTAGATCGCCTTGCGCTGCAGATTCATCACGTCGTCGTACTCGAGCACGTGCTTGCGCTGATCGAAGTGCATGCCCTCGACCCGCTTTTGCGCGTTCTCGATCGCCTTGGTCACCCACTTGTGCTCGATCGGGACGTCGTCCTCCATGCCGAGCCGCTCCATCAGCGCGGTCAGCCGGTCGGATCCGAATATGCGCATCAGGTCGTCTTGCAACGACAGGAAGAAGTGCGACGAGCCGGGGTCGCCCTGACGGCCGGAGCGACCGCGCAGCTGGTTGTCGATGCGGCGCGCCTCGTGCCGCTCGGTGCCCAGGATGTGCAGGCCGCCGGCGGCGACGACCTCCTTCTTCTCCTCGATGCACTGCTTCTCGAACTTGCCCAGCACCTCGCCGTACTTCTTGACGCAGCGCACATAGTAGTCGCGCGCGCCCGAATAGGCGGCCGGCTGCTCGCGCGGGTCGGCCTCCTTGCGCGCCATGATGTCGATGTTGATCAGGTCAGGGCGGCCCGACAGCCAGCCGAACTTGGTCACCTCGCCGATATCAGCGCCCTCGGCCTTGACCACCTCGGCCCGCGCCAGGAACTCGGGATTGCCGCCGAGCAGGATGTCGGTGCCGCGGCCGGCCATGTTGGTGGCGATGGTGATCTGACCCTTGCGACCGGCCTGTGCCACGATCTCGGCCTCGCGCCGATGCTGCTTGGCGTTGAGCACGGCGTGCGGCACGTTCTCTCGCTTGAGCAGCTTGGACAGCACCTCGGATTTCTCGACTGACACGGTGCCGACCAGCACCGGCTGGCCTTTCTGGTGGCACTCGAGGATCTCCTTGATCACGGCCCGGAACTTTTCGGCCTCGGTCTTGTAGATGAGATCGTTGAAGTCGGTGCGGACGCAGGTCTTGTTGGTCGGGATGACGTTGACCTCGAGGCTGTAGATCTTGCTGAACTCCTCGGCCTCGGTCTCGGCGGTGCCGGTCATGCCGGCCAGCTTTTGGTACATGCGGAAGTAGTTCTGGAAGGTGACCGTGGCCAGCGTCTGGTTCTCGTTCTGGATCTTGACGCCCTCCTTGGCCTCGACCGCTTGGTGCAGGCCGTCCGACCAGCGGCGGCCCTCCATGATGCGGCCGGTGTGCTCGTCGACGATCTTGACCTCGGCGTTGTCGATCACGTAGTCGACGTCGCGCTTGAACTGGGTGTGCGCGCGCAGCGCCTGGTTGACGTGGTGCAGGATCTCGATGTTGCGCGGGTCGTACAGGTTGGTGATGTCGAGCAGGTGCTCGGCCTTGGGGATGCCCTCCTCGGTCAGCACCACGGTGCGGCTCTTCTCGTCGACGGCGTAATCGACGTCCTTTTTCAGGCGCGGGATGATGCCGTTGACGATGACGTACTTGTCGGTCGACTCCTCGGCCGGGCCACTGATGATCAGCGGCGTGCGCGCCTCGTCGATCAGGATCGAGTCGACCTCGTCGGTGATGGCGTACCAGAGGTCGCGCTGCACGTAGTTCTTGAGCGAGAACTTCATGTTGTCGCGCAGGTAGTCGAAGCCGTACTCGTTGTTCTGGCCGTAGGTGATGTCCGCGCCGTAGCTCTGCTGCCGCTCCTGGTCGGTCAGGCCGTGCACCACGGTGCCGACGGTCATGCCCAGGTAGCGGTAGATGCGGCCCATCCACTCGGCGTCGCGGCTGGCCAGGTAGTCGTTGACGGTGACGATGTGCACGCCGCGGCCGGCCAGCGCATTGAGCACCGCGGCCGAGGTGGCAACCAGGGTCTTGCCCTCGCCGGTCTTCATCTCGGCGATGCGGCCGCGATGCAGCACCACGCCGCCGATCAGCTGCACGTCGAAGTGGCGCATGTTGAGCACGCGCCGCGCGGCTTCGCGCACCAGGGCAAAGGTCTCGGGCAGCACGCTGTCGAGCACAGCGTCGACGTCGGCGCGCTTGAGCTCGCTGGCCGGTTTGCCAGTCTCCTTGATACCGTTTTCGACCCGCTGCAGCAGCTCGGCGATCTTGAGCGGGAAATCCTCGTCCTTGAACTGCTCGACGCGCGGCTCCAGCCCATTGATGCGCGCGATCAGCGGCTGGATCTTTTTGAGTTGCCGCTCGTTGCTGGTGCCGATGATCTTCTTGATGAAACTCATGTCACACTCCGGCCAAAGAACCACGGCAAAGTAGGCGCCACAGCATGGGGTGTCAAGCCACCCCGCGCCGGCAGCCCGGCGGCGGCGCGGCGTCGAGTTTCGGCGCCGGGTGTAGTAGAGTTGTCCGGTCCGCAGCCGCGTCAGCCTCGACGCGCCAGGGAGGGACCCATGAACCGGACCCGGTGGATGCTGGTGGTGGCCATGCTGTGCGCCGCGCTCTCGGCGTCGGCGCAAGAACCGTTCAACCCGCTCAAGGCCTGCAAGAAAAGGGTCAGCAACGTGGCCGGCGCCGCGCTGTTCGAGTGCAAGGACGTCCGCGTCAACGTCGAGGCCCCACAGAAGCAGGACGCTGCGCAGCTGGCCGAGCTGTTCACCAAGCGGCAAAAGGACGTGCCGGGCGAGGACGCGGTGCGGTCCGATGATCCGTATGTCATTGGCAGCAAGAGCCTGCCGTCGGTCGCCTACACCAGCATGACCAGCAAGGGCAAGGCGAAGTACCGGTGGGTGGCGATCCCGCTCAGCGACGGCAACACCCGCGTCGTGCTGTGCAGCGGGCTCGAGCGGTTTGGCCAGAGTTGCCGCGACGCCTTCGAATTTCTCGCCAACAATCCCGACAAGATCACCGACCTGGTCAAATAGCGAAGGACCTCGACCATGCATCGACTCTTCTCGACGGCAACCAGCCTGGCCTGCGCCGCGCTGGCGATCGGTTCGGCCGCGTGCGCGCGCGATGCAGCCGAGGCGATCAGCGCACAGCGTTTCGAGGCCCCTGGCGTGACAGCCGGCGCCACTTCGATCCAGGCCGGCGTCACCGCGGCCGGCGTGGGCCGCGCCCGGATCGAAATCAACGGACCGACGCTGTACCAGGGCGCGGTTGGGTTTCGCGCCTACCTGAGCAGCGACCAGGGCGTGACCTTTTCGTTGCGCCGCCCAGAGGGGCGCTACAGCAGCGATTCGGGCAGCCTGCTGCTGTCCAATCTGGCGGCTGGTGTCAGTTACCAGGTCAAGCTGGTGACGGTCAGCAATCTCGGTTTCGAGAGCAGCCAACCGGTCACGACCTGGGATGACGACAACGACACGGCCACTCCGGCGGTGCCGATCGCGGTCGCCATCCCGGCGACCAAGACCGACGTCACACCGCCGGCCGCTCCCTATTCGGTGGGCGCCGAATGGCACGGCGACGCCGTGAGTTTGCGCTGGAGCAGTAGCGGCGATGCCGACCTGTACGGTTATCAGGTCGAGCGGGCGACTGACGCAGCCGGCCCCTTCAGCGCAATCGGCGGGCTGGCGCTCGACGCCGAGAATCCGCAGGCGCGCGACACCACCGCGCAGGCGGGGCAGACCTACCACTACCAGGTGCTGGCCGAGGACCTGTCGGACAACCGCAGCGTACCGTCGACCGCAACCGCGATCAGTGTGCCATGACAGCGCACCAGGAGAAGGCCGTGAGACACCTGGTCGTTCTGGCCGCACTCTCGCTCGCATTGCCTGCCGCGAACATCGGCTGCAGCGGCTGCGACGACGACACGGTCGACCACCGACCGCCAATGCCAGGCGTGCCGCAGGACCTGGTCGCCACGGCGGGCGACCGCACGGTGTCGCTCAGCTGGGACAGCGTGGCTTACGCGTCGACCTACACCATCTACTGGGCGACCGCGGCAGGCATCGACATCGCCACCGCTGCCGCCATCACCACCGCCAGCAGCAGCTACCAGCAAACCGGATTGACCAATGGCACAACCTATTTTTACGTCGTCACGGCCAGCAATAGCGCGGGTCAGAGCGCGCCTTCGACCGAGGTGTCGGCCACGCCGCAGGCCGGGCCCGAGGTCCCGTCAGCCCCGGCCAACCTGATCGCCGTTGGTGGCGATGGCAACGTGACGCTGCAGTGGGACAGCGCGGCCAACGCCAGCGGCTACCGGCTCTACTGGGCGACGGCGAGCGGGGTCACCCCGCAAAGCAGCACTGCGATCGAGGTCTCGAGCACCGGCTACACACATTTTGCTCGGCAGAACGGCATCCGCTACTACTACGTCGTCACCGCGTTCAACAGCGCGGGCGAGAGCGCGGCCTCGGCCGAGGCCAGCGCGGTGCCGCTGGCCAGCGGCAGGCTCGCCGCGCCC
>Ga0315268_10002813_pt1 | contig 19416 bp, 18 predicted proteins | sample C1_top_MG_FD_204535 | JGI IMG/M metagenome (GOLD analysis project Ga0315268, IMG submission 204535) | Sediment microbial communities from Yellowstone Lake, YNP, Wyoming, USA - C1_top | ecosystem: Environmental > Aquatic > Freshwater > Lake > Sediment | place: USA: Wyoming | collected 2017-08-01
ACGAAATCATAAAACGTCCTTAGGGGTACTCAAGTGGATATGCCTGGCGCGCGCCAAGTTTGTGGATAAGTCGCCGCGGCAATCACTCCGAGAGAACCGCCACCCCCATTATTTTTTCTTCGCGACTCCGTGTCTTTGTGGTTCATCTTTTATTTTGCGGCGTAGTACAATAAACGCATGATCGTCCCGGTCCCGCCCGCGGCCTTAGCCCCGGCTCCCGCGCCGTCCCTGGAAGCCGCTTTCGTTTTGGCCCGCGCCGCCGCCGCGCCGGCGGCCAACCCCGCGGCCGTCCTGGGCGGCTCCGGCTCCGTCGACGGGAAGCTGGCCGCGATCGACGCCCTTCATTCCCGCATCCCGACCCAGCCGAAGGCCAAGCAGGCCGCGGCGCTCGACGCGCTGGCGGCCGCGGCGGCGTCCGACGGCCAGCCGCCCGAGGTCCGCGCCAAGGCTCTGACCTACCTGGGCTACGCGATGCCGCAGGTGGGCGACGACGCCTCGCGCTCCCGCGGCCTGAAGGTTCTGCTCGCGGCGCTCAAGAGCCCGGTCTACCGCGTTTACGCCCTGCGCGGGCTGGGCCCGGCCTGCCACGAGCTTCCGGCGGCCGACGAAGCGGCGTTCCAGGGCGCATTGCTCGATCTGCTCGACGGCCCCGTTTCGGGCGAGGAGCGCCAGACCGCGCTGGTCGCGCTGTTCTCCTTCGTTTCCACGCGCGACGACCTCGCCAAGCGCGAACCGGCTCTGGTCGCCCAACTGGACGCGCGCCTGCTCGGTCCCCTGGACGCCGCCCCGGCCCTGTTCGTCAGCGACTCGCGGTACACGCCCGGAGCGCGGGAATTGGCGATCGCGACGGTCTGGTCGTCGGCGCGCCACCGCCAGGCGCTGGGCGATCCCGCCGCTTCGATCCGCGTCGGCGCTTTTCTGGCCCTGCTGTCCGCGGTCGAGCGCGACCCTCAGGTGCTGGGCTGGATCGCGACTTACCGCGCCGCCGCGCCGCCGGCGCCCTTCCGCGCCAGCACCACCAAGCGCGCTCCCGACGGCCCCGACGAGCCGTAATCCTCGCTCAAGCCGCCCCACGTCCGAACCGGCGTCAGGCCCGCCTTCGCCAGCGCCGCGAACAGGCGCGGCTTGTCGTAGGCGCGCACGACGAAGCGCGAGCGCCGCGCGCGCCGTCCCGGGCGGAGCACGGTCCACTCGTTGACCACTTTCGGGTCCCAGCCGCCGACGTAGAGCGCCTCCTCCAGGACGTACGCGCCGTCCGCGCGGCGGCTCCAGCTGCGGGACTGCAGGCGGCGGCGGATGGTGTTGATCTCGGCCAGATCGATCAGGAACAAGCCGCCGGGCTTGAGCGCGCGCGCGATGCCCTTCAAGGTCGCGACGTCGTCGGACGGGCGCTCGAAATAGCCGAAGCTGGTCCACAGGTTGATCGCCGCGTCGAACTCTCCCTTCAGCGGTATGCGGCGCATGTCGCCGCGCACGAAGCGGACGTTGGGAATATTTCTCGCCGCGCGGCGCGCCGCGCGCAGGTAGGCGTCGGTGAGGTCCACGCCCAGCACCGACGCGCCGCGGCGCGCCAGGCGCAGCGCGTGGCGGCCCGTGCCGCAGGGGATGTCGAGCACGCGGGAACCCTTCTTAAGACCCAGGACCTTCCAGAGGAACTTCACCTCGTCGGACGCCGCGGACACGGCCTCGGGAGAGCCCGGAGTGAATATGTCCTCGCGGAAAAAAGACTTCGCCCAGTCCCGGCTCACAGCGCCTGCAGCCACGCGCCCAATTCCGGGACGATCTCCGGCGGTATGCCGTGACCGCCCTCGAAGCGGCGCAAGCCGCCTTTCCAGCCCGCCGACTTCAATTCCTTCTCGAGCTCCAGCGCCTGCGCGAATCCCAGGATCGGGTCCACGGAGCCGTGGCTCTGGAAGAACGGAAGCCCCTGCCTTTTCGGCGCCAGCGCGGCGAGATGCTTCTTGTCCACCATCGTCCCGGACAGGATCGCGACGCCGGCGGGAGCCTGGGCCGAGCGCAGAGCCAGGTCCACCGCCATCATGGCGCCCTGCGAAAATCCCATCAGCACCAGCTTGTTCAGCGGCACATCCAAGTCTTCAAGCAGGGCCTGGAGTTCCTGACGGGCCTCGGCCATGCCCACCGGCGCGCCGCCGGACAGGTCGCGCGGCCGGCCCGTGCGCTGGGCTTCCTCGAAAGCCGCCACGTCGATCGGGAACCACGCGCGCCCGCCCCAGTCCAGCACCTCGGGAGCGTCGGGGAAAATCCAGCGCACCGGCCGCGTCACGGGAATCTCCGGAGCCAGCGGCGCCAGGTCGCGCATGTCGGCGCCGTAGCCGTGCAGGCACACCGCCGTCAGCGCGTCCTTGTCCGGCGACGGGTACTCGATCGCGTCGAGCGCCCCGAACCTCACCAGATGCGGCTTGGAGATCATCACTTTCCCTCCCGTCGCCCCCAGCCGGCGCGGCCGGGGCGGTAGCCCGTCTTGGGCGCCTTCGGCGCGTCCTTCATATGGGTATGCTCGTGGTAATCCTTGTCGGCGCGCGCGCGGCGGGCCAGTATCGCCTCGCGCGGCGGCTCCGCCGGGATCAAGGCGTCGCAGCCGCTTCCGATCAGGTCGCGGCGGCCGCCTTTCAGCAGGGCGTCGCGGACCTCGAAATAGTTCTCCGGCTTGAAGAACTGGAGCAAGGCGCGCTGGAGCCTGCGGTCGTTCATGCCGCGCGCGATGGGCACGGGCAGGCCCGTGTCGGGGTTCTTGCCGGTGTAGTACATCGCGGTGGCCAGGTCGTGAGGCGTGGGGATGAAATCCTGGACCTGGTCGGGCTTGTAGCCGTTGCGCTTCAGGAACACGGCCAGCTCGATCATCGCCTTCAGGTCGGAGCCGGGATGGCTGGCGATGAAGTACGGAACCAGGAACTGCTTCTTGCCGGCCTTCTTGTTCTCCTCGGCGAATTTTTCGGCGAAATCCTCGAAGGTGTCGTGCGAAGGCTTTTTCATCAGCGCCAGCACGTCCTTGTTCACGTGCTCCGGCGCGACCTTCAGCCGCCCGCCGACGTGGTGCTGGGTCAGCTCCTTCATGTAGGCGGGCGACAGGCGCGCCAGGTCCATGCGGATGCCCGAGGCGACCAGGACCTTGTTGATGCCGGGCACCCGCGTGGCGGTCTGCAGCAGCTTCACGAGCGGATCGTGGTTCGTGCCCAGGCATTTGCAGATGGTGGGGCTCACGCAGGACAGGCGCTTGCAGATCTTCTCGATCTCGGGCTTGGTGCAGCGCATCGTGTACATGTTCGCCGTGGGGCCGCCCAGGTCGGAGACCACGCCCTTGAACTGGGGATCGGCGGCCAGGGTCTTCAGCTCGGCCAGCACGCTAGCCTCCGAGCGGGACTGGATGGTGCGGCCCTGGTGCGCGGTGATCGAGCAGAACGAGCAGCCGCCGAAGCAGCCGCGCATGATCGTCACCGAGTCCTTGATCATCTCCCATGCGGGAATCGGCGCCGTGTAGGACGGGTGGGCGCGGCGCGTGTAGGGCAGGCCGTAGAACTCGTCCATCCGCTCTTGAGACAGCGGCAGTTGCGGCGGCGCGACGACGACGGCGCGCGCGCCGTGGCGCTGGACGACGGTCTTGGCGTTGAAGGGGCTCGTCTCGCGGTGGATCAAGTGCGCGGCCTTGAGGAACTTATCCTTGTCGGCCAGCACCTCTTCGTAGCTGGGAATCTCCACGACATCCGGACCGGAGGGAACGGTCTCGCTGGCTCCCAGCGCGTAGGCGACGCCGCGCAGATCGCGGCAATCCTTCACGGACTTCCCCGCCTGAAGGCGGCGGGCGATCTCGACGATGGTCTCCTCGCCCATACCGTAGCAGACCAGGTCGGCCTTGGAGTCCATCAAAATAGAAGGGCGGACCTTGTCGGACCAATAGTCGTAATGAGCCATGCGGCGCAGGCTGGCCTCGACGCCGCCGGCGATCACCGGCACGCCCGGGAACGCCTCGCGCGCGCGCTGGCAGTACGGCATGGTCGCGCGGTCGGGACGCAGGCCGATCTTCCCGCCCGGAGAATAGGCGTCGTCGTTGCGCACCTTGCGGTTGGCCGTGTAGTGATTGATCATCGAGTCCATGTTCCCCGCGGAGATCGCGAAGAACAGACGCGGGCGGCCGAAGCGCTTCCACGGCTCGGCGGACTTCCAATCGGGCTGGGAGAGAAGGGCGACGCGGAATCCGGCCTTTTCTAATACACGTCCAAGTATCGCCATCGCGAACGAATAGTGGTCGATGTAGGCGTCGCCGGTGACGAAGACGATGTCGACCGCGTCCCAGCCGCGCGCGTCCATTTCGGCGCGCGTCATCGGCAGGAAGCGGGGATCGGGGCGGAAGGAGGGAGAAACCACGGCTGAAGCCATTATCGCATTTTCCGACGGCGCCCGCCCTTGCAATCCCGGGATTGCGGGGCTATGCTCACAGCGGAGATCCCCCCGATGACCCGTCTCCGCCGGCTCGCCGTCTTGACGGTTCTTCTCTTCGCGCGGCCCGCCGCCGCGCGGCCGACCGCGCCCGAGATCGTCCAGGCCGCCCGGGCGAAAACGGTCGCGTGCGCGAAGCTCCCCGGCCTTCCCGACGGCGCCTGCCGGGAGGCCCTCCAAATCCTGGCCGGCTACCTCGCCGAGCTGAAGTCGGCCGAGCAATGCCTCGCCAAGCCCTGCCCGGTCGGGACCATCAAGAATATTTTTTACGCCGACCGCAAATTGGACGAGGCCGAGCACAAGCTCCCCGACGCCGTCCGCGCGGACGCGACCGGCCGTCCGCTGCTGCGCCTGAGCCTGCTGGTCGCGCAGCGCGCCGCGGCGGCGCTGGCGGCGGCCGACCCGTCCGCGGAGCCCCCGGCCCGCTTCGATCCGCCCGTGGACGCGCCGCGCGCGGTCGAGGCGGCCTGCCTGGACGTGCCGGCCTCCTGCGCCGACGCGCGGGCCGCGCTCGACGGGGCTCTCGACCTGAGCCGCAGGACCGCCGCGTGCGCGGCGAAGCCGTGCGCCTTCGAGGAGCTCGACGCGGCCGCGACGACGGCGGAGAGCGCGATGGGCGCCTATGAACGGGCCCGCGACACGAAGGCCGACATGCTGACCATTTTCAGCTTGATCAACGACGGCGAGACGCGCTTGGCGCTGAAGCTCCTCAACGACGCGGCCGACCGGCTCGCGCGCCTCCAGGGCGGCCTGGGTCCCCTGCAGAAGGGGCTCGACGGCCTTGAGACGGGCGCGCCCGGAGCCGACGCGGTCGGGCTCGAGGCCCAGGTCGGCGCGTTGACCGGCCTTTTTCGCGAGGCGTCCCTCACCCAGGACCGCGCGAACGCCTTCCTGCTCAGCGACTCCAAAGCCGACGGCCCGCGCGTGAAGCTCAACGAGGCGGCCGCGCGGCTGGCCGCCTCCCGCTCCCGCCTGCTGGCGCTCGAAACCGCCCGGGGCCTGAAGGGCCCGCCGTCCGGCGCGGATGGAGTGTTCGCCGGCGCGGCGGCCGGCGGGCGCGCGCCGCTCGCCGCGCAGGCTCCGGCCGGGACGGCGCCGACGCTGCTCGACCGGCGCACCATCCCCGCGCCGGCGCCGCTCAACGGGAAAGCCCCGCCGATCCTGCCGAACGCGCCGGTCGCCTTGGATCTGCTGAAGAACCTCGCCTCCGACGACCCGGTCAAGCGCGCCGACGCGCGCCGGCGCGCCGGGCTGAGCTACACGGTCGGCGATCCGTCCGGGCGCGCCGCGCTCGTCCACGGCCAGCAGTACGGCGACACCTGCGCGGTCGTCAGCCAGCAGGAAGTCCTGATCTCCCTCCATCTGCTGCCGACCGGCGACCCGAACAAGCAGGAGACGCAGCTGCGCGAGGAGGCCCGGTCGCGCGGCTTCTACCGGCAAGGCACCCCCGACCATTACACCGCGGATCTGCTCGTGGACCGCGGCGTGCTGGTCGCCAAGCGCAGCGGCGCCCCGCTGAGCGACCTCGACGCGGCCGCGCGCCGCGGCGGCTTGGTGATCGCCAACGTGGACGCGCGTTATTTGTGGGGCATCGCCGCCCCCCGCGTCCTGGGCCACGCGATCGTGATCACCGGCGTCGAAGTCGACCGCTGGAGCGGCAAGACCGTCGGCTACTACATCAACGACAGCGGGAGCGATCCCCCGGGGCACGGACGCTTCGTGCCCGTCGAGACGTTCCAGAAAGCGTGGGACAACCACACGCGCTCCTACGCGGAGGTCAAGTGAAGAAGGCTCTCCTGCTGTGCCTGCTGTCGGCGGCCGCCTGCTCGAAGCCGGCGCCTCCGGAGCCCGCGCCGAAAAGCCGCCTCGAGCTGGCCGTCGCCGGACTGCCCGCGACGCCGCCTTGCTCCCGCGTGATCCCGCTCCACTGGTCGCCGTCCTGGCCGGTCCCGTCGCGCGAGGGCGGCGCGCCCGCCTATCGTCTTTTCTTCTACGGCCGCGACGGGCGGCCGCCGAAGTTCGTCTATCATCAGGCCGAAGGCGACGCGGTCTTCCGCGCCGACGGAACGGTGCTCTCCTGCGCGCAGCGCGCGGCGCACGCCGGCGCCGTCGCGGGCGACGAGGAGCGCTACGCGGGCATGACCGTGGACCAGATCGTCGAGCGGGATCGCCTTCTGTACTTCATGATCGAGGACGTCGCCGGGCTTTACGCCGCCGGCAAACCGTTGGACCCCTCGCAGAAAAAACGCGTCGCGGACTTCTCCTCCGCCTTCGCCTTCCTGTCCCTCGCCGGCCACGCCGCCGGCTACCGCGCGCTCAGCCCGGACTTCTGGACCTGGGTCGAGAAGAACGGCGGCGCCGCGCCCTCGCCGTCGCCGCGGTAAGTTTTCCGCCCCGAGCCGCGTATCCCTCTTGGGCGCGGAACCCGATCCGCACCAGCGGCTCCGAAGCGCCCGGAGAACAACTTTTATGAACCGTCTCGAAGCCGCCGCCGGAATCACCGTGATCGCCCTCGCCGCCGCCGGGCTGGGACAGAAGTACGTCGAGCTCCATCGCCTGGCGCAGACGCCCGATCCTCTCAAGCAGACCAGGCCCGAAGCCGTCGCGGAGCTCGGGCCCGTGTCGACGTTGGACTCCGCGGTCCACGCCTTTCTCGCCAACACCGAGAACGCGGCCGACGCCGACCGACTCGTCCATCTGGGCGAGCTGATCTCCGCCCTCGACGGCCCCGATCTCAGCGGCGACGACCTCGACGACGAGACCGCGGAGACGCTGGCGAGGAACGTCGTGTCGGTCCTCGACAAGAACCCGGACGCGTCGAAGGAGGGCGTCGAGCTGCGCGGCCGCGCGGTCGCGCTCCTGGCCTCGCGCGTGCCGTCGCCGGCCTCGAAGGCCTACGTCCTCAAGGTGATGGACGAGGGCCCGCAGGAACTGCGCGAGATCGCCGTCGCCCGCGTGGGCGTCCCGCGCGGCGTGCGCGGCCCGTCGGTGTACGCGAAGGTGCGCGAGCTCGGCGACAAGGGGCTGATCCCCGACGAGCTCCTGCCGCAGGCCCTGCGCCGCACCGGCGGCCTGAAGGCCCGCGACGTCCTGGTCGCGCTGATGAAGTCCACCGACAGCGCCAAGCTCATCGGCGGCTGCGCCGTCGCCCTCCAGGACTACCGCGACCCGGCGCTGATGGGCGAGGTGCTGGAGCGCCTGGAGCAAGTCGGGCGCCTGGACTCCGCGGGAAAGATGCCGTGGATCAGCGCGCCCCTGCTGGACGCGTATATGAAGTCCGCCGACAAGGCGCAGTTCCGCCGCGGCCTGGCCGCCATGGCGGCCCGGCCCGGGCTGGTCAAGATCGAGCACGTCGCGAAGGGTCTGGACAGCCCCGACGCGGAGACCCGGCGCATCGCGGCCGTCGCCGTGAAGAAGGCGGCGGTCGCCAAGGTCATCGACGCCCAGACGGGCGAGACGATGCTCGCGGGCCGGCTCCAGACGGAGACGGAGCCGGTTCTCAAGGCCGAGCTGACCGGAGGCTTGGAGCGGGTGAGGGGTCTCCTGCCTCCCGTGAAGACCAGCCAGCAGTAGACGCCGTCGAAGAAGTTTGGAGCCCCCCGTCTCGGCCGGGGGGCTCCTTCGTTTCTAGGCCGCGCGGGGAGTTTCCAGAGCCTCGAGGGCGCGCACCAGCGCACCGGCCGTGGCGTAGCGCTGGTCGGGATCGGGGTCCAGCGCCTTCGCGAAAACCTCGTCCAGGCCCGGAGGCATCCGCGCGGCGACCGCGGAGGGCGGCTCGTACGCCTTCTTGAGCTTGTTCATCAGCAGGCCCGACCCGGTGCCGGCGAAAGGCCGCAGGCCGGTGAGAACCTCGTACAGGCACACGGCCATCGAGTACGCGTCGGATTCCTTGCGCGCCACGCCCTGCTCCTGCTCCGGGGCCATGTACAGCGGCGTGCCCACGACGGTGTTCGTCTTGGAATGGCGGCTGATCGCCTCCTCCGTCAGGCGTGCGATGCCGAAATCCATGACCCGCACGCGCCCCTCGGCGTCCACCATGACGTTGGCGGGTTTCAGATCGCGATGGATCACGCCCAGGCTCTGCGCGTAGTCCAGGGCCGACGCCACGCCGCGGAACAGGTCGCGCGCGGTCTCGAACGGGAGCTTCTTTTCCTGCGCGATGATCTGGTGCAAGGTCCGTCCCGCGATGTGTTCGAAGATCAGATACACCTCGCCGTCCTCTTCCACGATGGCGTGGATCTCGACGATGTGGGGATGCTTCAGCTTCGCCACCAGCTTGGCCTCGGCGACGAAGCGCGCGCGCTCGCGCGGGTCCCAGCGGATCTCTTCGCGCATACGCTTGATGGCCACGGCCCGGTCCAGGGAGCGATCCCGTCCTTTATAGACCACGCCCATGCCGCCGGAGCCGATCTCGCTGCCCACCTCGTACTTGCCGGCCAGCAGCTCCGGCGCCTGCCGGACGGACGCCAGCGGCGGGGGCGCCGCGGGCCGCCGCAGGCGCAGACCGACGATCGCCGCCAGTAAAAGTCCGGCCAGCAGTCCGCCGCCCAGCATCAGCCGCGGCGAAAGCCCGGCGACCGCCGCCGGAACGTCCGCCGGCGCGGGCTGAGCCCCGGGCGCCTCGCCCGGGAACAGATAAAGTATATCGCTGTCCTGCGGCAGCCTCAGGGCGGAGTCCCGAACCGAGGCGAACTGGGGATTCAACCGCGCGGCGCTCTGCAAGGCGTCCAGCGATCCCGCGCGCTCGTGCAGTCCGCCCAAAGCCCAGGCGCGGTTGAAGTAGGCCATGGGGTCGTTGGGATTGGCCGCGATGGCGAGATCGGCCGAGGCGAGGGCGCCCTTGTAATCCTTCATGTAGTTGAGCGCCTGGGCTTTGGCGTCGAGCAGGGCCGCGTTGTTCGGCGCGAGCTGGAGCCCGGCCTCCGCCGCCGCCAGAGCCTGCGCGTAATCCTTCAGGCGGATGTGGGCCATCGCGGACAGCGACAGGGCCTCGGCGTTGCTGGGGTTGAGCTCCACCGCCTTGCGCAGGGATTCGGCCGCCGCGCGCGCGTCGCCGAGGGTCAGGCTGCGCCGTGCCGCGGCGACGTACTCCTCGGACCGGCGCGCCGCGTCCTGCGCCGAGACGTCTCCCGCGCGGCCGAGAGCGGCCTGGGCCGAGCCGGCCGGGTACGCGGCTCCCGCCGTGCCGACGCCGCCGGCGGCCGCGTCCGCTCCGGGGCCGGCCGACCCCGCCGAAGACCCCGCGGGAAGTCGGCCCTCCGCGAACTTGAGCGTGGCGAGCGCGCGCTCGTCTCCGGGATTCAGCGTCAAGGCGGCGCGGGCGTCGGACACCGCGCCGGGATAGTCGCCCAGGTTGAGGCTGGCTTCCGCGCGGCCGCTCAGCGCCGCCTCGTTCTTGGGATCGCGCTGCAGCGCCGCGTCGAAGGCCTCGCGCGCCTTCCCCGCGGGACCCGCTCCGTTCAACGTCTTGCCCAGGAACGTGTAGAAGGGCGCTGAATCGGCGGAGGCCGCGTTGCGCTCCGCGTATTTGAGCAGTTCGTCCTTGGTAAACACCTTCGTCACGATCGGATCGGTGGACTTGATGAAGTCCGCCTCGTAGCTGGCGCTGCCGCCGGGGCGCGGGCGGAATCCGTCCATGGCGGTCTTCATGCCCGTCTTGATCTGCTCGTGGCGGCCGCGGTAAGCGCTGGAGTCCTCGGTCACGGTCTTGTTTTCGACGTCCTTCTGGAGCTCCACGAATTTATAAGCGCCATCGATGAGACTCATGGTCGCAAGCTTGTCGCAGCCGTCTTTGTACAGGCAGCGATCGGAGAATCCGGTGATCCCCTCGTAGGCCCCGGGGCCGAACTCCTTGTTAAACGCGACCGCGCGTTCTTGCTCCTGTTTCCAGGGCGGCGGGGCAGGGGGATGGCCCGGCAGGACGGTTCCCGGCGCGGGAGCGACGGCGCCTCCGGCGGCGGCGGCCTTCTGTTTTTCCAAACTCCGCTGCAGGAACAGTTTGAACTGCGCCTGCTGCTTCTCGGTCGTGGCGGCGTCGTCGGGAGGAGCCGCGACGCCGGGCGTCGCTCCGGCCAGGGCAAGCACGGTCAGAAAGGGGAGCAGGATCATTGGGGTTTCTCCAGTGTAGAGCGGCCTCTCGGTCTTGTCAATGTTGCATTTTCCGCAAGCACCCGTGGTCCCTTGACAGCACCAGCCCCGGCCTTTACACTGGAATAGGCCGGTTTGAAGCGAGGTGCCCTCATGAAATCCCGGATCGCTTTTCTCGCTGTCGTTCTGACGTTCGGAGCCGCGGCCTTCGCGGCCGCTCAAGATGGCGCCGCCTACCAGAACGCCCTGCTGGCCCGCCCTCTCTCGCCCGCGGACAAGGCGATCTGCGACGCCAAGGCGGGCGCGAACAACCCCGCCGCCTACAGTGCCTGCCGCGTCACCCGCCTGTTCCTGGCCGACATCAACGCCAACCGCGACCAAGGCATCCCGTCGATGACGGACGTCAAATACGTGACCCAAGCGGAAATGGCGATCATGGTCGACCGCATGTCGAAAAGCGGCGGTTGACCGCTCCCTCGCACCGGGCGATGCACCATAAACCGGCGAGCGTATTCCTGGCCCTAGCCGCAGGCATCCTCGGTCTTACGGCCGAACGGGCTCACGCCGCTTCCACCCCGGCGCCGGTGGTCTCGTCGAATACTACCGCGGGGCAAGAGGAATTCGATCTTCAAATGATAATGAATGATGTGACGCTTGACCCCGTAGATCAGGCCTATTGCGAGGGGAAATTGGGCCGCGAGAATAAAAAGAACCGCGACGCGTTCAGAAGTTGCCGCGTCACCCGCAATTTTCTTTTGTATATCCGAGGAAGGCCGGACCGCGCCAAAGGTCTCTTTCCCCCTGTGGCGGACATCCGCTACTGTCGAACGAAGGCCGAGGGGCAAGAACTGATCGACAAGCTCAAAGAGGCGCTGTAAGCGTCGCGGACGTCGCGAACAGACGCGAAACTTCTTCGCCCGGTCAGTGACCCGTGGAGGGCTTAATGCCGAGAGCGGCCTTCACGTCGGACATATAGGTCGCCGTCGCGACGATGGCCCGCTGGGCCGCGCGGTTGACCCGGCCGCGCAGCGTGTAGCCGCGCTCCAGCACCGTGGCGGGATTCTCGAAGGCCTGGCGCGACAGCCGCGCGATCAGCCCGGGCTCCGGCGAGACGACGATGTAGTGGCGCGTCTGGATGATGTTCACCAGGCCCCACGACGGCCACGAGGCGTTGTCGTGGACGGTGACGGGGTTCGTCGCGTGGTAGCCGGCGGCGGTCCAGCGCTCGGTCAGACGTTTCATGAAGGCGGGAAGGCGGGCGTTGCTGGCGCCGTCGACCAGGGCCTCGACGTCGAAGTCGCTGCCCGGGCCGGCCGAGCCGCTGGCGAAGCTGCCCAGAACGATGGCGGCGCGCACGCGGTGGGGATCGCCCGGATTCTCCTCGTCGAGCGTCGCGCGCAGGACCTGAAGGAACGCCTCGCGCGTGCGGTCCATGCGGCCGCTGGTCTGGAAATCCTTGATCGCGTTCTCCTTCTCGGGCGGCAGCAGCGAGTCGAAATAGGCGGCGAGCTGGTCGGGGCGCATGGTGGACGCCTTCAGCAGCGGGTCGCGGATGTTCTTGTACATGTTCGTGTGCGCGCGCTTTTCCGCGTTGAAGGTCTTCGCGCGGGCCATGAAGCGTTCGAGGGCCGCGCGCTCGCGTTCGCCGACGCCCGGACCGTCGAAGTAGCGGGCGAAGGATTGCCGGAACTCCGCGATCACCAGGTCGTCGTCGAGGGCGCTGCCGCCCAGCGCGTAGAAGCGTCCGCTCATGCCGGTCACGCGCATCGAGGTGAAGAACGACCGCGTCCGGGACACGGCGATCGGGCCTTCCGCGCGGGCCTTGTCGGCGCGGGCCTTGTAGCCGGGCCACATGTCGCCGATATGCGTGTACATGTACCACCAGAAGCTGCGCGACAAGAGCTTGTTGTAGCGCATGTGGTCGCGGACCTGGTCGGGCAAGGACGCGGTGCGCGGGCCGGGATCGAAGAGCGACGCGGCGGGCGCCTCGGCGGCCGGCGTCAGCGCGGGCGCGGACGCCGCTTCGCGCCCGGCGACGGCGTCCGCCGCGGCGGCGGGGGCGGCCTTCGAGGCGTCGAATATTTCGTCGGCCGCGGCCTTCGCGCTTTCGCCGGTCTTCGGCGCGGACGGGCCGTCCGCGGGAGCGGCGACGGCGCCGCGGGCGGCGGCGAGCGCCGGAGCCGGAGCGGGCGCGGCCGCGGGCATCGCCGCCGCGGCGAGCGGAGACGGAGCGATCACGGGCGCGGACAGCGCAACGGCGGAAGGGGCGCTCAGGGGCGAGACGCCCAGGGCCGGAGAGAGAGTCGCGGAAGGGGCCGCGGAGGCGCCGAGAGAGGACCGCAGTCCGGGAACGCTCGTTTCGCCCGAGACGACGCGGACCTGGGCGAAAACGGAAGGCGCCGCCGAAGCGGCTAGGCTCAGCAGGACGGCGAGGAAGGTCTTCCTGTTATGCGCCATCGCAGTGATTGTAGCGGCCGAACCGCGGCGCGTCCACCGTCTTTGGGCCCACCCGACGCCGGACGAAGGGCCTAGCACTGGTGTTATAATCCCTGTCATTGCCCGGATGTAAGTTCCCGGGCCCCCCTCCGATATCAACGATGAAGGATAAATAAGGTGGACGCCGAGATCGACCGCCTGATCGCCTTGCACGCCGATAAGGCTTACGCCGTGGCTTTGCGCATCACGGGCGACCCGACGGTCGCCGGAGACGTGGTCCAGGAAGCGTTCCTTCGCGCCATGAAATACTTCGCGACATACGATCCGACCTTGCCCTTCGAGGCTTGGCTGAACCAAATCCTGCGCAACGTGTACCTCACGTCCCTGCGCCAGGAAGCGGCGCGGCGCTCCGTGTCGCTGACGGCGAAGGCCAACGAAGACTCCGCCTCTTTGGAGGACGCGCTGGCCGACATGGGGCCCGGGCCGGAGCGCTGGGCCGAGGCACGCGAGAACACGGACCGCGTGCAGGCCGCGCTCACGCGCCTGACCCCGCCGCTGAGGCTGGCCGTGGCGATGGTGGACCTGGAAGGCTCCACGCGCGAGGAGGCGGCGGCGGCGCTGGGCTGCTCGCTGTCGGCGCTGGACGTGCGTCTGCACCGGGGCCGCCAAAAGCTCAAGGAGCTGCTGTCATGAACTGCCATTCCTTTATAAACGTCCTCGATCTCCATGCCGAAGGACTCCTGTCGCCGCGCCGCGCGAAGGCCGCGGCGGCGCATCTCGCGTCCTGCGCGGCGTGCCGCGCGCTCGCCGCTCCCGCCGCCCCGTCCGCGGCCGTCCGCGCGCCCGAGTCGCTGAAATCGAAGCTTCGCGCCGCCGCCCGGACGCTCCCGGCCGCCGCAGCGCCGCGCGCCGCCGCGACGCTGCCGCTGTGGCCGCGCGAGGCGCGGGGCATCGCGCTGGCCGCCGCCGCGCTCATTCTCGTCGCCGGGCTCATCGCCGCGGCCGGAGCCCCCTCGCAGTCGTCCAGAGGCGCCGTCGCCGCCGTGGAGGTCCCGTGAACGACTCCCGCGCCGAAACCTGGAGCCGCGTCGCCGAAACGGCCTTGCTGTCGCTGGTCTTCCTCGCGCCGCTGGCCGCCCACGGCCGCACGTGGGATCCCGCGGCGCTGAGGACCGCTCTCGCGCAGGCCGCGGCGCTGACGCTGGGGACCGCTTGGCTGCTGAAAGGCCTGGCCCGCGGGCGCTGGGAGGCGGCGTCCGCCTCTTGGACCGCGCTCGCTCCCGTCCTGGCACTGGCGGCCTGGAGTTTGGCCCGCTTCGCCGCCGAACCGTTCAAAAGCGCCGCCCTGCCCGAGCTGACGCTGTCGCTGTCGGCGTGGATCGTCTTTGCCGTCGCCCTACTCGAGTTCGGCGGCGCGCGCCACGCGGCGCGACTGGCCTTCTGGACGACGGCCGCCGCGGCGCTGGCGGCGGCGGCGGCCGTCGCCCGGCGCTTCGGCCTGACCGGCGCCGAACTTCTGCCCCCGGACCAATCGGCCGCCTTCGCCGCGGCCGCTCTCCCCGCCGTCCTCGCCTTGCGCCTGGACCCCGAAGCGTCGCCGGCGCGGCGCCTGCTGTCCCTGTCGACCGCCGCCGCCCTCGCCCTGACCGCGGCCCGGTCCAGCTCCGCGGGCGGGATCGCGTCCTTCGTCCTCTCCGCGCTGCTCTTCGCCGCGGCGGCCGCCGCGATCCTGCGCGGTGCCGAGGCGCGCCGCGCCGCGGCCGCGGCGCTGGCCTGCGCGGCGCTGGCCGCCGCCGGACTGCTCGGCGGCGCGGGAAGCGCCGCCCTGCTCCGCCCCGCTCCGCCCATTTCCGACTGGATCAGTGCGGTTTTGCTCGCTTGGGCCGCGCTGGCCGCGACGGCCGTCGGACTGCGCTCGGCCTGGGACCTGAGCCGCCGCGGCGCGCTCGCCGAGGCCGGCTACGCCGCCGCGTTCGCGTCGCTCTTCGCCGCCTGGGCGCTCTCCGCCGCCGCGGGCCTGACGCCCGCGTCGGGGCCGGCCGCGTGGCTGGCCTGGGCCGCCGCGGGCGTCGCCGCCGGCATGGCGCCGCTGACGCGGGCGCGCGGCACCGTGCGGACGATGCCCCTGCCCTTCGGCGAGGACGTGCGCCGCCTGATGCAGGGCCCGGTCCTGATGCTGGCCCTGGGCCTCGTCGCCTGGCCCGGCCTCTGGCTGGCCTCCGACGTGAGCTTCAACCGCGCCGTCGCGGAATCCCGCGCCGGGAATCTGGACGCCGCGCTGGCCGACGCGGGCCGCGTCTGGCCCGGCAGCGGAGTCTATCCGTCCGCGCTGTACCTGCGCGGCCGCGTGCTCATGGACCAAGGCAAGCCCCAAGAAGCGCTCGACGCCTACGCCCGCCTCGACGGCGTCTCGCCCGATTTCGCGCGCGTTCACGCCCGCCGTGCGGACGCCTACGCCGCGCTCGGGAACTGGCGGGACTCCGCGCGCGAGCGCGAACGCCACGCCGCGCTCCAGCCCCTGGACTTGGCCAACCTCACCGCCTGGGCCGAGGCCGCCCGCGCCGCCGGCGATCTGACGGACGCCCGCCGCGCCGCCGCGCGCGCGCGGACGATATCCCCCGAAGACGAGTCCGTGCGCGCCCAACTCGCCGCCAACGCGCTGCTGGAGCGCACGCTCGCCGCCGAGGATCGCGCGCGCCGCCGCGAGGGCCGCAAGGGCTTGGCGCTCAAGCCGAAGACGCGCTGACGCCGGAGCGCCGTTTGGCCGAGCCATTGCAACACTGAAAAGGAACGCCGCCGGAGGTCCCATGTCCTTGATGTGCGCGAAGTCCGACTGCCGGGCGCAGGCGGGAATGTGCCGTCACGAGAAGATTTTCTTCATCGCGGCCCTGTTCGCCGCCGCGGTGTTCATCGTACGGCACCTGCACTGACGCCCGCGTCAGAGCCCGGCGGGCAGGCGGGAGAGCGTCAGGGCATTCGACGCTTCGTCCTCGGAAAAGCGCAGCTCGAGGCGCGCGATCGAGCCGTCCTCGATGCGCACGAAGCGCTCGCGCGGCTGAAGGGAGTCGTCCAGGCGCGTCCACTCGCCCACGGCGGGCAGGAACCAATGCTCGAGGCGGACCGGCGCGTTGCCGGGCGGGAGCTTGAGCTTCAGCGTCCGCTCCTCCGACTTGCGGCCGACGGCGGTCTTGCCGGCCTCCTTGCCGTCGACGAACACTTTCGTGAACGAGACGCCGTCGTCGTCGGGGTTCGGCACGGTCTCGGAGACGACGAGGATGAAGTTCGGGTCCTTGACCTCGGCCGGCTCCGGCGCCGCGAGCCGGACCGGCGCGGCGGGCCCGGCGGGCGCGGTCACGTCCGCGCGGCGCGGGGCCGAGCACGCGGCGAAAAGAAAGGCGGCGGCGAGCGGAAGCGCGCGCCTCATTTCGCGATGACGCGGAACGAGTACTTGTCGCGCACGTTGTTCTGCGCGGGGTCGGACGGCTGGAGGCGCACGGAGTAGGTGCCGCGGTCCAGCTCGCGCGTCAACGTGACGGGATCGCCCGGTTTCGCGGCCGACGCCGACTCCAGCTCCTTGTATTCCTGGTCGAACAAGGTCAGCTTCGGCGCGACGTTGATCACGCCGGTCAGGTCCAGCCCGATGGGCCCTTTCTGGTAGACGTTGAACTCGTACCAGTCCACGTCGCCCTTCGGGGCGAAGTAGCCGTCCACCGAGTCGCCGACCTTCAGCCCCTGCACGGTCGCCGTCGAGTCGTTCGGCTCCCACTCCAGGCCCGCCTGCCACGGAATCAATTTCTTCGTCAGCGTGTAGCCGTTGCGGCTGTCGGCCTTCTTGCCCGACTTCTCCGTCACGACCAGGTAGTAGTCGCCCTTCGTCACGCCGTAGCCGGTCAGCACCTCGGGCTGCTCCTTGCCCATGTTGTCCACGACGAGCAGGTCGTTGCCGAGGGTGTCCTTGAGCGTCAGCGTGAGGTCCATGCCCGTCACGCCGGACAGGTCGGCGCGCAGGAGCTGCTTGGCGTCGGTCGCGATCGAGATCTTGTACCAGTCCGCGTCGCCGGCCGGGGCGATCGTTCCCTGGATCGAGTCGAGCTCCAGCGGCGTGGCGTCGGCGCGCTGGTTGTTCGGCTCGAACTCGGTACGGCCCTGATAGGGGAGAAGCTCCGTCATCAGGTCGAACGGGTCGTCGGGATTGCCGACGTTGTCGTACTTGGAACGCAGGCGCAGCAGGTACTTGGCCGGGCCGCGCACGCCGAAGCTGCGCAGGCTCTCGCCCTCGCCGATGCCGCCCTGGTCCACGGAGACCAGCTTGTAGCCGTTCGTGTCGTAGACCTCCAGGATCGGGTCGACCTTGCGCACCTCGCTGACGTCCACGTTGAGGAGAAAAAGTCCCGGCCGCTGCACGTCCACGGAGAACCAATGGTCCACGCCCTGCGCCTGAGGATCGTCGACGAGCAGATTGCGCGTCGGCCAATACCAGCCCCGCACCGTCCCCCCGGCGTCGACCGGCTGTGCCGTCAGCGCCGTGAAGTTCGGCTGGCGCTCGCGCCCCGCGGCCGGGTCCAGCTTCGTGACGAGGCGGTACTCCTGCTTGGGGTTGTTCGCGGCCGGATTCTTGTTCCAGACGACCAGATAATAGACGCCCGGCGAAACGCCCAGGCTCAGCAGCTGCTCGTCGCCGCCCACCGTGGTCTCGTCCACGCGGACCAGCTCGCGGCGATCCTTGTCGAACGCCGAGATCACGAAGTCCACGTCGCGAATCCCGCCGATCTTGGCGCTCAAAACGCCCTCGGCGGCGATGTCCAGCCGGTACCAATCCGCGTCCTTCGCGTTGGCGATCGTCCCCACCGCCGTCCGCCCCGCCTTCAGCGGCGTCGCCTGCTGATACGAGTCGTTCGGCTCCACCTCCCGCGCGGGCCCGCACGCCGCGAGTGCGACGACGCACGCCCATGTCAGGCTTTTGATTCTTTTGATCATCCGCGTTTCGGGAACAATTTGGGGGGCCAATACGTAAGATATAGGTGGCACTTCGCACAAGAATACATTATCCCGGCGCGGTCTATCATGCGCTCGCCCGCGGCGTCGACGGCCGGGAAGTCTTCGCTGACGACGCAGACCGTCATTGCTTCCTTTCGACGCTGTCGCGGCTCCGCCGCGAAACCGGGTTCTCGTTGCTCGCGTACTGCCTGATGGGCAACCACTTTCACCTCGCGATAAAGGTCTCTGACATCCCCCTTGGCGTGATCCTCCAAAGACTACTGACCGCTTACGTAAAAACTTTCAACTCGAAATACGAACGCACCGGGCATCTCTTTCAGTCGCGGTACACCGCGATCCTCTGCCGGGATGACCGCTATCTCCTAGGACTCGTTCGCTATATTCATATGAATCCGGTGCGCGCGAATCTCGTCGCGACTCCCGCGCAGTGGCCATGGTCGAGCCATCGGTGCTATACGGGGCATCCAGGGATGATGGAGGTCGACCGCCCCATGATCTACGACGCTCTGAACCCGGGGACGCTTTCCCCCGCCGAAGCGTACATCGATTTCATGCAGACCCAGGAAACCGATTTCCAGCCTTGGCCGCAAAACGATCCCGGAACGACGATCCTCTCACGAACGGAACATTTGGACCATGGCACGATCGACGAACTCGCGCGCCAGCACTCATGCGCTTCAGGAATCTCAATTGATGAAATACGCGCCGGAGGAAGGCGCCGCCCGGTCGCAAAGATCCGGCGACAGCTCTTGGGAGCCGCAATCAGAGAGGGCCATGCACTCTCCTCCGTCGCGCGATGGCTTGGCTGCACGCCCGGAACCGCTCACAGCATTCTCTACGGCCGCGGCAATCAAAACAATCAAAAGCCTGACATGAGGAACGGCTAGAAATCCTTTGTCGGCCTCGACAAATAGACGGTTTTCATGAATTTCATCCAGACGGGGGCGGAGATGGCGCCGCCGGCTTTGCCGGGGGACATGGGGACGCCGTCGTCGTGGCCGATCCAGACGGCGGCGGCGAGGTCGGGCGTGACGCCGGCGAACCAGGCGTCGCGGTAGTCGTTGGTGGTGCCGGTCTTGCCGGCGGCGGGGATGTTGAAGCCGAGCTTGCGCGCCCAGGCGCCGGCGGAGCCCTCGGGGCCGAGCACGCCCTTCATCACCTCGATCATGGTCCGGCAGGTCGCCGAGGAGAACACCACCGGGCCCGGCTGGACCGGCGCCTGGCCCGGGATCAGGACCTTCCCCTCGCGGTCCTCGACCTGGCGCAGCCACCACGGGCGCACGGCGCGGCCGCCGTCGGCGAAGACGGCGTAGGCGCCCGCCATCTGCACCGGCGACACGTCCATCGTGCCCAAGGTCAGCGTCAGGTTGCGCGGCCAGCGGTCGAACGGGATGCCGGTGGCCAGCGACAGCGCCTCGCGGACGCGATCGATGTCGATGT
>Ga0315268_10002814_pt1 | contig 19412 bp, 24 predicted proteins | sample C1_top_MG_FD_204535 | JGI IMG/M metagenome (GOLD analysis project Ga0315268, IMG submission 204535) | Sediment microbial communities from Yellowstone Lake, YNP, Wyoming, USA - C1_top | ecosystem: Environmental > Aquatic > Freshwater > Lake > Sediment | place: USA: Wyoming | collected 2017-08-01
TCGGACGGCAATCCAAGGTGTCTGGCTACCATTCTGACCTCTTCCTTGAGAAGTGGTAGAAGAGGCTCAACGACCTTAAACCCGAACCGTTGCATCGGGTTTATACCCATCTGTTCCAAAACGTTATGCTGGGTCTTTACGCCGCCCACTGTTTCCATTATGTCTGCCCGTATCGTTCCCTGAACTAGAATTTTGCAACCCTCGTTCTTGGCTGTGTCGCCTAAAACTTGGTAGAAGGTTTCACGGAACATCTTCCTTTTTTCTTCGGCATCCCGCAATCCCTTCATAGCCTGTATGAAACGGTCACGCACATTAACGATCTTCATTGGCACGTTGAAAGGCGGTTTTGACAAAACCTCAGCCACGTGCTCCGGCTCACCCTGCCGCATAAAGGCATCGTCCAAAATCACACAAACAAGATTCTCTCCTATCGCCTTGTGAGTCAACACTGCACAGGTTGTGCTGTCAACACCCCCGGAAACAGCTACCAAAGCCTTTTCAGTACCGATGCTCTTCTTTGTTTCAGCAATCGTTTTCTCCACAAATCTCTTCGCATCAAAGCTTTCCAATACTGCCACCCACCCCTCACAGACTGTTACGTGATTTGTTGTTTTATGATTTATGTGTTTGCCGCACCGGAGCATGACCCTTGGGCTGATCAGCCAAGATGGTGATGTTTTCAATTGCTTGTGCGTACAGGTTTCACAACGAATCTGGGATGAGTTCACGTGAAACGCATAATTAAGTGAGGCAGTTTAGCTTGAGTTGATCGCGGGGGAATGTCGTGAACAGGTTGTATGTCTGTGGGAGTTTCCGGTATGCACAGCAGATGAGTCAATTGGAAGATAGGCTTCGAGAGGAAAATGTCGATTACCAGATGTCCAAGGAGATTGACAGCCTTGGAATCCTTGGATGTTTGAAAAAAATTGATTATGCCGATGTGATTTACGTTGTTGATCCAGGAGGTTACGTTGGAAAAAGCGTGTGCGTGGATATCGGATATGCGTATGCGAGAAATAAGCCGATTTACGTTTTGCACTCTATAGATGACCCTTCCGTCATGGGCATGATACAAGGCGTCTTGTCTTTCGAAGAATTAGTCAGCTTTCTTAAGCAAGGCTATACCTCTGAACGGTGAAAATTCCGAAGCGAGCACACTGGAACTCTAGGAAGGATTGAAAATTTTATATTTGGCGCATGTCATAAGCTTGACACGTCTAGGGGAGAGCAATTTGAAACTAGTCACGGTGTTGCTACCTGAAGCTTACTTGGAAGGTTTAGATGAGCTTGTAAGAGCGAACATGTATCCCAGCCGAAGCTCAGCAATCAGATCATCGGTTAGAGACCTGCTGAAAAAAGAGCTCTGGGAGAGACGAGGACGCTAAACCGCGTGAGCGAATGCGTCCAATCCAACTTTGTTCGAAGACGTTGCATCCTGGAAGTCTGAGCTTTACTAGGAAACGAAATGAGTTTCATTTTCAAGATGATTCCTTGCATTGAAAGAAAACGTCCGTATTTGATACCGTTGCCCGCAAAGTTCGTCAGCTTCGCTAGGGAAAAAAGCGTTAGAAAGGTCCTGGAGGTCGGTTGCGGTTATGGAAGAGCATGCTTTTTCCTGCGAGAAAACCAGTTCAGCGTTACTGGTGTTGACATTGACAGAGTGCAGATCAGGTGGGCCTTGGAAGAAACCAAATCGCACGGGATTAACGGAGAAATGGGTTTTCTAGTCAATGATGCCCGTCACTTGTGCTTTCGAGACTCGTCTTTTGACGCCATAACAATGCTGGCTCTTCTGACTCTGGTGCCAAAATCTAACAGATCAAAGATAATGAGCGAGGTCTGGAGAGTTCTTAAACCATCTGGTTATGCCTTCATCGAGGAATTCGGTCGAACCTGGAAGAATCCGGTCTACGCTAAGAGGTACAGAGACGACTCAAAAGTCACCGGCGAAATGGGCACAATCACAGTCATAGACGAATCTGGGAAGATACTTCACTTCGGACATCACTTCACTCGTGGGGAACTGCTTGCGCTGTTGAAAAGGTTCAACATCCTTAGCCTTGAACAGGACACTTTCACAAGCTATTATCATAGAAATTGGGTTAACGGGTACACAATTCTCGCTCAGAAAATAGTCAAGTAGTAAATGCCCAATCAGGTAACAAACCGTTCAGGAGAGGGAGTGCTAGCTGCTGCTTGTTCTAGGGTTTCGCTGATTCTCTAATTTTCTTTGCAGCTTCAGCCGGATCCTCGGCGAGTGTTATCTCCCGTCCTACAATGAGGTAGCGAGCCCCAGCCTTCAGAGCAGATCGGACTGTTCCGCCTTGCGCTCCTATTCCCGGCGAATAAATCGGAACCCTCTCGCCCAGTATTCCATACACTTCTCTTATTTTTTCCGGGTATGTTGCCCCCACAACCGCGCCGTCTGCGCCGTATTTCAGAGCTTTCTTTGCAAATGAACCGTATTGAAGCATTTTGTTGCCTGTTTCAGCGTCAACGATTGTTTGACCATAGCCTTCAGCCGCGGCCTTGTGACTCATGTAGACGAGTAGGATTACACCGCGTTTCAGCCTCTTTGCGACGTCGAAAACGGGCTGCAGCCCTTCTTCCCAGCCGATGAACGGATTGGCTATCAGCGCGTCGAAGCCCGCGGCGTAGTAATACTCTGCGATGGCCTGGTTTGTTGAGCCGATGTCATTTACTTTGCAGTCCATTATCGTCATGAGACCGAATTCATGGGCTTTTTTCACAAGCTTCTGAACGCCGTCGAACAGTCCTAATGGAAGAATTAGATGGTGGTTGAACTTCACAGCACAGAAGTATGGATGAACGAGTTTCAGGAAATGTTCTGCCTTTGTGAAGAGCTTGTCACGGTTTTCTGGTTTTTCGAAGGGAAAGTCAAAGGCCAAAATAATGCTGGATTCTCTCTTCTTTGACGTTTGCTCTATTTCAAAGCGGAAACCCAAACCGAGACACCCCTTCTTACTCGTGGCTACGACTAAAAACTCTTTTGTTTCAAAACCGTGTCGACTGTTTCTCAATGGATCTTCAGGTCTCTTAAAGAAAGTTCCTGTTCTAGGGCTGACAAGAAAGTCACGGTTCTTTGGTGTCTTTCTCTCGCGATTTCTTTTGCGGCAGCCGTGTTCAGCATGCCATAGATCGGTATGCCTTCCTCAAAACAGTACCTTAACACAGTCTCGAACGGCTTCTTGCCGCCCCAGTGAAAAGCTCTCGCGATGCCAACCGCGCCTAACAGATCGATTTTGTCAGCGTCCCACACTATTTTCTCCTCTAACGTCTCCAGTTCAGCCTTGAAGTCGAGAGGGTGCCGCAAAACTATCCTGACAGCCTTTTCACTTTTATTCTCTGGATATCCAATCTTCTTCAGAATGTCGGTCGCCAGTTTCGCTCCTGTTTTGTTGTGAGGTTGCCCCAACGTCCAGCCCACATCGTGCAGTAGAGCGCCTACCTGAACAAGTTCTACGTCTGCTTTTTCTTTCTTGGCGAGGAAGGTCGCGATTTTTAGGACGCGATCAACGTGTTCGTAGGAGTGGGCTGTTCCGTCTAGTGGGGACATCTGTTTTTTCACAATCATTTTGAGTTTCTCTGTGAGCGGTTGCATGTTGTCACTGCCGCAGTAGTGTGTTTTCTACACTAGATTTAAAAGCTAAACCTAATGAATCATGAAGTAAGCGCATACACACTAGGTGTGCACGGATGAACTCGAGGAACGTGTTAAGCGGCGAACTTCGGAGGCTCGTCGAGTCACGCATGGAAAGCAATCTTAAGGGAATAGAGGAGACGCTTCACCAGATATTCAAGAATCAAGAGCTCGGCTTAGAGGACCTGAGGGAAACCATACAGAGCCTTGAGAAAAGCTTCGAGCTGCTGAGTCAAAAGTGGAACCTGCAAATACTCTACATACTGTTTCTCAGAGAAACGACAGGTTTCGGCGAACTGAAAAAAATACTCAGCGTGAACTCGCGCACTCTGTCTGATAAACTGAAAAGTCTTGGCCAACACAAATACCTCAGCAGATCGGTCGAACAAGGACCGCCCTTGAGAGTGAGATACTCCCTCACAGCGAGAGGTCGCAAAACGGTCCTGTTGGCTTTGCCGTTCCTGTACTATTCCAGCAGCAATCTCACGTAGCCGCCACTCGAAACAGAACAGAAAGGAAGGTCATGCTTCAAAAACCTCTGCTGCTTCGATTCCCCCGCCAGCAACTTGTTTGATGTACATGAGCGTTGTCTCTACAGCATCTTTCAACTTTTCTCTGCTTATTCCCGGAGCTCCGTATCCGATTATCACCGCGTTTCGAGTCTGCATAGTGATCTTCGTGCAATCAGAGTCGCGATAGGGATAAATACACAACACTTGCTTTTGATCAGTCAAAACAAGCATTTTCTCTGATAGCTGCATCGGCTTGTCCATGCCGATTCCGACGAACTGTTCGTCGTTCTCTGCGAATCGAACCTTGAATGGCGGGGACAGGCGGTCTCGGTCAAACCCACTTATCGGAACAACGGTTTGCATCGATACCAAGTTGTACGCATCGACGACTGTAGATATGCTTGGTAGTTCATTTCCATTCAAGACTCTTCGTCGCAAAGCTTCACCAGAAGGTCTCGTTTTCGTGGGGTCGATGCCAAGCTTCCAGTAGAAATCTCTGTGGGCCCTCACCGTAGGATCATCTTTCAATGTATGTGATATTGGGCTTTCACTTTTTCGTAAACGGCTCTTCTGAGTCTCTGAATCTGTTCATTTTCCTTCTCTATACGAATTTTGTCTATCGCGCCTGAACAAACAAGCAATCCTGGAAATCTGTTTGACACGACGGGATCGTAGCAGACAGACAATCTATTCTTGCCTCCAACCAGACTCGATAACTATTGCTGTCATTACAGTTCCGTGAGGTTGAGCTTGAATCTTCTTGACAAATTGTCCAGATCATTGAGTACATAGGTGAACACGTGGCCCCTCCATTCTTCCCATCTTTCCTCTGCGACTTTCTTAATTCTTGGGATGATTTCCCGAGGTGATTCTGGCTCTTTTCTGTAGAGGAGCAGGTTGAATATTTTTGCACTCCAGACGTCAAGTGCAAACCCCGGGTGTGGGGAGACTATGTCCGCTGAGTACTCGCCAATACCCTTTATTTCCATCAGCTTAGCCTTTGCATCTTCAGTCGACATCCTCTCTAGCTCTCGAAGACTTGGAAAACCCTTGCATATGGTTTCAGCCACGCCTTTCAGAACCTTTGCCCTGTAGCCGAGCTTGCATCTGCTCTGGAGAGCTTCCACGTGGGCTTTCGCTATTCTCATTGGAGAAGGCCAATACCAGATTTCTTTCTTGTCGAATACTATTTTCTCACCGTATTCCTTGATCAACAGGTTCATCATCTGGTCGCTCCTGCTTATGGGCGCCATCTGCAAGGTCACGGCCAAGATCAGCATCGGAAAAACGTCGGGCCGCTGGGTTCTTCTCATGCCGTAGAGGTCTTCAACCAATGCTTCTACGAGCGGATCATGCTTGGCGAGGGCGTAAAACTTTCTGATGTCTTCTCTGACTCTCAGCATCCATTGAACCGTATCTGAGGATTCTTCTGTTTGTTTGCCATTGAGCCTTTTGTCTGAGAACACGGTGCAGTCTATTTCCGGTTTCTCCACGGTTCCGACAGATTTCAGTTTCAGTCCGAGTGTTTTTCCAGACTCGGTTCTGGCCCCAGTCCAGAGGGAACCGTCCTCAAAAATCTCGAAAGGTGTTAACAACGACCAGCCGGCAGGCTTGTGAATAGTGAGCCTGAAGTCGTAGGGTGGAATGGCTGTAAACTTGAATCTCGTTGAAAAGGGCAAGTCGCCGGTCATCAAGCTTTCTTTTTCACCTGCTTTCTATCCATCTGGGCATTCTGTTATAGGCACGCAGGCAATTTAAGGCGTGACAGTTTCCAGCCTTATATTGCCCAAAAGATTCAAAGAGGTTTTTCGGTTGGGTTCTCTTTTGGAGTTTTCTTCCTTTGTCGCAATGCAAACACAAGGACTATCAGTATCACCGTTGCCGCTGTTAAGAAATAAACAACGGCCTGATCGACTGGGATTGCGAAGAGTTGAGGTTGCCACATGTTTGTCTCGACGGCCCTGAGTGTTGCATTAATGCCTCCTGAATTTATGTGGCCTTCAACTATGACTCCCGTTTGTGTATCCCAGTAGATATCCCAGTGGATGGTCACCTGATTCACTTGTTGTGAATAGTTTGCGTGCACGATGCTTCTACTTGCTCCGACATAGGTTCCAGTGGTCTCGTCCGTGATTACTATGCTGTTATTACTCTCCATGTAAGGGGAGTCTCCAACTCCTGAATTAGCAGGGATGATGAGCCCTGAGAGAATAGGCTCTGTCTCTGCTCCTGCGGTGAAGTTCAGAGTTCCAGTTTGATTTATTTCCGTTCCATCAGACATGTGCGTCGTCATTCTGATTTCAACCGATGGGACGGTCGTGTTGACGTCCAGGATTTCTACTTTCGTCCACTGTGCAGACTGTCCTCCTGGAGGCGGGTACGTTTCATTGGAAGCGGTTATATACGTATAGTTGAGCTTTATCCAGTCACCTGCCTTGACGCCAATGCGCGCTTTAGAAGAGGTTGAAACTGAGCCGCTGACATGTAGCAAAGTGAACAACAACACGAAGACGTTCAGAACAGTGACGTACGATCTGTCAGTCTGCGGGTGCATCATTGACTATCATCATTGCCTTGACTTTTATTCCTTGTGGAAAGAACGCTCGATTGAATGGAAAATGATCGTCAAGCCTCAGGCACTCTTGTGTTCAATCAAACGTGCCTATTCGAGCGTCACCTATTTAATAGCTTCAAGCGAATTCTCTTGCTAAAGGTCTAGGAAGCCTGTCCATCCATGATTGGTGAGCTTGCAGCTTTGGGGGCGGCGCTGTGCTGGACTGTGTCAGCTATAGACTGTCAATGTTGGGTTTGAAGCTATTGCGGTGCTTTTTCAATTTCTTCTGTTGAAAGAATATAAACACACTTTGCAGGCGGACTCCTTGGGTTTCGTCCGTCTCTGATGCAAATCATTGTTTTTTCAATGATGTCTACTGAAAAAAATGTCAAGTGTTTCAAAAGGCTATGTATTTAGTGCATGATTGGAGAGAATGATGAAGTTCTTCTTTCTCCTTTCAAGGGATTTTTACCATTCTCCTCATGAACCTGTTACTAGGGAGATGGGAGACATTCCAGAAGATTCGGGAAAAGGATCGTCCCAGTTATTTCTCGTGGGAGAGGGGGGAATAACAGGATGAAAGAGGGAGCTTTCGCATTTTCTGCATTGAGAGGACTGGTCCATGGAGAAGAGAAGCTTTAGCGGGGTTTGCCAGCATTGCAGGTTCAATCCGACTGCTCTGCCCCCGTACGTCAAGATGAAACCATTCCGAGTGGCTGGGTTGACGAAAACCAAGCTTTACAAGTATGCCAAGAAAAACAAGTTGAGAGTTGACTGTGTCTTTTGCCGAGCTGTTCGAGAGCGAGGCTTTAGAGGACCGTTGCCACTTATCTTGAATGACAAGCGCTTTTCCTAGAACTGTTTCCTTTCTTTTTCTGTTCTCAAACCGCTTCGGGTTCTTGTTCTGTGAGTAGGCGTATCGCTACAGAGACGACCTGTTCGAAACGCTTCTTCATAAGCCGAGAAATAAGCGTCAACTCAACTTTTTCACAACTGTTCATAAGGCGAGAAGCCCGAAGAACATCTTCTTTCAGTTTTGCTCTATTTCAGTTCTTTTTTATTGAGAAGCCGTGAAAGTCTATTCCTTCTTTTCTGTTGGCTCTTTCCACTCTGCTTCATCAATTTGCTCTATATCATTCCAGGCTGGTGAGCACCTTTTGAATAGTCATTCAAACCTTGCTTAAGGAGCGACCTATCTCTACCGTTTCCTCCTCTTTCCATAAATATGCCATTTTCTTCACGCAATCCATGGAAGCCCGTTCATTTAAAGATTAGTGCGCATGTGTGTTCCTATAGGTTTTTATCGTGCGTGTTGTTCTTAGGGGAATTTGCCGCATTAGAAAGGTCGCGTTTACATGGCTGCGTCTCCGAGCGTTCGTGATTCGGTCTTGGCAAGAAGAATCGCTGGCGAAATAATTCTTTCAAGTAAACCCGGGGCGACTATGCGGAAATGGCGTGAACTCTTCGCTGTTTCGCAGATGAGGCTTTCAGACAAAATGATCGTTTCATCATCCGTGATTAGCGACTACGAAAGTGGTAGGCGCCCTAGTCCTGGTACAAAGTTTGTGAGAAGATTCGTGTGGGCTTTGCTGAAGATTGATGAGGAGCGGGGTAGCCGTTTCATTCACGAGTTTGCGAAGCTTACGAGTTCACCGAGCAATGCAATAATTGACTTGCGCGAGTTTCCGATACCCGTGCGGGTAGAATACCTGTGCAGAGCCATAAAAGGCGAGGTCGTGGCATGTCTGGACAGGTACGTTAAAGAAGTTAACGGCTACACCGTTGTAGACAGCAAGAGAGCCGTTGAAACCCTCTCTGGGCTAGAGTTCTCACAGCTTTTTGGTGCAACAACCGAACGCGCACTGATTTTCACAAACATAGAAAACGGCATCTCACCAATGCTCATCGTACGGGTCAGCAACTTGAAGCCATACATTGTGATTTTCCTCGGAACCAAACCGGATGAATACTCAATAAAACTGGCGGAATACGACCGTATTCCCCTCCTATACTCCAGCTTGCCGAGTGTTGAACAACTGGTGAAGTCTCTTCGAAGACTCTACCGTATTGCACTTCACAGAAAGCTGGGCAGACCAGTCCGCCCGCCCCCACAAGTAAGCGCCTAACGACGGTTAACACCATAAAATCAGTCAAGAAGATGAATCAGCTAGCTTTCTTTTCAAAACCTCGCTTCTCAATGCCTGAAAATCTTTTGTCAACTGTTCCTCGTACTTGACGCTGTAAAGGGCAGCTGCTGGATGAAAGGAAGGAAAAAGGGTTACTCGCATGCCTGAAAGGGTCTTTTCAAAGAATTTTCCATGCACTTGAGTTATGCCTTTGAATGGCAGATTAGCTTTGGAGAAGACGTAGGCTGTTGAACAGTTACCAAGTGTGACAACGACCTTGGGCTGAATAATCTTCATTTGCCTGTCCAGGTACGGCGTGCAAGCCTGAACCTCATTCTGCAATGGTGCACGGTTTCTCGGTGGTCTGCACCTCACAACATTGCAGATAAACACGTTTTCCCTAACCAGAAAAGCGTTAGAAAGCAACGCGTTAAGGAATTTTCCTGCTTGACCTACAAACGGCCGCCCCTCAATATCTTCCGTCCGGCCTGGTCCTTCACCGATAAACATGATCTGGCTTTCCGGGCTGCCTTCGCCTGGAACAGCATTCTTTCGGCCTCTGGAAAGCCTGCATTTTGTGCAAACCACAATTTCAGAAGCGATAGCGTCCAAAACCTCTTTACTGGACAAGATTCACACCACACAGATGCGTGCGTGAAACAAACTACGTACTTTGTATCTAGATCATGTGTTTTAGGGCTTCACTGCCCTTCATCCCGGCTTCGACTCCTAAGCTTTTTGCCTTTGACGTTGCCGCTTTGACCTGTGCATTTAGCACGTCGTCGAAGGTTTTCACTCCACTCACGACAGCCGCAGCCACGCCAAGCTTCTCAGCTGCTTCTATGTTCAGGAAGCCGCACATGACAAAGCCCTTCTCGGCAATTATGAGAAGCAAAGGCGGGCTTTCAGGCAGATCCACACGTAATCCTTGGCAGCTTTCGCCGTCAACCTTTACTGGTATAATGTTGATCATCGCAAACACCTTTTAACCGAACGCACAATTCTTTACTTGTCTAAGCTTAAATAGGAATTGCTGGAGAAAACATTCGCCCATGCTGACAAAACTGAAACAGAAAGTTCAGCAGATGCTAACAGCAGAGGCGAAAGCAGTCCACGCCATAGGCCTAACGCCGAACATGATAACCGTTCTAGGCATCGTACTCGCTTTCCTATCGGCGCTTGGATATGCCGAGTGGCAGAATAGACCGCTTTATCTTCTACTAGCGATGGCTTTGCTTCTGCTTTCCGGCTTCTGCGACGCCCTGGACGGCATCGTGGCCCGAGTCTACGCAGAGGCTTCAGTGTTCGGCGGTTTTCTGGACTCGTTGCTCGACAGATATGCTGATGCAGCCGTGTACGCAGGCATAATAATAGGTGGACTGTGCGACCCTACATGGGGTCTTCTGGCAATCGTCGGCTCCCTGCTGGTGAGCTATAGTCGCGCTAGGGCTGAGGCTGCGGGAATAAAGATGGAATCAGTCGGTATCGCGGAAAGAGCCGAGCGAATGATCATTCTCGCGGTTGCAACCTTGGTTGCGGTTTTCTGGCAATCAACGACCGTGATGAACGCAAGCATAATCTTGCTTGCGGTACTCTCAAACCTAACCGTTCTGCAAAGAAGCATACACGTCTACAACAAGTTAAAGAAAGGGGGAGCCAGTTGAACCCTAGAGTCTTCTTCTCGGCGGCATGCGCGTGCGACGCTCGTTCTCAGCCCTGACTTTCACGACTCCACGATGGACGGCGCATGAAACGCAGTAGTACTTCGTGTCAGACGGCAAAGCGATATAGGCGCCTTTCTGTCGAAGCTCCTTCGCTAGCGCGTAATCTACGAGCGAATGCCTCTTAGTAACCTTCTTCGCTTTGTCACGAGGCACCATTGCGCCACAATTAACACATTGGACAACGCCGCCGCTGCCTTTCCCGCCTTTAGACCTTCCTCGACTCTTACGTTTAAACGGCAACTTATTCTAACCTCTACACGTTCATTCAACAAACAATTGAAGCAACTGCTTTATATATCTGTTCTCAAGCCAAAACAAGCACAAACCGCTGATCGCACACGCTAGTTGGACTACTGATTGAAAGGGGCTGAAAAACACGCGGGGAGCAGGTCTGTCGAACATAACAGGCCCAAGACCATTATATTTGACATGCCTCACCGGATCACGCAAGCCAAGCAGCGATCGTGCCTTGAGACACTGTTCTCCTCAGACTCATGTGACGCCCGAAATTTCCCAGGTCTGGAATCATAAGAAACGGTTGAGTTTGAAACCGACACAAGCCCGTGCTAGTTTTCTTCCGGAATCCGGTTTGTGTTAAGGTATTGTTCGAGCTTTTCTCCCAGTGTTTGTTTCAGCAATCGCATTCGCCCACGGAGGTATTCGTCTCTAAGCAGGTCGAAATAGAAGTGGTCCCATCGGCGTCCGTTTACGTGATGGATTTTTCTGTAAGTCCCAGACTTCTTGAAGCCGCACGCCGCCAGGGTCTTGTGGGCGCGACCATTATACTCGGCGCTTCCTGCCTCACAACGCTCCGCGTTAAATTGAATGAAAGCCATTTCCAAAAGGGCCACGGTGATTTGGCGACCTATCCCTTTTCCCCACAGATCTTTCTTAGCTATATACGTTCCAATATGTCCGGTTTTCACGCCGCTCCAATCTCTCTGCTCTAAAGTAGCGATTCCAATAGGCTCCTTTGAATCAGCAAACTCGATTATGAAACGCAACTCTTTCTCTTCTTTCACCCATTCATCGAATTGTCTTTCCAGCTGAGCCATATTCACGAAGTTCAGAGGTTTGCTTCTCGAATACATCATCAATTCAGAATCATTTTCCCACTTCGTGCAACAACTCCAAATCCTGCTTTTCCAGCGGCCTGAAAAGCACCTTGCCAAATTGAAACAGAAGCAATCACCTCTCTGAATTACACTAAACTCCACAATGTTATTTAACTTTAACAGAGCCCCGAAATGCCTCGTCAAGACAAGAAACGTTAGTCTACTTAAGCAGTGGCTTTGACTTTCCACCTGCCCAAGAATTGTATCTCATCAAATAGAGAGTATGAACAAGCCCATGAGGGCTAGATTAACATAAACGAAGGCAGGGGCGCGGGAAAAAACGCACAGCAAGATAGCATCGTCTGCCGGTAAGCACTATTAAGGTTCTCTAGAGCCTTGTTACAGTTGTCCCTTTTCTCAAAAAGGAAACTCGCCTAGAAATAAGCGGGACGGTATCGAGACATCTCCGGATTGGAGAGTAACAAGTTTTAAATCAGAGATTTTCTCTTGAGTTGAGTGGAAACCAAGCTTCAATGAGGCATGTTATCTGCGCAGGTGAAACAATGGCTGAAATTGGGTTGCGAACCAAAATGCTGGTTAAAGACGTTATGACCAGCCCGGCGATTGCGATACAGGAGGACGGCACTGCAAACAAGGTTGCAACGCTCATGGACAAACACGACGTGGGCTGCATAATAGTGACCACCAAAGACGCAAAACCCCTCGGCATAATAACCGAAAGAGACCTCGTCGTGAGAGTACTGGCCAAAAACGTCGTGCCAGATACTATCGCAGCCAAAGAAGTCATGACCTCACCACTTATGACCATAGAGCCTGACGTGACAATAACCGACGCAGCTAGAAGAATGAGCAGACTGAACATCCGAAGACTAGGCGTCATGTACAAAGGACAACTCGTCGGCATAGTCTCCAGCAAAGACGTCCTCGCCGTCATGCCTGAACTCTTAGAAATCATACAGGAAAAAGCGTTAATCGAGGGCGAAAACATGGCTGAAGAAGCAAAAAAAGAATCCACACCTCTCGCCGGCAACTGCGACCGATGCGGAGTCTGGTCTGACGACCTAAAAGATGTCGAGGGCGAATTCCTCTGCGAAGACTGCAGAGCCGACTCAGAGAGTGAAAGAGAGGAGTGAGAGGGGTTCCTTGCGTGTCAAAGAAGTCATGGATCCAAAACACCCATTCATCTACGCGGATGAGTTGGCCACAAAAGCGCGAGCCATAATCCGCGATTTCAACTTGAGAATTCTGCCCGTCACAGACGAAAACAAGAAACTTCTCGGAAAAGTCTCCCGCCGAGACATCATGACCATCTCATCATCCGTCTCAGCTATCCTCGTCAAAGGTATTATGACCCCCGCAAAGCACATCGCAACAGTCGAAGACGACGCAGCCTCAACCCTCAAAGCAATGCTACGCGTAGACGTGTGGTACGCGCCAGTCGTGAATTCAACAGAGGACAAGACTTACCGAGGAGTTGTAGGACTAGAAACCTTCATCGAACCGTTGATGAGAACAAACCCTGAAAAATTCTTGCGAGACGCCTCTGAAATAATGACGAAAGACGTTGTAACCTGCTCTCCAGATGATGAAGTGGAGAAAATCTGGCGGCTGATGCAGGAGACGCGGTTCGCCGGGTTGCCAGTCGTCAAAGATGGCAAGCTGATTGGCATCGTAACTCAGAAAGATCTCCTCGAAAGCGGCGCCGCATTGCCCGGATTTGAATCCGCCAAGGGACGTTTCCGAGCTTCTCCTAAAGTCTCCTCGGTAATGAATACAAACATGGTGTCGGTGGCTCCCTCAACGAAAATAATCAAGATCGCTCGAGTCATGATGGACAAAAACATTGGAAGAGTACCTGTCAAAGATGAAAAGGGCAGGCTGATAGGCATAATCGACCGCGAAGACGTTGCCAGATCGCTTTTTAAATGAGGGAAAACGGTTGAGCAGAGAAGGTTTTAGAAGAAGAATAAGAGGAAAAGGACCCCTTGACCTCAAAACTCACCCCCCGAAAAAACATGAAGGCGAAATACTAACAATAGCCAAGAGTCCAGTTGTCATGGTAGCTCCGACTACACCCGTTTATGACGCAATTCAAACCATGACAAAAAAAGGCTTCCGCCGCCTTCCAATAGTCAACCCTGGAACGGGACACCTAGAAGGAATAGTAACCGCCACCGACATAGTCAACTACCTCGGCGGCGGAGAAAAATTCGAAATAGTCCAACAAAAGTACGGTGGCAACTTCTTCAAAGCCATAAACGAGCCCATAAAACTAATAATGACACAAAAAGTCGTCTCCATCAAGACTTCTGCAAGAATAAGCGAAGCAATAGAAAAAATGAAACAAGCAGACTTGGGAGGCTTACCTGTAGTCGACGATAAAGGCAGTGTAAAAGCAATAGTCACTGAAAGAGACTTGGCAAACCTTTTCGCCGATAGAACGAGCGGCGTAAAAGTCACACAATTGATGTCGGACAAAGTAATTACAGCTCTACCGAAAACGACGATATTTGAAACTGAAAAAACAATGGCAATACAAGGCTTCAGAAGGTTGCCCATAGTCTCTGACGGCAAGGTAGTGGCGATAATCACGGCCATGGACATTATACGATTCTTCGGCTCAGGCGAAGTCTTCAGACACCTTCGATCGGGGACAATAATACAAGTCCTGAACACACCAGCCCTCGAGATAGCTTCAAAAACAGTCATAAGCGTAGAGCCAGATGCAGATATTGGTCAAGCCGCGAAAATAATGCGGGAAAAAGACATAGGCGCCGTCCCGGTGGTGAGAGACGGAAAACTTATCGGGATACTAACAGAAAGAGATTTCTTCAAAATAATAGAATAACACTGGAACGTGTGGTTTGTGGGTGAAAAGATAATAAGAAAGGGAAAAACAAGAATCGTGAGGAATCCTGAGATGGTTCACGCAGCAGTTTGTTTAGAGAGAAAATATCTCATCGAAGACGCAACTATCGACAAAGTGATTGACGCCTGCCACAAAGCCTTAAAAGAAATGGGTCTAAAAATCACAGAGGAAAAATCAGCCAAGGAAGGAAAAACAACCGTTCTCGCAAAGGAAGACGCAATAATCCCATTAATAATGAAGACGCTGCTGTTTCCTTTTAGCATAAGCGACTACGTCAAATCAGCCCAAAGATCCGGCGTGCACGTTGTAATCTCACAAAGCAAGGATGGTATTCTCCTATACTCCTGTGGCATGGCGCTTGAAGAAACCAGTGGAAAACTTGCGAGATACACAAAAGAAGACTTGGTGGAAGAGGTAACTGACACGATGGAAGCACTAGATTTCGAAACCAAGTTCATCAGCAAGATCCGGGAAGCCTTCCCCAAAGCCAAGGAAATAGAATAATTTCCACAAGCAAACAGTGCGCTGGTCCACCTGACTCTGTACCCTTTCATTGTTTCTTGTCGAGGCTCCCTGTATATTGACGGTTCCGCGGATGATTCTCTTGCCAGAGTGCCTTTCAAGTTTGCTCTTGATCATCCTCTGACTTGCCCCTGCCAAGAAAAGCTCCTGTAGAATAATGCAAGCTAAGTTGAGGCGGCAATGCGCAATTAGGTAAGCTTTAACGCCTTGTTTTCTCTTAATAAGACAAAAAGAACGGCGATAAACTTGATTGTCGACCTTGTCCTAGCAGACACAAAAGCTTACATAAAAAGAACGATAGTGGACTGCAGCATCGCGATCGATGGGAGCAAGATTCTCAAGATAGGCAAAGAGACGAACATGCCTCAAGCCGACACCAAAATGGATCTCAAGAGACTCTTGGTCTTGCCAGGACTAATCGATGCCCACGTCCACCTTAGAGATGAAGGAAAAGCGTACAAAGAAGATTTCCACAGCGGGACGGCCGCTGCTGCAGCAGGCGGCATAGCAACGGTCTTTGACATGCCCAACAATGCTCCTGTTACGATGAACACCGAAGCCCTCAGGAACAGAATGAAGATCGCTGAAAGCAAAATCTTAGTCAACGTTGGTTTCTACTCTGAATTTCCAAAAGACATCCAAGAAATCGAAGGAATAGTAAGCCAAGGTGCTGTGGGCTTCAAGCTTTTCATGGCTGAACAAATCGGCGGCTTAGACATTCACGACGATCAAGCTCTGATGCAAGCGTTCAAGTCGGTCACCAAACTCAGCAGGCTGACTGCTGCTCATGCAGAAGACGAGGCTTCCTTGAAAAGGGCTGAAGACAATTTAAAGCGAAACGGCAGAAACGATGTTACCGCCTTCCTCAAGGCGCACTCAGAAGAAGTTGAAGTGAAAGCTGTAGAACGACTGTTGAATATTGAGAGCAAAGCTGGTATACGTCTGCATTTCTGCCACGTTAGCACTGAAAACGGATTGGAAAGGATCGTTGAAGCAAAGAAGTCAGGGATGCCAGTGACCTGCGAGACTACACCTCATCATCTGTTCTTGTCCGCTGAGGACCTGAAGCGGATTGGTGCATCGGCATTAACGATGCCGCCGGTTCGGGGAAAAAATCATATTGCTGCTTTGTGGAGTGGGATCAGAAACGGTTCGATCGACATTATAGCCTCCGACCACGCTCCTCACACGATAGAGGAAAAAGAGGCACAGTCGATATGGGACGTTAAAGCCGGGATCCCAGGATTGGAGACAACGCTCTCTCTGATGCTTACCGAAGTCAAACACGGCAGGCTGACGATAGGAGACTTGGTCAGATTAACGTCAGAGAATCCTGCGGAAATCTTTAGATTAAAAGGCAGAGGCAGTTTGAACGAGGGAAACACCGCTGACCTGACAGTCGTGGATCTAGGCCGAAAATACAAAATTGATTCTTCGCTTTTCCATTCGAAAGCAAAGTACTCGCCATTTGACGGCCGTACAGTCGAAGGAAAAGCCTCCAAAACATTCGTCAACGGCCAACTAATCATGGATGAAGATGAAATCGTCGCAAAACCGGGAAGCGGAGAGATAATTCGAGGAAACTAATGGATGAAGTTCATAGTCGACGGAATGCTCGGAAAACTATCTCGCTGGCTTCGCATTCTAGGACACAACGTGAAATATTCAAACAATCTCGACGACGCTCAACTGCTCACCATAGCCAAGAAGGAGAGGAGAACTCTGCTCACAAGGGATTTTGAACTCTACCGACACGCTACGGCCAAAGGAATGGATGCCTTTTACATGGAAGGAGAAACAGGGGAAGAAAGGCTGGCAGCGCTGGCTAAGAGGTACGGCATGGACTTGGATATAGACATGACAATTTCCAGATGTCCAAAATGCAACACCAAGGTGAAACCAATTACCAAGGAAGAAGCCGCAGGCAAAGTTGAGAAAAACACTTTTGAACACTACGATGAGTTCTGGAAATGTCCAAAATGCGGTCAAATCTATTGGCAAGGCGCCCACTGGACCCGCATCAGAAGAACGCTTGAAGTAGCACAAGAAATTCTTGAAAATTCAAAGAAAAATTAGAAAAAAAAGAGTGTAGGTCTCAGTTTTCTTCCAGAAGCCATTTCAAAGGAATGTCTTGGAAGGTTCCGTCAGGCAATGTCCTTCTAATCGTCATCGGTAGAATTCCCGCGTAAAGTTCTTTTAAAGCTATGTCTATCGGGCTTGGAAAGCCTTCTGAAATCTCGATAAGTATAGGAGCGCCCATCGATATCTGAAGTGCTCTGGCTCCCACTACTCTTGCCTTCTCGAAACGCGTTATCTTTGGCGGTCCCACTGTGATTTTCTTTTTTTCAGACGTGTTCTAATACTCCCCCATTCCTGGGTAACCGCCTCCCGGCATGCCTCCTGGGCCTCCGGGTGGGGTTGGAGGAGTTCTCATTTTTCCAGCAGCAATCACGTCGTCGATTTTCAGTATCATTGTTGATGCTTCGGTTCCCGATTTGATTATCTGCTTCTTTACCGCAAGCGGTTCGAAGACTCCGGCTCTGGACATGTCTTGCACTTTTCCAGCAACAACTTCTATTCCGGCCCATGTTTCTCCTTTCTCATGTCTTGATCGCAGCTCGGACAGTATGTCAATCGGGTCTAGACCTGCGTTTTCAGTGAGCGTTGTCGGCACAGCTTCAAGGGCCTCTGCGAAAGCTCTGACCGCAAGCTGTTCTCTTCCGGGCAGTGTCTCTGCATACTTTTTGAGCATACGGGATACTTCAAGCTCCGGCGCTCCGCCTCCGGCAACTATCTTTGGTTCCTCAATGACGTCTCTGACCACGCACAGTGCGTCGTGCAATGAGCGTTCGGCTTCGTCGACTATGCGTTGCGTTCCGCCCCTTATCAGAATCGTAACGGCCTTCGGGTGTTTGCATCCTTCGATGAAAGTCATTTTGTCATCGCCTATCTTGCGTTCTTCAACAAGAGCTGCATAGCCTAGGTCTGCTGAAGTTATAGAATCTAGGTTTGTGACGATTTTTCCTCCTGTGGCTTTTGCAAGTTTCTCCATGTCTGACTTCTTGTTCCGTCTGACTGCAAGTATTCCTTTTCTCGCCAAGAAGTGTTGAGCCATGTCGTCGATGCCTTTCTCGCATAAGACGACGTTTGCACCTGTCTTGGCGATTTTTTCAACCATGTCACGTAGCATATCTTCTTCTTGCTTCAGAAATGCCTCCATCTGCTCTGGACTTTCAATGTTGATTTTTGCATCAAACTCTGTCTTTTCAATTTCAAGTGCACAATCAAGCAACGCTATCTTTGCCTTTTCTACACGCTTTGGCATCCCTGAATGCGAAATGTCCTTGTCCAAGACTATGCCTTGAATGAGCTTCGTGTCTCTGACGGATTCTCCTGGCTTCTTTTCAACTTTTACATCGTCAACGTCTACCTTGTACTTGTCACCGTCCTTCTCCGCAACTGCAAGGATTGCTTTGACAGCTATGTCAGCGAGGTATTCTTTGTGCTCCGCTACGAGCTTGCTAGCCATAGAAGTGATCGCGACTTTCTTGATTTGATCTTGTGACTCCAAATTCACGGGTATTGCAATCTTTTCCAAGACTTCCAATGCTTTTTCAGCGGCTTTCTTATATCCGTCAATTATTATGGTGGGGTGAACGCTTTTCTCAATGAGTTCCTGAGCCTTGTTAAGCAATTCACCAGCTATTATTACGGCCGTCGTTGTTCCGTCGCCAGCTTCATTGTCCTGTGTCTTAGCAACTTCCACCATCATTTTGGCTGCTGGATGCTGAATGTCCATCTCATCCAGGATAGTGCGTCCATCGCTTGTTATCGTCACATCGCCAAAGCTGTCAACGAGCATCTTGTCCATTCCCTTCGGTCCGAGAGCGCTCTTCACTGTCTCAGCCACTATTTTTGCTGCTTCAATGTTTGTGTGCTGAGCTTCTCGTCCTCTGGAGCGGCTTGAACCTTCCTTCAATACTAAAACTGGAACACCGCCAGCTTGTTGTGATGACAAATCATTCAACCTCCTTAATGCGTCACAAAGAAAAACAGCATTACAATATAAGTATTTCTAAAAGGATAAGTAGAAAGCTAGATTTTAAAGCGTAAACTCTCAAGAAAGCGATCACAAGCGCGGCTTGAGCATGGTTTTCAACCCGACCCCCGTCAGCACGATCACGACGCTGCTATCTCTTGACACTTCTCCGCTGTTCAGTTGTTTCTTGTAAGCTGCGTAAGCAACAGCTGAGCTTGGTTCAACAAAGAAGCCTTTCTTAGCGAGCTCAGTGAAAGCTTCCAGTATTTCATTTTCCTCAACCATGACAGCATCGCCGTTGACTTCCTTCAAGTTCTTAACCATGAGGC
>Ga0315268_10002815_pt1 | contig 19409 bp, 16 predicted proteins | sample C1_top_MG_FD_204535 | JGI IMG/M metagenome (GOLD analysis project Ga0315268, IMG submission 204535) | Sediment microbial communities from Yellowstone Lake, YNP, Wyoming, USA - C1_top | ecosystem: Environmental > Aquatic > Freshwater > Lake > Sediment | place: USA: Wyoming | collected 2017-08-01
GGTGAACATTCGACCAGCATCCCGTTAACCGATGGCCGACAGCATTTTACACGACGTTATATGAGATTTTCTACTCAGCAGTTACTTATAATTCTCAAGCTTAAAGAGGCTAACATGTCAAACGGTCAATTCGTCACCGCACTTCCTGAGAGAACCGGTCAATATATTTTTGTATAAATTCGGAAATATCCAGCATCGGATCCTTCACCAGGGGGGTCATATCCATACCATATATTAGACCAGTAGCAAAATCCGTTCCATGCGATTCAAAGTAAGTGGCATGGGCAACTCTTCTTCCCATGGTAGCTAAATCATATCTCTTTCCACCACAGATTTGCGAGTCAAAAACACCCAATAACGCTGTCTGTAAATTTACATGAGCTGAGACGTCAAACACTACTTTATCCTTATCTACCATCCAGTCCAGATCACGCCAAACTTCACCCCCATAGAAAGCTTCAGGGCGTTCATCAGAGGGGAGTAACCGAATAGCCTGAATCACTTTTAGAACAACCGCAACATGGGTGTCGTGTTTATCTGCCAGGTTGTGAGTATAGACTATTCTTGGTCGAGCTATCTTGAGAATTTTAACTAAATCTTTGACAGGCAGGTCGCTACAGCCGTCCTTTACAACTGAGCTTGGATAATCAAGGAAAACCTGGGCTGCATATTCGCCAATATACGCTGCCTTCTTCTGTTCCTTCACCCGGACCACGCGCATCTCTTCATCAGTATAATTTTTATACAAGTCGTCACGAGGCGAACCACTTCCATTGGTAACAACTATACCGGTGAACCAAAGATCCTGGCGTTGAAAACACTTTAGAATGCCATCAGCAGATATAATCTCCAGGTCGTCCTGATGTGCAGAAATTCCTAAATGAGTTGTACGCGCAAGACCCTTTTCCTGGTCAAGCCCATCAGGCACATAAATGTGAGCACCTTCCATTTCGAATTTCATTTCAATCTCCCTTATTGATTCTAAATCGCCGGTAGGCTCGCAGCGGCAATAGATTGCCCGACCCTGCGAATCTTCTCATCTGGCAGATGAATCTCAATCCGATTAGAAAGCTCGGGGAACTCCTTATCCAGCACCTGCTTTGCGCCTTCCAGAATCAATGCACCTCCACGACCGGATGTACACCGACCTAAGATGAGCACATGTTTTAATTCATAAAAGTTCCCATAATGAGCAATTCCATAACCCATATAAACTCCCATCGTCTGCCAGATCTTCACGGCACCCACATGCCCTGCTTCAAGCATCTCTTGGACAAACTTCAATCTTTCTGCATCGGTCACATCAGAGGGCAAAACAATCCCTGCTTTTGCCGCCAGACGAAATACGCACTGTTGTGAGAAGTATACGGATCCACAACCTTTATCTCCAGACCATTCGTCAACTGCTGCTGTTTCACTATAATCTACTGGTGCAAAAGCCAATTCATTCAGCCAATTTGTGATATTCCCTTGAGGAGTGACATACCCTCCTGCCTCGCTGGAACCTAAGGCAATTCCAAGCACAGCGTTGTCACCCAATGACATTGATCCAGCTAATGCGGTTACTTCCCCATCGTTAACCACTACCAATGGCACATTTAGCTCATCCCGAATACGCAAGAACATATTGCGCACCTCGTCAAACCTTTCTTTCGGGATTGATCGGAACAAAGATGCTACCATGACGCGATCATTAATATATATCCCGGCTGAACTACCCCCAATAGCATCTACCCTGGGCAACTTTTCAGCCGCTTTTAATATTGCCGATTTAACCGCCTGATAATGATAATTGGGATCAATCTGCTTACGTGGTTCCCAAACAATCTCTTCGCTGTAAATTGCCTGGCCATCGATCACAGCAGATACCTTTAGATCAGAAGCACCAAGGTCAAAACCAATCCGATAACCCCCTAAATGCCGGCCAAGGGATTGCTCATTCTCTTTTGCCAATGGTACTTCATCCGCATTACAAGAAACAACAGTAAATGGTCGTAAATAGACCTGTTCCCCCATGAAATGAAAATCAAAGGCACGTTTACCTTCTGGAGAATAGGTAGATCGAATATATTCACCCACATTTTGGGGCCCACCAATATAAATACACCAACCACCCTTTTGCCATAAAAGAAATTTTACCAACCTCTCTATATACAAGAAGTTTTCGCCTGCACGTGGATGCCATTCGGGGAATACCTTCGTTTCCAATCGAGAAACTGACCCATCCGCCCGTTCCAACCCAATAACCAATGGCACACCGTCACCTGATTCCTCCACTTCCTGAAGAAACCTTCGATTAGCCAACACCGCCGGGCGGAATCCTGCATCCAATGGAGCTGGAATTTTAGGTTCAACTAATTTCATATCCATAACTTTATCCCTTGGAATTAAGAAATTGTGTGTTCTTCTTGATCAATTCATACCGTTGTGCCACACAAGCCGCGGACCGTAACCCATCTTCAGGTGTGTTCATCACATAATCCAGCATGCGGTCAACTGATGTAGTTATTACATGGGTTCGAGTATCTGATGAAGCGTAATAGATAAAGATATCGCCATTTGGCCGCGCCACCATAGCATTGCAGAAAGCCACGTTAGATACATCCCCCACCCTTTCTTCACCATACGGGGCAAGCAGATATCCCCCTGGTTGGTAGAGCACTTTCCATGGTTCTTTCAGATCTGTCAAAAATGCATACAACACATATCGCAACCCAGCAGCTGTATTCCGAACACCATGAGCGACATGAAGCCAACCTTCTCTGGTCTTAATGGGGGCTGGACCCTGGCCATTCTTGACTTCCTTTATTGTATGATATCTTCGTGGATCAATAATCAATTCCTCTTCTACTTCAGCAGGGTTCATGCTCGGTGAAAGTCCCCAACCGATCCCTCCGCCACTCCCTGCCTGGATAAAATCATCTTGCGGACGAGTGTAGAAGGCATACTTTCCATCGATGAATTCCGGATGCAACACCACATTGCGCTGTTGGGGTGACCTGGTTCTCAAGTCCGGCAATCGTTCCCAATGAACCAAATCCTTCGTTCGAGCAATTCCACCCTGGGCTATTGCGCTGCTGGTATCCCCTGGGGGCGCAATTGGATCCTTCCTTTCGGTGCAAAATACCCCGTAAATCCATCCATCCTCATGGTGAACTAGCCGCATATCATATACGTTTGTGTCAGGATTCTCAGTTTCTGGCATCCAAATGGGATAATCCCAAAATCGAAACTGGTCAATTCCATTCTCACTTTCTGCTACCGCAAAGAAAGATTTCCGATCCACGCCCTCCACCCGGCAAACCAGGCAGATTTTGCCATTGAACATAATCGCGCCAGGGTTAAACACCGCGTTGATCCCCATCCGTTCAATCAGGAAAGGATTTGTACTCGGATTGAGGTCATAACGCCAGGTTAATGGCGTGTGTGCCGCAGTCAACACTGGATTACAGTAACGTTCAAATAATCCATTTGACCAATCTGAGTTAACTTCATTCTTCTGGTTAATTAGTGCATCATATCGATCTTTAAGCATTTTGTAGCGCTGCTTATATTGAATGGTTGACATTAACCGTCCTCCATATAAGATGAGTAATTCCCCTCCAATTCGATCATAGCTGTGAAAAGTGGGTTTGTCAAGCCAGATTGCGGTATACTGAATTCATCCTGGTTTCTTCCCGTAAAAACAATTATCCCTACCCTACACTTTCAGGATGTTTTTCTCTTCATCCATTCGTGAATTCTTGAGGAGTTGCTATGAATAGAAATTTTAAAGTATCTGGAAATGCTTTGATATGGCAATTTGAAACCGAGACCATTCGAATCGAAGGCTGGGGACTGGACGGCATCCGTATACGAGCCACTAAATTGAGTGATATTAAAGAACTGCCTGGGGCTCTACTCCCACCCAATAAACAATCCACCTCTAAAATTGAAGTCGGCCAGGGATACGCTTCCATAAGAAATGGAAAGGTGAAAGGTGTCATTGAGAACAATGGACGTATTCATTTCTATAATTGCCTGACAGGAGCCCTCCTCCTCCAAGAACCTGAACCCATGTTCTGGCGCTCCCCTTCCAGGCTATATAAAACTCGCAGCAGTGAGCTTTTTCACTTAGAAGCGCGATTTGAAGCTCAGCCAGGAGAGCGGTTTTATGGATTAGGGCAACACCAACATGGAAAACTCAACCAAAAGGGTTGTGTGATTGAGCTTGAGCAGCGCAATACAGAAGTCTGTATTCCCTTCCTCCTCTCCAATATGGGTTATGGATTCCTCTGGAACAATCCAGCAATAGGGCGTGTTGAACTAAGCGAGAATGGCACACGCTGGGTGGCTGAAACAACACGCCAAATGGACTACCTTGTGATCGCTGGAGATACTCCAGCTGATATACTAGAGAAATATGCAGATGCGACTGGTCACCCGCTGGAATTGCCTGAGTTTGCAGCAGGTTTCTGGCAGTGTAAACTTCGCTATTATAGCCAAGACGAATTACTAAATGTTGCTCGCGAACATAAACAGCGTGGCCTGCCTTTATCTGTCATTGTCTCAGATTACTTCCATTGGACCATGATGGGAGATTGGAAATTTGACCCAAAATATTGGCCTGACCCAGTTGCAATGGTTAAGGAACTGGACGAAATGGGGGTGAAATTGATGGTCTCTATTTGGGCAACGGTCAATATTAATAGCCAGAATTACGAGATCATGCGGCAGAATGGATGGCTCACTCTCACCGAACGTGGTCTTCCCGCTCATATGGTCTTCCTGGATGGTTTCCCAAATGGGCGAACAGTGATGGCTTATTATGATGCAACCAATCCGGACGCCCGGCGTTTTGTTTGGGAACAGGTTCGAGAAAATTATTATAAAAAAGGGATTAAGGTCTGGTGGTTGGACGCCTGTGAACCAGAAATATACCCATCAGATCATGATAATATGCGCTACATGATGGGTAATGGACTAGAAGTCGGCTGCATTTATCCCTTATTACACCAACAGGGCTTTTGGGAAGGCATGAGTTCCGAAGGCGAGAAAGAGATCATTACCTTGTCACGTTCAGCTTGGGCGGGAAGTCAACGTTACGGGACCGCGGTATGGTCCGGCGATATCAGGTCTGATTTCGAGACCTTACGCGCCCAGGTTCCGGCAGGGCTAAACATTGGATTGAGTGGTATCCCCTGGTGGACCACAGATATCGGTGGTTTCTTGAATGGTGACCCGAGTACACCATATTTCCGGGAGTTAATCGTCCGGTGGTTCCAATACGGTGTTTTTTGCCCGCTCTTCCGTTTGCACGGTGCACGTTTACCATTCGATAATACTATTCCTGGTGGAAATGGCGCTCCTAATGAAGTATGGACCTTCGGTGAACCAGCCTACTCCATCATCCGCCAATTAATGTTCTTGCGTGAACGTCTTAAGCCTTATATTATGAACCAAATGCATGTTGCTCACGAGAAGGGCATTCCCCCCATGCGCCCATCGTGGTTTGACTTCACCCATGACTCTACATGCTGGAATATCGAAGATCAGTTCATGCTTGGTCCAGACCTGTTAGTTGCACCTGTTCTACATGAAGGTCATCGATCACGCAGACTTTATCTTCCTTCAGGCACGAACTGGATTGATGCCTGGACAGGTGAATGTGTCGAAGGAGGTAAATGGATTGAAGTAGGGGCTCCCTTGGAGAGGATACCTGCCTATTGGCGGGACAATAGCCCGGCGATTTTCCGCTTTGATCAATTAAGTGATTGATCACACATCATCGCAATCAATGTGTCAAACCATAGTCAGACTTTAGGAGAAAGACCTTTAGCCGATTGTTTTATTCCCATATATAATGCTTTTGCATTAATCGACTGAAGCTCCCATTTGAAATTCGCTATATATAACTAAAACACTATGATGAAACCAAACGTTTTTGTTACTCGGATGATTCCTGAAGCTGGAATAACCATGATCCAAGAGTACGCTGATGTAGAAATTTGGCCAGAGGAGCTACCCCCTCCTTACGAATTCTTAATCCAGAAGATAAAAGGAATGGATGGTTTACTTTGTCTCCTTACAGATAAGATTGATGACCGTTTGATGGAAGCTGCAGGACCCTCATTAAAGGTGATCAGCCAGTATGCTGTTGGCTTTGATAACATTGATATTCGCGCTGCAACCAGACGAGGTATCCCAGTCGGTAATACTCCAGGAGTACTGACAGATGCTACAGCAGATTTTACCTGGGCATTGCTGATGTCTGCTGCTCGGCGTGTAGTAGAGGGTGACAGGTTCACTCGTTCGGGGCGTTGGAAAACCTGGGAGCCGACTCTGTTACTTGGACCAGATGTTGCTGGTGCAACACTCGGCATCCTTGGCTTTGGACGTATTGGGCAGGCAGTTGCCAGACGAGCCCATGGATTTGATATGCACATCCTCTACCATGATACACGACGGTTTCTTGAATTAGAACAGGCAATGGGAGTGAAATATGTTTCATTCGACGATCTACTCCGTCAATCAGATATTCTAACCATCCATACGGTCCTCTCGCCTGAGACACGCCACCTATTCGGTGAAGAACAATTTAAGCAAATGAAACCAACCTCCATTCTGATCAACACAGCTCGTGGACCGATCGTCCAGATGGATGCACTTTACCATGCATTAAAATCGGGAAAAATAGCTTATGCCGCTCTCGACGTAACTGACCCCGAACCAATCCCTATGGATAGTCCTCTATTGAACCTGGAGAACATCATCATTGCCCCACATATGGCCAGCGCCAGTATTCACAGCCGCACTCGAATGTCTATCATGGCTGCCGAAAACCTGATTGCTGGTTTAAAAGGTGAACCTCTCCCTAATTGTGTCAACCCAGAAGTCTATCCATCAAGATCTGTATAATCGATTGAACAAATCAGCACGCCGTTGAGCTTGTTCCCGGTTGGAAACCAGGCTGCACAAAACCAGGTGTGCATTTTCCGGAAATTGAGTTGGACCAAGAGAGAGATCCCACTCTGTTTGCCAACCTGGTGACTGAGCCGTGTGATTTGCAAAATAGATGATCGCGTCATCTAGCACGTCGGGCGGCTGAACCAGGTTCAACATACGGAGATTGGGAATCTGTTTGAAACTATACCACTGGTGACGGGCATGAGCGCAGCAGTGTATTCCTATCCCACCAAACTGGTTGGAAAGTTCGATCAATTCTGGCAAGGAAAATTTTTCAAACATCGTTGTACTAACAGCCCCCACTTCATCTTCAGAAAGGGTAATTCCCCACGGCATATAGTAGTCTGGAAAATGGGCAATGAAATCTTGTCCGTAACGCCTAAACCATTCCTCTAGAAAATCCACTTGAGGCTGTTTACATTTTCCAGATAGTTCCTGGATGGCCTCTGGAGTTTCCAGCAATGATATATAAAGTGCATTTTTATCCCAAATAAGAGCTGTGACATCCATCGGGCTTTGTATATCTACCAGACGCATCAAGGCTCTCGATCCAGCGCGTTTATATAGCTCATCTGCAATCTCGAAGAGCGTTCCAAGCGGAGGAGTATCGATTGGTGGGATTTTTATCCTGGAAGCTTCATTTACACTACTGACAAATGGTAGGGCGAAAGGATTGTTATCTTCAGGCCGGTATACTTTGCAACCAAAGGCTTCAGCAAATATTTCAGTTCCTGTATAAGGATGCAGACAAGGAATCGCATCGTCCTCCTGGAAGTTATACTGCATCCAGGCATACTCAATCCGCGCCTTTTTATTTTCTGGGTTAGGCAATGGTGCCGGCGAAGCCTCATCCTCTATATATATCCAGTGCATAAACCGTTGGCTCCCATCCAACTCCAGGAATTTTGACCAACGTTTTTTTCGCTCTTCGATCTTCGCATCAATAGACATGTTCATATCCCTTAATGAAGGTGCCAAGATCATTCGAACCTATTGATGATTATTATCGCATCAAAGTAATCTCACCATACGAGTCTCAGGTAGAATTAGATCACATGAATACCTTTAAAATAAAATCCATGTGTGTTTTCTGTGGTTCTGCTGACGGCCTGGCAGAAAAGTACCTTCAAGGGGCCTACGTGTTGGGCAAAGCCGTTGCTGAACAGGGAATGACATTGATCTACGGCGGTGGAAGAACTGGATTAATGGGCGCTCTTGCCGAAGGGGCACTACAAGCGGAAGGAAAAGTTGTTGGAATAATTCCAGAAAACCTAAACAAACCGCCTCTGGTTCATGATCACCTGACACGCCTCGAAGTCGTTCAGAATATTCATCAACGTAAAGCACGGATGAATAGCTTAGCTGACGCTTTCATAGCATTACCCGGCGGATATGGCACCTTGGATGAATTGTTCGAAACACTCACCTGGGCACAAATTGGGTTACATACAAAACCTGTAGGTCTTTTGAACATAAACGGTTATTTTGGGCCTCTGCTTGAGATGATTAAGAAAGCCAATGATGAAGGTTTTATTTACGACATTCATCGAGCACTATTTGTATGCAGCGTTGATCCGTATGAATTGCTCAAAAAAATGCATTGCTTTCATCATCCAGATGGACTAGATCGATGGGTGAATCGATAAATGAATGAGTTATCTCCAACTATTTCGCTGGATGGTATGTGGGAATTTTCACTTGGAGATTCCTGTAATTGGCTTCCCATTAAGGTTCCAGGGTGCTGGGAGGCACAAGGATTCTCAAAATTCTTGGAGGGACCGGCATTCTATCGTCGGAAAATCCACATCCCGCGTGAATGGGAAGGATATCCTCACATCATTCTATCTTTTCGAGCAGTCAGTTATGCATGCGTGGTCTACCTGGATAAAACGATAGTTGGAGAACACCGAGGCCTTTGGACACCATTCTCTATCGAGATAACTCCTTATGTACAACCTGGATCAGACCATTTGCTGGAAATTGAGGTTTATAAGCCAGGCCAACGCTATCCTATGCGAAGCTGCCTGGCCGGTTTTCTCCCTGATATCGCCACGACATTTGGTGGAATCTGGCAATCCGTTCATCTGCGCGCCAGCTATTTGGAGATAGCTGATCTGTCAATCGTCAGTGACCCAGATACAGGTCAATTGCGCATTCATTGCCAGGTTGATGGGGAAATTCTTCCAACGACGGATAGAATGTGGCGCTTAAAAGTCTTCTTTCAGGGTGAATTGCTTCAACAAAGAGAGTTGCCTTTGCTGGATGGATCTTCTTTAGACACAATCCTTACCGTAATCACACCTGAACTTTGGTGTCCAGCTTCACCTGTTCTTTACAAGGTCCAGGTAGAGATTATTGAACAACAAGGTCGATGTACTGCAATCTCCCAGAGCGTGGGATTCCGAAAACTCTCTGCAAAAGGAGAAAGATTGTTTTTCAATGGGAAACCGGCTTGCCTGCGCGGGACATTGAGTTGGGGATGGGATCCAAATTTGATCGCACCGTCTTTTTCTGAAGATCAAATCCGTCAAGTATTTCAAAAGTTGCGATCTCTTGGCTTTAATATGGTAAAGCTATGCCTGTTTGTTCCAAACCAGCTTTATTACGATGTGGCAGACCAGGAAGGTATGTTGATTTGGCAAGAATGGCCAATGTGGTTGCCCCATGTCACCCAGCAGTTTCGTATCCACGCTCCACAGGAGTACCAGGAGATGATGAAACTGACCCGCCACCATCCTTCTATTATTCTTTACAGTCTGGGGTGCGAGCTAAACCGGGATGTTGATTCAGACCTGCTGACCTCTCTCCATGCAATCGTAAGACATGAGGCGCCTGACACCCTGATTTGTGATAATAGTGGTTCTGGAGAGTCTTATGGTGGTTTGAGTTTGGACCTATCAGACTTTATCGATTATCACCCTTATTTTGACCTACACTACCTGGAACCTTTGCTCGACAACTGGAATCGAGATTGGCAGCCCAAGCGTCCCTGGATTTTTGGAGAATTTTGTGATTCGGATGGTTTTCGCGACCTGGAAGAGATAATCCGAGAAAATAATGGTCAAATACCCTGGTGGCTGACAAGAGATAATCCAATCACCACGTGGCGTCCCGAGGCAAGAGCCTTAGTCGAAGAGAAGGAACGCCTTCAGGATGCCGGGGTTGCAGATAAAACCTCAGACCTAATATCCATTGCGACAGCTCAATCCAGGGTGGTACGCAAGTTTACATTGGAAACCATTCGCCGACGTGATGTAATAAGCGGATACGTGATCACCGGATTGCGTGACACTCCGATTGCAACTTCTGGGGTTCTGGATGATTTTTTACGACCCAAGTGGCCACCTGAAGCTTTCACGGCTTTTAACCAAGATGCTATTCTCTGTCTGGATATTGGGCGGCGTAGAAACTGGCAATATGGCGGGGATCGACCAGATCGCTTGGATATTTATAACCATTGGTCTGGACAATTCGTCAGGTGGCATGTCATCTTGAATGATGCGGATAGGCGGTTCACAGCAAAAGCGCGGTTTAACTGGCAGCTTATAGATCCTGATGGGGTTGTTTACCACCAGGGTGGATCTTGCTTTAATCGCGGTAAAAGGGACTCGCCAAAGGAGGTCTCAGTTGTCGAATGCACGTTGCCCGGTTTAGAACATGCCCAGGAATATCTTCTAAAAGTTTCACTTTTATCAAGAAATGGATCAATTCAAAACCAGTGGCCAATCTGGATCTACCCTCAGCCCGTGAAATGGCCTGATAACCTCTGTGTATACGATCCTTCACATTCCCTTGATTTTTTGACCGGTTTGGACCAGTTCTGGCGATTTATTCAACCTGGCGATCCCATCTCAGAGAAAACAGTAATTATGACAGCTCAATGGGATATATGGTTGATGGGCCTCCTGAAGGCGGGCCATCGTATTCTATTATTACAGCAGGGAGATGGACCTTTTCCTGCTCGGCGAGCGCCTTTCTGGAGAGAAGCTATCAAAATATTCCATGATCACCCGATCTGGAGAGACTTTCCACAAAAAGGATATACTGATCTGCAATTCTTTGGTTTAGCATCTGACGTTTTGCTGGAATCGAACCGGTTCTTACAATTTTGCCCAGAGTTAGAAAGCACTCAACCGCTTCTCCGCCGTTTGGATGCCCGCGAGTTTCATATAACGGATTACCTGGTTGATAGTTGTCTGGGAAGCGGAAGGATGTTAATATGTTCTCTCCGCTTGCAAGGGAGCAATGGATATCAACCTTCAGGCTTGCAACGTAATGTTGCAGGACTATACCTGCTCTGGTTAATGATCAGCTACCTTCAGGTATAATCATCTTACTTTCTAGTAACGAGGTTATTATTATGGAAATCTATGAGGCAACTGAAGTAACTGATGAAGTAGTTGCTGCTTTCCAGCAGTTAGTTCCACAACTTTCTACTTCTGCAAGGATCCCAAATAAGGATGAAATTGCTGAAATTGTAAATTCTCCTGCCACAATTCTATATCTGGCACGCGATCCAGATCGAGAGAACCAAATCGTTGGCAGCCTGACGCTTGTTCTGTTCCGTATTCCTACCGGTGTGCGCGCCTGGATCGAGGATGTCATAGTCGATCAAGCCTCGCGCGGCAAAGGGATTGGGGAAGCCCTTACCTTGGCCGCTCTAGATAGATCAAAAAAAGCAGGGGCCAAAACGGTCGACCTGACCTCAAGGCCATCCCGTGAAGCTGCCAATCGGTTGTATCAACGGATTGGATTCCAACAACGGGAAACCAACTTATACCGGTACGATTTCCTGAAAAATAAATAACCGAGCTGCACGGGACAAAAGGCAAAATCTTAGAACTTTCATCGCATTCTATAAAATAGATAAATTATAGCTATGGATAACCAAACTCCCCCCACCACAGCACAGCGTGGAGACGATCTGACTGTTCAAGCGGCTGCTGAAGTCCTATCTGGAAAAAGTAAGAAAAGCCCCTTAGGTCGCTTATTACCCTTTCTTGGCCCGGCTTTCATTGCCAGTGTTGCATACGTCGACCCGGGCAACTACGCCACAAACATCAGTGCAGGTGCAAGGTTTGGCTATACATTAATCTGGGTCGTGATTGCCACTAACCTGATGGCCATGTTAATTCAAGCTCTTTCCGCAAAGTTAGGGATTGCTACAGGAAATAACCTGGCAGAGCATTGTCGCAACCAGTTCCCCAAGCGAGTGGTTTGGCTGATGTGGGGTTTAATGGAATTGGTCGCCATGGCAACCGACCTGGCAGAATTCTTGGGAGCCGCACTCGGTTTTAATTTGCTTCTTGGCATACCCCTTTGGATATCTGGAATTTTGACAGGAATAGCCACCTTTCTAATCCTAGGCCTTGAGAGAAAGGGATTCCGGCCTTTGGAAGCGATAATCTCGTCCATGGTAGGCACAGTTGCCTTATGTTATGTGATTGAGACCATCCTAGATCGGCCAGATTGGAGTACTGTCTTATATCACATCGCGGTCCCGCAATTTTCCGGTCCCGAAAGCCTGCTGTTAGCGACCGGTATTTTGGGTGCCACTGTCATGCCCCATGCAATCTTCTTGCATTCTGCCTTGACTCAAAATCGGATTGCAGTAACCAATCCTGATCAGAAACGCCGGCTTTTTCATTTCGAGTTACTGGACGTCATATTAGCAATGACTGTCGCCAGTGCTGTAAACAGTGCCATGCTCATTATGGCTGCCAGCACATTCTTTCGCACCGGTATGACACACATCGCCACAATTCAAGATGCCTACCTTACCCTGCAACCCTTGTTAGGCAAAGCTTCTAGCTGGATTTTCGGCTTATCCTTGCTTGCTTCTGGACTTTCATCGGCTACCGTGGGGACAATGGCAGGGCAGGTCATCATGCAAGGCTTCCTGCATCGTGATATTCCCGTCTGGATACGCCGTTTGGTGACAATGATACCTTCATTAGTTGTGATTTCGATCGGTTTAGATCCGACACAAACCCTGGTCTTCAGCCAGGTAGTTCTTAGTTTTGGCTTACCGTTCGCAGTTATCCCTCTAGTGCTTTTTACAAGGCGAAAAGATTTAATGGGATCATTGGTCAATCACCAAATCACTACGATCATCGCCAGCCTGGTTGCTGGATTAATTGTTGTGCTTAATATCTATCTTTTAATCACTACCTTCGTTGGAGGTTAGGCGATGTTTAAGCATATCCTCGTTCCTTTAGATGGGTCAAAACTCGCTGAGGTTGTCCTCCCAGCCGTAGCCAGACTTGCTTCAGGTATGCACGCAAAGGTCACATTAATCCATATTATTGAAAAGAATCCACCAGAAGCAATCCACGGCGACCGGCATCTGGTGAATGAGAGTGAAGCGCGAGAATACTTAAGAAGGGTAATTGAGCAATCTTTCAATCAAGGGGTTGAGGCAACCTATCATGTACACACTGAGCAAGTCAGTAAAATCGCGGCGAGCATAAGTGCTCATGCTGAGGAATTGCAGCCTGACCTGATTGTTATGTGTAGTCACGGTAATGGCGGCTTACGCGATTTGTTGGCAGGAAGTGTAGCCCAGCAAATTGTTGCCCCAGGAAAAACTCCCATCTTGCTGGTTAAACCACATCCTGCCAAAACCCCAGGCAAGGATTGGATCAGTCCAGAACAATTCAAGCAATTTCTAGTCGCTTTAGATGGCGACCCGCAGCATGAGCTTTCCCTCATCACGGCAGGCAACCTCGCCCAATTCTACAAGGCTGACCTTAACCTGGTTACTGTGGTGCATTACCTGGATACCCTCCCTGGTGAGAAAAAAGCAACTGGACGCTTTCTTCCCGCCAGTACCGCTTTATTGTTGGACATGGCCGAAGAAGATGCGGTGGAGCATCTTCAGCAATTAGCTCTTCCCTGGACTCAAGCTGGATGCAGGGTCACAATCACGGTTGAGCGCGGTGAACCTTCCCAAACAATACTTCAGGTTAGTGAAAGATTGAATATTGACCTCCTCGTTCTTGGAACGCATGGCAAGGCGGGCTTGGCGGCTTTTTGGGCAGGAAGCGTTGGAGCCAAATTAATATCCCAATCACGCAGTTCACTTTTCTTAGTGCCGGTTGGATGACCGTGACTGTTATCAGTTCGATATTACGACTGAATTTAGATGACCGGCATGACCGCAATACGCTCTACCTGGTCCTGGAAATATTATTTGCTGCAATTCTTGGTGCTGCTTCAACATTTAACGGGGCTTATTCCATCCGGCTTGGTGCCAGCAATTTCGAGGTTAGTTTACTTTCTTCAATACCGGCTTTGATGGCCGTCCTGGTATCCTTGCCGGCTGGCCAGTTTTTACAGTCTAAAGCAAATCGAAAACCCTGGATCCTTGGCAGTTTATTACTGAATAGGTCTGTCTTCATTCTGCTTGCATTAGTTCCCTGGTTTAGCCCCAGATTTATCCAGCAGGGATCAATCGTAGTCGCTGTATTGGTCATAATGAGTATTCCCGCACATTTCTTTAATGTGGGTTGGATCCCTTTGTTAGCAGATGTAATTCCAGAAGAACACCGCGCCGGCTTGTTTGCTGCCAGGAATATTACCTATAATATCATTTTAAGCATTTGCGTACTGTTATATGGGCAATGGCTGGTTCGTGTCACATTTCCAAGAAATTACCAGGCGATGTACTTGCTTGCTTTCATTGCTGCGCTAGTTGGTCAGTACTTCTTGATGAAAGTCGATGTTCCGATCTCGTCATCAGCGCCGCAAAAGGTTAGTACTAAAACATCACTCACAGATCGGTGGCATGAATTCCAGTTTACCGCCAAGGAGTATACCGGTTTCCTACACATTACTCGAAACACATTATTGCATGGATGTGGGATTTGGATGGCGGCACCCTTGTATATCCTTTACTATGTAAAACAACTTAATGCGAGTGATGCCTGGATCGGAATACAAGGAACTGTTGCCAGTTTAGCCACGATCGCTGGTTATGCATTTTGGCGTTGGGTTATATCCCATTGGGGAGAACAGAAAACACTTAAGTGTACGATCATATTTTTGGGCCTGCTGCCGATTTTCGCTGGGTTATTGCCCAACCTGAATTTTATCCTGGTCGCGATTGGCATCAATGGCTTTCTAGCCTCCGGCACGAACTTGAGCCATATTAATATCCTGATTAAAGTAATGCCAGAGGATAGACGTCCGGGATATACTGCTCTATACATGACGATCATGAATATCGGCGCGTTTATTTGCCCCATGTTGGGCGTTTCCATTGCAAATTATATCGGACTCAGGGACATGCTAATCGTGTGTGGGGTGTTAATTACTCTCGGTTCTTCCTCATTCATACTACTCCCCATATATGTGAAGCCCAGGGTAGCTGGAAATATTATCAGTTCTCCGGCTACAAATACTATTTCACCCAAATAAGTGCTTAACCAAATTATTCCATCACAAAGGTTTCGACCAGAAAGCGTCCCGATGACAAGAATATCGAATTGGCTCAAGTTAGGGATTTTTTTCGTCTTCATTTTGACTACCGCTTGCGGACCAAAAGAAAAAAACCCTCCATCTCAAGGTAATCATAATATTAATATACAGAATACCAAAATCCTCGCCAGCGAGTCTTTCCTTGCAGATATCGCTCAAAATGTATCAGGGAAGCGCTTACATATTAATAGCTTAATTCCAGGTGGTTTGGACCCCCACGCTTTCGAACCTACTCCAGCCGATGTAGCTAAGATAGCGGATAGCCAGGTAATCATTATTAATGGAGCTGGTCTGGAAGATTGGTTAAAGAAGACACTAGATAGCGCTGGCGGAACACACCTGGTAATCGAAGCTTCAGCTGGTCTTACCAGTCGAAAAGCAGACCAGAATGGAAACAGTAACGTTTTAGATCCCCACTTTTGGTTAAACCCTGAGAACGTTATTCGATATGTCGAGAACATTCGCGATGGATTTATAAAATTCGATCCAGATGGTAGTGAAACGTACACGAGCAATGCTGAGATTTATATATCGCAATTAAAGGACTTAGATCATTGGATTCAAGAACAGGTGCAACAGATCCCTCTTGATCAACGTTTGTTGGTGACCAATCATGAAAGTCTTGGGTATTTCGCCGATCGTTATGGGTTTAAGATTGTCGGGGCGATAATTCCTAGTGTCAGTACAGAAGCATCACCTTCTGCCCAGGAATTGGCCCACCTTATAGATCAGATCAAGCAATCCAGAGTACGGGCAATTTTTTTAGAAACTGGAGCAAATCCAAAAATAGCAGAGCAGGTTGCTCAAGAGACAGGTGTTAAGGTTGTTATGGATCTTTATACTCACTCCCTTTCCGGTCCGGATGGCAATGCACCAACATATCTACTGATGATGCGTTACGACACACAAGTAATTGTGGATGCGTTAAAATAGCCCCATGAAAAGAGTCACCGCGAGAAGAAAGAACCAAAACCTTAATCCTGAGAAAGAGCCTGCCCGTTTGGACATCATAAACGCCAGCATGGGTTATCGAGGACAGTTGGTTATAGAAAACCTGTCTCTTCAGATTGCACATGGAGCGCTCGTGGCCGTAGTCGGTCCTAATGGAGCGGGGAAATCTACCCTTTTCAAAGCGCTTGTTGGCCTTCTTCCCTTGAAATCGGGCAGCATTTTTATCCATGGCCAACCATTGGGGAACCACATGGATTGTGTTGCTTACATTCCGCAACGCGAAGAAGTAGATTGGCGTTTTCCGGTTACAGTGCGCGATGTGGTCCAGATGGGACGGTTTGGCCGGTTGGGATGGGTACGGAGACCATCCCTGAAAGATCACCAAATTGTCCTTCGCTCCCTGGAGCAAATGGGAATTGCTCACCTGGCCGAAAGCTCAATTAACGATCTCTCTGGTGGGCAACAGCAGCGTGTTTTCCTGGCACGAGCCCTGGCACAAGAACCACATATCCTTTTGATGGACGAACCTTTTACCGGCGTAGATGCCCTGACCCAGGAGATTACCTTAGCCTTGATCGATGAACTTCACCGCCAACAAGTGACTGTTCTTGTATCGACCCATGACTTGAACATGGCAGCTCAACGTTTTTCTCAGGTAGTTTTGCTTAATCACCGTTTAATTGCAGCTGGGTCACCTCAAGAGGTTTTTACCCAGGAAAATATTCGCCAGGCTTTCAGTGGTCAGGTGCTTTTAATGGAAAATGGGGCTGTGGTAGTTGACCAGTGCTGCCCACCAGATAGCCCTATATATAAGTAATATGGCTGAGTTGTTAATCACCCCGTTAAGTTACGAGTTCATGCAGCGCGGTCTTCTTGCGGCACTGCTGGTTGGCATATTATGTTCAATTGTAGGTTGTTATGTCGTCCTACGATCTATGGCCTTCCTCGGTGATGCACTGGCTCACGCCGTTCTACCGGGCGTTGCTGTTGCTTATCTATTGCATGGCAATCTTTTATTGGGTGCTATTATTGCAGCAATCATTGTAGCTCTGGGGATCAGTATGTTTTCAAGGCAAGGAACTATAAGGGAAGACACTGCAATTGGTATTCTATTTAGTGCTGCGCTTTCGCTGGGCATCGTCCTAATTAGCAGTATACGCACTTATGCTCTTGACCTGAGTCATATCCTGTTTGGGAATGTCTTGGGTGTAAGTCCTCTTGACCTTTGGATGACTGCATTTTTGGGACTTATGGTCCTCATCACGATTATCATCTTCTTTCGCCCTTTCATGGTAGTATCTTTTGATCCAGTTCTTGCCTTCACACTCCGAATGCCGGTAGGATTATTGCGAACCATGATGTTGGTTCTTCTTGCCCTGACCATAGTTATCTCTATGCAAACGGTAGGTGTCGGCCTGGTTGCAGCTATGTTAGTTACCCCAGGCGCAACGGCTTACCTGCTTACCCGTCGCCTATCCATGATGATGATCATTTCGGCTCTATTCGGAGCTATTTCCAGTCTGATCGGGTTATATATCAGCTATTATGCGAACGTTGCTTCGGGCGCAGCAGTCGTCCTGACTTCTACCCTCTTTTTCCTGGTAGCATACCTTTTCTCACCACAGCGCGGCGCTTTATGGGATCTAATGCGGACTAGAAGAGGTAAATAATTCAGTGCTCGTATGCTTTACAAATAATGAAAGGGAGTATCGTTAATGTCGCCTTCTCTACGAGAGTACCTGTCGTTTACAACAGAATTAGCCTATCAGGCTGGAAGATTAACCTTGGGTTACTTCCAAACTACCTTACGACCAGAAATTAAGTCAGATGGATCTCCTGTAACGATCGCCGACCGCAAGGCTGAGGAATTGATCCGCAATGCGATTGAGAGTCGATTTCCTCAACATGCCATCGTCGGAGAAGAATTTGGAGAAGCAAGCGCTTCCCATGCCAGCCACCGCTGGATTATCGATCCGATCGACGGCACCAAGTCTTTTATTCATGGGGTTCCTTTATATGGGGTGTTGATCGGGTTGGAGATCGAAGGCCGGGTTGAAGTTGGTGCAGCCTATTTTCCAGCCTTAGATGAGATGATCGCCGCCGCCACAGGTGAAGGATGCTGGTGGAATGGACGTCTTGCTCATATGTCAACCGTTGAACACCTTGAAGAAGCTGTTGTATGTTTCACAGAGTTGAGGAACTTTTCAGCTAAAGAAAGAGAACCTATCCTCACCCGCCTTTCGAACAGAGTAAAGCATGCTGTTGCATGGAGTGATGCGTATGGATACTTATTAGTTGCCACAGGCCGAGCTGAGGTAATGTTGGATCCATTAATGCACGAATGGGATTGTGGTCCTTTTCCACCAATCTTTCGTGAATTGGGGGGCTATTTCGGTGATTGGAAAGGGAATCAAACCATTTACGAAGATGAAGCATTAGCCACAACACAGCCTCTACTTCCTGAAATTCTTGCACTATTAAACGGCACCAACCCGTACTCGTAAAATTCAGGAAAGAAAATTGCTAACCCTTCCATATAATCCAAAATACAAAGGGCAACGATTCGTGATGCTTTCCGTCGGTGCCAGTATGACTCTTTCTCTAGCTGGCGATCTGACCCTCTACACTGTCCTACCTGTATACGCAACTTCTTTAATGATCCCATTTGCATCATTGGGCATCTTACTCAGCGCAAATCGGTTGGTTCGCTTTATCAGCAACCCATTTGCGGGTATCGCATTCGATCGATGGGGAAGGAAGCCTTTGTTCGTAGGGGGGTTAGGTTTGGGAGCAATCTCAACTGCATTATATTCATATCATGGAGGTATTACGTCCTTTATCCTGGGCCGGTTGCTGTGGGGGATATCCTGGTCCTTGATTTATATAGGTGCTTATTGCATCACTTTGGATATTACGAAAGAACATGAACGTGGTTGGGGTTCAGGGATCTTGCAGGTTTTTTACTTTATTGGGTTGTCGCTTAACCCTCTTATAGGGAGCTTTCTTACCAGTCGCTTTGGGTTCTCGACTGCAAT